>Ga0123352_10004473_pt1 | contig 20616 bp, 18 predicted proteins | sample TergutLab28metaG_FD_89700 | JGI IMG/M metagenome (GOLD analysis project Ga0123352, IMG submission 89700) | Labiotermes labralis P1 segment gut microbial communities from Petit-Saut dam, French Guiana - Lab288 P1 | ecosystem: Host-associated > Arthropoda: Insects > Digestive system > Gut ...
AACAGGTGGTGCCGGGGAAGGTTGTTGTTTGTGGTTTTGGGGGGCGGGAGGGGGCGCTGCCCTTAAAAAAAAAACCAACACGGGGGGGGGGGGGGGGGGGGGGGGGGAGCGAAGTACCGTTGTCCACTCTGCAGCCTGGTGGAGGGTCAAGGACAATACAGTTGCTTTCACTGAAGCACCTGTTTCAAAATACTGTGTGTTTGCATTGCTGTTAAGAACAGCGGTTGCTCATATGAAATTTAAAGTTTTTCCACGGCTGTGAAAGTGTAAGTTTTGGACTTTGGAGGTATAACACCGTGCAGTCTGGTAGGTGATTGCCAACATATCGGACGGGTCGTGTGTCCGAAAAGGACTGTCTATTGAGGCCGGGGTAGTATACGGCAGAGCATAATGCTTGTCTAATAAACAGACCGTTGTTACAGACTTTTAGCATTCGCTAATGTCTGTACGTGCTTCGTAAAGACAAGACGCACTGTTAGCGAGCGTCACAGTACAGTGTGTACCGCACATTCGTAGGAAGTTGCTGGTTCAAGTCTTGTCTGGGATGTTGGGTTACTCTGGTTTTTTCTCTCATTTGCGTCAGTCCCTGCAGGTATAAGCAGAAAGACTATTTAAAATAAGCCAGGCCACTTGACCGTTCTGTCCAATTCATTATTAATTAGTGGTCCTGTCAGCATAGTTAAATAAACGTAGAATAAGTAAATATATGAGTGGTAAGCATATGGATAAAATTGATACGAAGAAGTCAATATGTCTGTACAATAAATTATATTCAATAATGGTCCATTGATCGTCCATTCTTCTCCGGCAATATTGTCTAGGCACTTTTTGAACAAGTGTCATTAAAGGTGAATGTTATATTCGTTGTGTCTGTAGATTTTCTGTCTGTATGCCCATCTCTCCGCGTGGAACGACTTTGCTTTAATTGGACGGATTTTAGTGAAATATGACGTTAGAAATCTTTGCTAACATCTGGCCACTGAGTGCAAGTTTGGCTAAAATTAGACGAAAATATCGAAATCAGCGTCTGTAGTAGATAGAAATTTCAAATATATATGAATGTTTTTCAAACAATATAAAACCAGACCATAGTAGCTGAATTTTACAGTAAATTTCAAGTCTGAGTAACAACAGAAAGTGCGACCTCAGTGGTTTAAATATTATGACCATCTGAGAAGTGTCCAGATTGCAACGATATGAAAGCGCCTCAGTATTACCTTATAATTTTGTTTCCTCCCTCGTTCTTATTCTGAAAAGGAAGAAGGAGATTTAATGTTAAAGTAAAAGTTTTCTTTATGCGTGTATCGTAGACGGGGAAAGTGACCTGTTGATCCTTTGTTAGATAGTACGAAAGAAAAGAAAAGCACAATGAAAATATGAAGAGGGGAAAAAGCTAGGGTGAAAGTGTGATAGTAAACTACAAGAAGAAAGTGAAAATTTTAGTTCTAGGGTGGAGTACAGAAGGGGGATGAGGTGTTTCAGCCTTGATCTTGATGGGACATTTGCCCCCCTGCTGCGCCGTGTACAGTTAGGTTCATCTTCTACCCCACCATTGATCTCACCGTCTTGGACACGTTACATTTCCAGTTAGACTTGTTCCTTTTGTTTATGTGTTTGGTTTAGCTGTTCGTATCACTTTGTGTAGAGGGCAGCGCAGCGCCGGAAGGAATCAGTAAACAATACAGTTCGGTAAGACGAACTTTGATGTCTTTGTAAAAATGGTCAGTATGAGGAACTCAAGATTTACTTGACAAACAGCAGAGTACGGCCTCCTTAGGCTGTGGCACTATTTACTGCAGTAGAGAAGTTCTGACGTTTCGGAGCAAACTGCTGCCTCTGTTTTCAATATAAAAGATGAAGACAAGGGTTTCCTCCGAAATTTTGTTTTTTATCTTCAGATGTGTTTTTTTGGTACAACAGCACCCCCCTCTCCAGTGGGCCAGGGCCTCCTCATTCACGAGGTTTCTAGATCACACAACGACGCACCACTGTCGGTAGGACTCCTCTGGACAAGTGATCGACACGTCGCAGAGACCTCTACCTGACAACACCCAACAATCACAACAAACATCCATGCCCCCGGCGGCATTCGAACCCACAATCTCAGCAGACAAGCGGCCGCAGACCTACGCCTTAGACCGCACGGTCACTGGGACTAGAATTTTCAGATGTGAACAGTGTCATATCTCAGTATCTCGTAGTTTATTTGATTTTATGAGGCGCTTTTGCGTAGAGGCGAAACTAATTGTAACTTACATAAGGAAAATAATTTCCGAAACATAATAGTAATGGAGATGTGAAAACCTTTCAGATTTTCGGGGCTGTGTTTCTGTAGTGACTTTCGAAAAGGTTTTTATCTCTTCTAAGAAGAAGCATACATTAACTTTGAAGTTATGGATTTTATTTTGCATTTTGTTTTGTGTTTTTTCCGTTCCTTCTAGTAACAAAATATGAGCACATAAATAAAGTTAGACGCAGGTCTGAGAATACTTTGTGACAGTTTTGACTTGCCCAATATTTTATCGTTTTTAGCATCCATTAAATTCTTGTGTGCTCCCTTCCTCCCCACTTAATGGGAAATAATAAAGCAACTAGTTGATATAGATAGTGATCTTGTGGGTTCTGACATGATGTAGTTACTGCCGCAAATAATGAATGAATGAATAAATAAATAAATGAATCAAATCTACAAGGCTTTCAATGTCATAACCGAGATGGTCACATTCTAATATTCATAGCGTTTAAACTTTCAATATAATATAAGCAATAGATTGTGTTTTTGGTTTTAGGGCATAAGCAGTGTTGTTTCGTCGACTGAAGAATTTGCTGAGGTGAAAGAAAATGATCAGGAATTCCGCTAGTTCTCTGGGATATCAGAATGAAGAAAAAGGAGAAAATGTGATCAGAAAACAGGTTGTATTTGGTAAGTGTAAGCCTACTATTTTTTCCGCTGTCTTGTTGCTTTAGTGATCTTTCCCAAACGCAATGGTAACTGTGTTCTCCTATATCACATCTTGTAAAATTAAATACCCTGCATTTTTCTCACTGGTAGTGTTTATGGGCTTTGTGTGTTTCCGAAGTAAACAGCAGTTGTTTTCTGAAACATTTAGTTCTTGTAATGGGAGAGCAGTGTTTTCTGTGAAGTGTTAAATATCATTGGCTGAGAGGCCGTGCCTTGGATCAGACTGTTTAGTATCCGGGCTTTTAGCTAACAGCTTTGCCTTCGATCCCAGGCCAGTCCCTATGACATGATAGTTGACAAAGTAGCACTGTGACATGCTTTTGTCAGAGTACTTCGGTTCTTCTTTGTCAGCTAACATTCTGCCATTGCTTCTGATCTTAATTTTACTCTTATCAGAAGGACAAGCAGGCGAAGCCTGACAACCTTCAAACAAAGCAATGCCCTGTGTTGTATGAGAGATCATTGAACAGGGAAGTACTTTTTATGTGCTTTAATTAGTTAAAAATAGCCTCTTGGAACAATTTCTAACAATTTCACTCTAAGTAGCACTTCATTCTCATACCATATTTTATAAAAGCTTTTAATTTTATATTTAATGATGACGAATATGTTGTTTCAGGACCGAGAGCTAAGTTTGGTGTAGTGTTGCTCTTTTAGAAATGAGTTGACATCTGTAACGTGCTTTTAAAGACAAAGTTCACCCTATAACAGGTCACGAAGGTCCAGAGGGGGAGTAGAGGTAAGGCTCTACTCTTTCTTTAACCTCGGCGCCAGATGGGATTGGGTGGTCAACGCCACGCCCCAACCCGGTACCCATTGTGTAGAAGGCTAGACGGGTCCCAGGGCTGGTCTGGACGAGTGCGGAAATTCTGCCCCCCCCCCCCAAAGAGATTCGATCGGCGGGCCGTCCAGCCCGTAACAACGTGCTTTTGTACTAGGTTATGACGTAGCATAGTTTGTCAGGTAAGTACCAGCATGTGGTAAGATACTGCTGTCTCCATTCTCAACCTTGAAACTTCAGTACCTGTCTTCAGAACTACGCGACGACATAAGCCGGAAAACCCTGAATCTGTAACGTCTGACAGAATTTAAGTCCACATTCGTATATGGTTTTGTCTGATTTTGGTGTTGAAATTGTACGGGATCTCTCGGGGCAGTAAAATGACTGTGCAAAAACCTCAGTTACTCGAAGTCCAACAGTCAATCCTTTAAGCATTTTTATTAGGTTCAGACGCCGTCAAGTTCTCTGCCAATGTTTAGTACTTCGAATATTTATTATTCATTCTGTCTTCAAGGTTTTGCTTTTCTTTGTCTGTGTCTTTCCACTGTCTATTTTCCAGCATTTTTTCCTCCTCACCTGTGTTTAAACATATAAAATATCAGCTGTATTTACCGTCTATCTTAAGAGTGGAAACCTCAGCGTTTTGCACACGCATTTTTTTACTGCAGTGTGTTATCATTCTCAGAATCAAAAGTAATTATTTCCCCAAGCAACATTACTGAGTTTCCTCATTAATGGAAAATGTAAATGTTTACTCTCCTGCACACGTGCCGAATTCTCGCCTGAGTTCTGCGTAGTAGGAGTTATTGTTAAAAACTTCAAGCACGGTCTACAGAACGTATCCTTAGATGTTTATTTTTCGAGATATATGCGACCGTCCAACGAATAACACACTTCTCAGCAGCGTTATTTGTCACAACGATAAAACGCGCTGTTAGGTGTACTCAGGAGGTCTCAGTTGTGACTGAGTGACTGTAGAATTCACACACGACGAATACTGCGACATGCTCTTAACCCTCATTAGAGGCCAGTTGAAATGTAATGGTACAAGCGCAGAAACCAGATTTCGTCTTTCGGCGAAACGGACGAGTCCATTTAAATCGGCGGGGGCGTCGGTTCAGTCGATTACTGGCAGCCGAGGTGTGCGCATCAGCTTTTATTGTTGGTAGTAATGCTGGGTAAACCATGTTCCGAGGTAGTGTGAAGGGTACTGGCTACCCATCCATTCGCCAGTTTCCCCTTCACTTCCACTTCTTTGCGTCGCCGTGTGCCATCACATTTGAACTGGAGTCTACTTTGACGCACGGGAATTCGCACTATGTTGGTGTAGTAGCCGTCATCTGCATGTTTCTTGTTGTGAAGTACTTCAGGTTTCAAACATTTCCTGTCTAAACTTTGTCTTTATGTTGTGTCTAGGATTTAAGATATGGTCTTAAGTTACGAAGCAATAATTCTTCTTCTTCTTCTTCTTTTTTTTTGTATTGTGTGTTACGAGACGGTTGCCATTTTCGGCCGAATCTTGTAAGCAAAATTCTCGTGTAGATAAACCGCATGCTTTGTTGTGATAGACGGCATTTTTTCTCTATTATTGTTCTGGATATGGACTTCTAATTTGAGCAAAAACCAAAGTTTGTAAGCACCACAGGTTGAAACGATGTGAGATTATTTGTGAATTTTGGAATACGGACCGTCCAGGGACTACGGATGTTAGTGTGAGGGAAATACAGACAAACAGGAGTGACTTTTATTAAAATCGTATGAAGAGTACAACGCGTGAGAAAGTTGCGTGGAGTTTAACATTTGTAATAAGCCTACTAGAAAAAGAAACACTGGTCCTCCCAGAAAGAGAAGAACAGACCAATTCTTGGATGGGAGCTGGTGGAGCCAAGTGTTTTACATCGAATAGTTCAAGAAGAGCGAGATAAAGAAACAGGAAACTTGCGAGAGCGCTGGCGCGCGCGTGCGTGCATGCGTGCGTGTGTGTGTGTGTTGCCATCGTTTTGCAATGACGTGTTCACTTCTGCATCAGAAATCGTATATTCTTCCAAAATAAAGTGCTTCTATCCACGTACTGCAAATATTTGTATCCTTGGCGGTGAATCTTCGACCTTGCCGGTCACTTACGTACATACTTGCTAACCTTACTGCCCTTTGACATGGTGGCATCATTGAATTTCGTCACAATATTACCGCTTCTTTGTAGGTTGTGCGAATTTTATTTGTAGAGATTGCTTTATTACGTCATACTCAAACTTCTGAACTGAAGGATTTATGGTGTAGCATATGATTGCAGCTGACCCCATATGCATATGAAAAGGTTTCGGGCTTGTTCGGCTGTTGAAATCTCTGAAGTGAAGTTTACTAGAAATACACTTTCCTTGCCCCTCCTCCCTGAAATATTCAATACTGCCACCACTACTACTGATATTATTATTATCATTATCATTACTATTATTATTATTATGTCACCGTTTCATTTTCATATGGGTCCAAGAAGGAAAAATCTCGAATCTCTCCAGCTGTTTCTTTCCCCCATGTCTTGCAGTTTCCTGCCCTAACGCTGTGCTCTTGGCCCTTCCTAGGCCTATCTTGGTGACTTTCTTCTACCCATTTTTACTGCTGGACAATCCATTGAGTTGTTTCACATCTATTACTAAATTTTGTATTCAAATCTTTTTTTTTCCTAAGATTGTCTTTCTTTTTTTGTCCCCCTTTCATTACTGCAGTATTTATAAATTATATCAAGTCCTTTATTTGTATATTTTGTATGATAAACATCGATTACTTCCCCGTACAGCAATAACTTGTCGGTCTTTTAATGCAGACGGACAGTGTTTTCTGTGGGGTTAGTTGCTGGCCTCTCACCTAGGAGAACCGGGTTCAATCCCGATTTAGCCAGTGGGATTTGTTTCGGAAAAAGTGGCTCTGGGACTGGTTTCTCTCATAGTTAAGGGTGGATTTACCGTGAAGCAGATGAAGCTTAAGTTTCAGGGCCGCTCACATGATCTGACTTCTTCCAAGGGCCTGAGAGGGACCACTTCTTAAGTAATTTTATATTAGTAATTCTTTATTCTTTTTCATAAACAGGACCCCCCAAAAGGTATTAACTTCAGGACCCACAAAACCTGGATCCGCCTGTGCTTCGAGTACTTCTGTTTTCCCCTGTCAGTATCATTTCCCCACTGCTCCATATTCATCTTTGTCTTATATTACTTTTCTCAGAAGGACAAGCGGGCGAAACACGAGGAACCGTCAAACATAGCGATGTTCTCTAGTAGGGTACGACAGTGGTGGATCATCGAACGCCTACTTTAACGTCTCTCTTCAAAGGGTTTATTTCGATTTCTTTGTTTTGTTTGTCTTCGTAAGGTTTCACGTTTTGGCATTAAATTAATATGGGCTGAAATTTGTTATAAATTACTCCCATTTCTGATTGGCGCCTTACCGAGCAAGATGGCATAAGCAGTTACGCTTCTGAACTGCTCCCGTAAAGTTTACATCTCGAATCAAGGCAGGACACGCTTTCGGAAGTTTTCTGTCTCGAATCTAAGGCCGGTCACACCTTCGTTTGATTTCTACGAATCTAAGGCTGGAAGCGCACTAAATCCAACGAAGAATGTCTTTGTTTTTCTCAGTTCCTCCATGGAATTCCATTGTCATTACGTCAGTAAGGGTACGACTTGTGTTCGCCAGTGAAACCACTGTTCGCTACTGTAGTCTGTGATTCTGTCAATGTGTCTGTGTTCGCGATCTGTCTGACTGTCAGTTTAGCTCCTTAGACGTTCATCAGCTGCAGCCTCGTAACATCTTCTGCATTCAGTTTGTAGCCTACAGTTCCAATTTTAACCTTTCCTATGTAGCAGCTGTTGTGTATACGGAATTACTTCACTTTTTCTGAATGTCCAAACCAGAAGCTTTGGAGCAATTCTTTCTCCGAGCACGAAACTGTCCTTACAAAGGAAGTAGTTTCCTGTTTTGTAGTAATAAAATTAACTGGAACTATGAAGAACTTGAGTGAACTCGTTGTATGCGGTAGGAACGTGGTTAGCTTGTTGTTGTTGTGTGGTTAGTTAAGCTTGGCTTGGCTGGGAGGTCAAAATATGTTGAGTAAAATGAACAGAGGAGGAAAGGGAAAGAGCTTCGGAAACGAATATCGTCTCAAAGTCATAGCTATCTAACAGCACTGAGTATAGTCTCTTTGAGGAAGTCAATACTACCTCAGCTAGTAGAGAAATTTCCTACATTCTATGGAATCCGACAGCTCATAACCGCTATCACAACAGCCCGCCACTTCTCCGTTTACCAAGTCAGATAGATACATCTACGTCCTCCAATTTTGTTACTTTAATGCCTCTTTTAGTATTGTTCTCACCTTCCATTCCTTGGTTTTCCCATAAGTTTCTTTCCTTCAGGTTTTCCAACCAAATTATTGTACGCATTTCTGTTTCTCTCCCCCCCCCCATACGTGCAACATGCCCCACCAGTGTCTTCCTCTTTGCCTTGACCTTCCATTCATCCCTAAAAAGACGCCCTCATTCTTCTCTATCTCCAGCTCTTTTCCTCCATCAACGTATTCCTGAGACCTGTAATGCTTCCCTCTGGGCGACGTCCTCCCATCTTGTTCTCGGTTTTCCCTTTGACTTGACATCCCGATTAATATTTGGTGAGTAGTTCAAGCCATGAAGCTGAAGAAACTGCAAAGACACCTTCGAGGTAAATTTCGGGACACCGTATGAAATTGGACGACTTCTTTCCACAGAATTCTCCATTCATTGTTCAAGAATCATCTTGTCATTCGGTGATAGTTGTTGCTTATTAAAGGCGTCATCGAATAAAAGGTAGGTGAATAAATAAACAGAACACAGCGTAATCTTTGATAGAAGTTATGTTTTCCTTACCTTGAGATTAAAGTAATTTTACACAACTTTCTCTCTCGGATTCGCATCAGACATTTACAGAAATCTTATTACAAATAGTGACGGTTAGGACACGAATATTTACGTGTTTAACCTTTCCCACCTTGCGAACAGGCCAAACTGCTTACAAACATCTATCTTTACAGTCTTACTCTATAAGTAACAGTTTTTATTTATGCCATGTTTTAATAATTCACGAGGCAATTTGTGGTTTTCTGTCTGTCTACCAAGATGACACACAACACCTGTTTCATTTATATTTAATTTAAGCATCCAGATGGTCAATAAAATCTATTTTGTTCTTTAAACATTCCAAGTGCTCCAATTACAAAAAGCCACAGTCAGATGCGTATGTATTGTGGAGCAAACATGGGTCAGTTGACCCCAAGGTCACACATCTGGTGACTTGCAAACGACTCTAATGACATTGGCATATTTTAATAATTCAGTTTTCTTGACAGTTTCTTATGAGTCACGTTTAGCTTGCGATGATAGAGGTCACGCCGTCAACACCGAGATACAAAAACGCAATGGCAGTGCATGTCAAGTTGGGTCATCGGGATTGCCATCTTATGAAATGTGACGTCATGTATTGTGTAGTTAAAGGTAAAGGCGTCCCTATCTGCGACATGAAGGCATATGGGGGAGAAGAGGCATAGCTCCAGTCTGTATTAAACTCGGCACCTGGTGGAGGTGAGCGGTCAAATTCATGCCCCAGCCTCCTAACTCCCGGGAAAGAAAGCCGGTACAATTTGAATAGCAGGCTGGGTGGACCGCAGAACCGACCTCGACGAGTTGCGGAAAAGATAGACTTTGTCCCTCCCAGAATTCGAGCTCAGGATCGTCCAGCCCGGGGCATATTCACTGGATTGACTAATCCTTCCCGACTCTCCTTCGTGTTTTGTAGCTTGGTAACGACGTTTCGGAGGAACCTGCCCTACCCTTCTTCTGTCATAAAGATCGAGACAGCAAGTGGCTTCAGAACGTTGATAGCCTTCTGCCACACTACACGGCGTCACGTTCCAGAAGGTCGTAGTCTTCACACTCATCGCCTGGACGGCCTCACATCTTTGATCACCAAGTCACCGAAATTTGAGACATTCCCTTGAATTATCATCATGCACTGCGGCATCAGAACGATCACTTTTAACGTCATAGAAACGGAATGTCAAGTTTGGTTCCTGCTACAAGTCGGATCATCCCCTGGGGCTGTGGGTCCAGTCCGGCTTTAACATTGCCCTAACAAATGTCCAGATAACGGGCGCAGCGCTGAGCAACCTGTTATACGAGCTGGACACAATCTACCTGACAGCGAAGAGTATCTCACTTCTGCACCCTGAATGTGGACACAGCACATTTCTTGCAGCCGGTCTCAGTGGCCGCGCGGCCTGAGGCGTAGGTCTGTGGTCGCTCGCTTGCTGAGATTGTGGGTTCGAATCCCACAGGTGGCATGGGCGTTTATCTGTTGTGTCGTTTGTGTTGTCAGGTAGAGATCTCTGCGACGAGCTGATCACTCTTCGAGAGGAGTCCTACCGACTGTGGTGTGTCGTTGTGTATGATCTGGAAACCTCGTGAATGAGGAGGTCATGGTCCACTGGGGGCTGTCGCGCCAAAAACAAACAAACATTCCTTGCAAGAGTCGCTGAGTTGACACCAGTCATTATAGTGACCGTGGTACCAGGTGGGCAGCAGAGTGTTCGGAGATCGATACCTGGAAGGGGAGTCAAGATAACGTGTCCTTCACGGCGTCTAGACCGGCTCTGGGGTCCACACAGTATCCTGCTCGCGCAGTACCAGGGAATATTTTCCTGTGATCTCCCTGTAAAACTGACTATCTTTCGTTCATTGTTTACGACAGATTCCTTTTAGTAGGAAATGTCTTCTGCTGAGGGAAACAGACGTGTGTGGACAAAGAAAAGTAACCTACGCGATATCACCGGAATTAGCACCATTATGTTAAAATATTTAGCTCCAATTACAAGTAAGTGTCCATTATAGGTTAGAGATGTGTTACAATGACCCCCGGCGTGGTTGGACGCACATTGTCGCTTAGAAGGGCTGCATCACTTATGTACACCCCTGTGTCCATATTAGTTTTGCTTATTAACATTCCAGTAAGAGATGGTACTCGTGTGTACCATTGTCTTTGACGTTAAAGGACTCCATGTCTTGTCTCCTGAGAATCTGTTAGTTTCGATTGGGTCTCAGAATAAGCATTAATTAAAAACGTCGCTATGCAATCCATGAAGACGTTTGGGAGACTGAAATTATTGCCCCATTCATTTGTAATATAGGCATTAGATGGAGGTGAGCCGTCATCTTCATACTCTGGCCGCTGAACACCGATGATTTTCCAGAAATTTTTTAGCTTATACGGGGTTCGAGATTTTTAGAGAGGCATTGATTGCCCCTTGAATTTGAAGGCAGTTAAGTTGAATTGTCGTTATTGGAATCAAACACAGCACGTTTTTTGTAAGTAAAATATTAAGTATATAAGTTGGCCATGTGTTTCGGCCCGTAGAAAAGCCATCTTCAGGCGAGATGATACAAAAATATACATAAATGAAGGCAACGTTATAAATGAAAGAGATCTCTTTCTTAAAAATGTTCTCTTTGAAAGATATAGAGTGTCATGCGGTGCCTCCTCGAATAGCTTCAGTGTTAGCGAATGTCACAGTCTCTTAAAATGAAATGTAGAGGTAATATATTGTAATGATGATGGGGAATCCTTCAGTCTCTTGATAAAAAGATATGTGTCGCTAAACGACAGGGATACATTCTGAAAAATGCTTCGTTAAGCGATTTCGTCATTGTGCGAACGTCATAGAGTGTACTTAAACAAACCTAGATAGTATAGGCTACTATACACTTAGGCTATATGGTATAGTCTATTGCTCCTGGGCTACAAACCTCTACAGCATGTTACTGCACTGAATACTGTAGGCAATTGTAAAACAATGGTAAGTATGATAATATTGTGTTATAATATTATAATCTTATGTGACCACCGTCGTATATGCGGTCCGTCGTTGACCGAAACGTCGTTGTGTGGCGCATACTTGTACTGCGACGAAGTTGGTGTAAGCAACACGTTGAATTTACTTTTGTAACTAGAAGTTGGCTCACGCGTACATAAAACTTCGATACAGAAGCTTGTTGTGAAGAATTCTTCACGTCAATTATATTTGTAGATTACAGAATTAGAAGGAGGTTTTGTGTTGCGAAGGACGTGGTATATATATGCGGTGAAAGTTAACGTGCCACGACGAGATGACCTCTCTAAAGGCTCTACGTGCCTTCGAAACTTCTGGAACCACTCACCCAAACGCACAACATGACATCCCAGAAGAACGGAATCCTCCATCATTTGGTTGTCTTTATAATGTATATTTGTTGTGTTCTCCAAGCCGTGCGGCTCAAACGTATAATGCTGCCTGTGCTCATTTAATCACCGAGCCATAATGTCTTATTGATCTAGCTCCACGTGTTCTTTTGTCCGGAATCTGTGTGATAGTAAGTGGTGAGCTTCAACATCTGGGCGATTTATCCATGTGTTAAACGTTATGGGTAATCACAGGTTTGGAGGCTTCGTGGACTTCACAACTGATATGTAGCCAAGAAAGAATAGATCTCTGGTCTTTCGGCCAGAATCCAGTAACTTTGCTGACTGAGCTACTGTAGTCAGTTGTCACTCACATCATTTTTTAAACCAAATGTGACATTTTTATAAGACTGCCACTCCCCAGATTCTGGCCTATTCCGTGCCCGTCTTGTGAGATCAACCAGTGGGCGGACAAATGCAATACAATGTCCTGATCTCCCAATTCTACCCGACAGCATTTTGTCCTACGCGGGAATAGGATTACACACTGGAGCTTGTTAGAGTTTTGAGCATTAAGATGATCTTATTGTGGTACATGACACCGCGTACTTTGGTATATAGGTATGAGCATCGTGAAATCATGCTTCAGTTTCCACGCAAATGACGACACATCTACAAAATTCCACGGTGTCGTATTCCTCATATCCACTGCACATGAACATCCGATTTACAAAATAAGAGAGTGAAGTTCTCTTGTTGTCAACAAGAAACGAATAAACGCCGATAAAATACAGTTTTAATGGGGGTCTGTGTGTTACGCAGCAGATTTACAAACTTTGTTGCATTTGAAAATGCACTTGCACACCTGAATTTTCATGTAACGGCTGGAGAATCAAGGAATCCTATTTCGATTACCAGTATGGGTAAAAGATATTTATCTTCTTCAAAGCGTCCAGACCAGCTTTGAAGACCACCCACCGTTCGATGCAAAGATTAACAGGTCCCCTTTTCTTGGGATTAAGGCGGACGGAGCTTGAAACTGATCACTCATCTCCATCTATTGACCAAGTCAAGAAGAGTGAGCTCATGTTTTTATGGCCTGTACAGGTACAATTTTATCTTGTAAGGACGTATTGGTGATTTTTCGCAGAAAATGAATGGACGTTAGACCGGAAATACGTTGTGGTATGAATGGTTGCGGGTTAAGGTAGGTGCGGGCGGGACAGGGTTCTGCCTTCGTGAATCTCTGCTGTATCTGGTCTCCAGTTCAAAGGTTAACGGCCTTTCGCAGTGCCACAATTACTGCCTGCCTGCTTCCACGCTGGCCTAACTACGCAGAAATGGAAATGGCCGCTACCCAACATCCACTCCTACGTTTGCCAAGTGGCACCCCACATCCTGACACACATTTCATGCTTATCTTCCCTCCACTTCTTCTGGCATGTTTTCTGTTTCTTTCATTAACCAGAGGCCATAGGACAGAAGAACAGTCACAGATGATAGATTTATTTACTTCTTCTTGCAATGATAAGTGTAGTAGTGCTGCATTCGTCGAGCTCCAGGACGCGCAGACTTCCAGGCGGGTTCTTGAACCCGCATGTCTTCGGTGCTGGAACGCCATGTGGTCCGTGGGATAAGTGCCGACATTTCGGAGGAGTTTGCTGTCCACATCAGCAGGGAGTTTCTAGGTTCCACTTAAAACGTCGACGTTTATTTAGTATAAAGCGAATTCAGATCAAACAGCGATGAACAGAACAACAGCATGTGTTTGACGGGGGATGAAAACGGGTACCCATACATAGACTACTACTCTAGCCGTAGGCGCATCCGGAAATTTTTTATGGGGGGGGGAGGGAGCTGATCCTGAGACTATACTTAATTTATGTTTGATTTTGAATACTGTGGTATGAAAATCATGTCAAAATTTCCGTACCGACATCCAGTCAGGTTACAGGGAAGGTTAAAACTGGAAAAGCAAAAGTCTATATATTCGTAAAGCTTTACAGGGGTGCTGTTAAGTTCTTAGCCCGACCCTGGAAGGAAACAAGCAACAGCGACCAAGACTTACAACACTATACCAGGACTTATGTTGCACAAACAACAGCAATATATTCCTATTGTTTGTACGCCATAAGTCTTGATATAGTGTTGTAAGTTTGGTCGCTGTAGCTTATTTCCTTCCAGGGTCGGGCTAAGCACTTATCAGCAACCCTGTATTATATTTTTCAATGTTCCAATGTACTAGTCATCAGCTTATTTCATTGGCTAATTCAGGCTGAATCGGATTTCACTTAAAACCTTTGGTATCATCGTGTCTACAGAATGTGTTTGTGTTTTTTTCACTTGCCGATGGGGGGCTGCAACCCGACAGTCTCCCCCCCCCATTTTGGGTGCCCAAATGACTACAGCTTCTATTACTACTAATTAACACTGTCTCTACAGAAATTTTGAGTATCTTATCGTACATATTCAGTACAGTCTCGCCATTTGTTCCCCGAAAGGAACCATTGTTGTGCCGAGCCTGCTATGTGGAAACCCGAACGAGAGACGGGATTCATTAAATTTCCGTCTAGAATTTTCAAGGAACATTTCACTAGTCAGTCATTGTGGTAATGGATCCCTTGTCAGGATGTGGATTTTATTCAGCTGGCTCATAATTACAACTACTGGTTGGCTCATATGACAGCAATAGGTTGGTAAATTTTGAGGTTCTCAGTACACTAAATGAAGGGAATGTATGCCATGTAGTTGGGTAGGTTGGTACCATTGTTTCAGAGAATGTGCTTCCTCTCTCGTCAGGATAGTCTCAGAGTGAAGATCGCGAAACGCGTAGAGTACCCAGAAGGGCGCAGCCCCTCTGTTTTACCTCGTGGATGGTATGCACTTGATCAAAATAAGTGTAATGGGTACGATGGCACGCAGTTACGCATTATTTCAAGGTCACTGTTGTTACTCGCTCTCCGTGTTCAAGTGATTTAAGAGTGAGGGGTGAATGAATGAATGGTATTTGGGTTCGAGCTCTACCGGGCCTGATGCACCTACGCCTTAGGACAGGCCTTGTGCCCCATGTTCTATTACTAAATTAGAGGAGCCCTGTTCCTTTAGCAAATTTCCAGATGGCTCCTACATTTAGTTTCCTAATATCCTCAGTGTCCAAAAAGAATGAGCCTAGATATGAGTGTCTGAGTGAAGCCAGGACCTCACACGCACACAGAACGTTAACCGAGGTTTCCTCCTTAGTATCAAACTTCCTACAAATGGGGTTATTGCCCAGGCCCATGTCGCTTCAGGGTGTTATATCCAGTGAGAAGACCAATGACAAACCTGGATTAGAGTACCGTAGTGTTTGTACTGTATCATGTTTATTTAATGAACAGCTGAGCAAATGTCAGCTTCTGAAGGTCTCCAGTGATGTGTAACCATGCAGTTTATTAGATATGTACCAATGTTTCGGAGGAACTGCTGCCTCCATCTTCAGGGTAGGATTAAATCCGTCTGTCCATTAAATACATATTTATGTTATCCTTTTCACAAACAAAGTAAAGGTAAGTCGATTGTTTGGCGCCCTCTTACTGACCGACACAGCAAAGGCGCACGAAACACGCAAGTACTTCCCTGCAGCTATATCTCAAGAGGAACTTCAGAGCTATTTCAGACATTTTCCCACGACTTCTGCCGCGCGGTTAGCCATCTGCGATCACTGACTATTTTTTTGACGAAGGAATGTGGAAAACCAAACGCTTTTTCACTTCGCTGCATGCAGAGGATTACGATGACGTCTTGTCAATCTGATAGGTGTTCGGCCACTTCAAATACTCCCAGGGTTTTATGTAACTCCAACCCTCATTACCGTATTCATAGCATCCCACCACTGGAACGTTGGCTAAGCCAGATGAATCCAATTCATATTCCCACCTAATCCTATTTTTTATTGAAGATCCATTTTAAAATTATTCTCCCAGCTACTCTTCTGTTTTCACTGTTTTTTTCTTCAAGTTTGCCGGCCGTAACTTTTAATGCATTTTCCTTCTCGGTCATGCGTGCTGCACGCCCCACCCAACTCGTCCTTCTTCGTTTCATCTACCTATTAAAAGCTACTTGTTCTTTACATGAAACATGATATTGGCAGGAATGAAAAATTTGAGGGTTGTAAACAATACGGTTATTTCAGAATGTCTGCCTTATGACACCGTGGAGTCTGGTATAAAATCTTTATTTTTTGGGAAGTGGCGGTGCGTGTAATGACAGTTAAGTAAATTCTTTTCGAATAAACCTGCTGCTGCCTGCTTCTACTGTGAAGATAGAGACAGCGTTTGCTCCGAAACTTTAGCAAATGTCTTAACAGGCGATATGGGAAGCGGGTTTGAAAGGCCGAAGCTTTGCTTCATCTGTTTATTAACCATCAGCTTCTGAAGACGGGCTTCGTATTAGTTTATGTTCTCCACATTTCCACTGAGAGATGTTCCACAGAACAAATGTTCATAACGTGACACAGGCGATTTCCTAGGTTGTACTGTATATTGTCTTTGATAAAAGTTCCATTAGTTCGGCCATCTTCGTCTTCTTCTTTCAGATAATACTAGCCCTGATATATCTCTAATGTGGTTATTTATACACTTCTACACAGTCGGCTGACGTGTCAGACTGGGGGAGAGGGGGATGCAAGTCTGACCATAACGAAAGTGTGTTTTGCAGTCAACGTGACTTCTGTGTATAGCCTCTGCCTTCTTGATGAGCCCCTCTTCTTGCCGGTTTGTCTCGGAAAATAACGGTAAACTCTTAACCACTTCTCCACGTGATGGGGGCCACTGGCTTCCAACGCCATCATTCCGGCAGGTGCAATGAACCTGGCCTGTGACGTCAGCCCTCTTCTGTAAGTCCTCTTCCTCTTCCTCTACTCTTATCTTCTATTGCTTTGTCTTCCATTTCGAAGGTTACTCTCTTCACTGAAGTGTGAATTGTCAGTCAGCTATTCGTGACAAATTCTCCACATACTTATATTACAAATATGGCAAATTGAGGAAGTCTTTAAGTGCAATATGCTTTTAAAAATCCAGAGATGTGAAGTTTTGGAACATTCTGGTACCTTCTGTGATCTTCGGACGCTAATCATCACGCGATTAAGAAACTGGCCTCTTATGGAACCAGAAGTTTCATCACCGTATCCACAACAGCCGGCCACTAAAACCCATCTGTAATAAAAGAATACAAATTCACACCCAGTATTTTATTTAATGTTTATTTTAGTATTAACATCACATCTGCGCTTAGATCTTCCAAGGGGTCTCTTTAGAAGTTTTTTCTATAGGGGTTTTGCCGTATTTCTGATCTTTTCCATTAGTGTCGCATGATTGTCCCAGTACATTCGCATTTGTTTAGTTACGTGAATAATATTTAGTGAGGAGTACAAGTTATAAAGCCTTTCATTATACAATTTTATCCACCCTCCTGTCACTTTGTCCCTCCTACGTTCAACTGTATGGGCCGGGATAGCTCAGTCGGTATAGCGACTCACTATGGGCTGGACGGTCCGGGGATCGAATCCCCGTGGGGGTGATGGTTTCCGCACCCTTCCAGACCGGCCCTGGGACTCACCCAGCCCCCTATACAAAGGGTATCGGGTCTTTCTCGTGGGTAAAGTGGCCGGGGCGTGACATTGACCACCCACCCGCATCTAGCGCCGAGGTTGAAGGAAGAGTAGAGTTATGCACCTACCCCTCTCTGGCCCTTCGTAGCCTGTTCTAGGGTGAACTTTACGTCCAACTGTATTTCTCAGCATCGTGCTGGCAGACATCTTCAGTCATGTCTGACTGAGAGGCCAAATAAAAAAATTAGTCACTGAACAAGTAGAATCATGTTAAAGTCTCTATCAATCTGTACGTTTTTGGGTATGGAGCTTGGGTAGCGTAGTCGATACATTGTGTAGGATACGTGCTGGAGCGCTAGGGGTTCGAGTCCCGGTTACAGCAAGAAATTTTTCTCTTCTCCAAAACGTCCAGACTTGCTCTGGGGCCCAGTCGGCTTCCAACTCACTGAGTACTGGCGTTCTTTCCTGGTGGTAAAGCTGAAGGCTCCAACTAGTGCTTAATTTAAGAATGAATGGAGGTACGTGTACCTCTCCTACTCCTGTTTGCCTTCATGGCGTGAACAGGGAGAGGTTTACTTTTTTACCTTCACGTTTCTGGATAGGTGAAGGCAAAGCGATGTAGAAATACACAAGTTTTCCCGCTGCTTACGTATTTGATGTAAGTACTTGAACATGCTGCAGGCACCTTTCCTTTTAACTTTGTTAGACACTTCGGGAGCCCAATTTCCTTCAATCGGTATTTAGAAGTGTGCTGTATCTTGGATGTGGTGCCGTTGGGGTTGGCAGATAGACTCCGGCGTTGCAGAGGAGCCTAATTTCTGCGTCTTAGGCTTTGAAGAGGCCGTCCTGAATATGTAGTCGGCATGTTTCCCTAAAGGATTGGCGCCTGTCGTTTTAAAAGCACACTAATTTTCTGTTACCTGTTAGAATGCTTGGATGTGAAGGTCGCAGTTTAGGGACACCCGTCAGTCCTTGTCAGTCTTCGTCAGCCTTGGTCAGCCTGTCTTGCTTTTGAAGCTGGTAAGGTAAAGGTAAAGGTAAATATAAAATTCGCTCTATAAAAGGCCACAAAGGCCCAGAGAGGTTTTAGAGGTATAGGTCTACTCTTTCTTTAACCTCGGATCTAGATGGGGGTGGGTGGTCAACGCCACGCCCCGGTCGCTTTACCCCCCGGGAAAGACCCGGTAAGCATTTTATAGGAGGCTGGGTGGGCCCCAGGACCGGTCTGAACAGGTGCGGAAAATCTCGCCCCCCCACCAGGATTCGATCCCCGGCCCGTCCAGCCCGTAGCGCGTCGCTATACCGACTGCGCTATCGCGGTCCACAGTTTTGAAACTGGCTCTGAACTGAAAAGCACAGAGATACTGACACCACCTAGTCCATAAGTACACAGTGTCTCTACCGTTTAGAATGCCACATCGTCGTTGAATTTCTGTTTTCATTACCATGTTATGTAGGCTAAGTATGTCGTTCTTCCGCCAACCGTCACAGCGTGGGCTTCCTCAGGAGGCGGGTGGGAGAGACAGCCCGCAGGTTGGCAGCAAGCAGTGCTGACATTGGAGAAGGGTTGCTCATGCAGGTTGGAGGGACTGGGTGGGCACTTATCGCATTACTAAAAGAGTACCAGATTATTAAATATTACCCCTGGCCTCGAAATTTGCTGAATGTCGTGAACAAGCTAATTAAATTTTTTAGTTTTATAGAAACGGAGGAATTTATTGACCGTCTAAGAGATTAGTGTTCTTATTCTTCTTTATTTCCGATTTATACACTGTGAGTGATGAAAGTACAATTTCTTCTGCCTTCTCACATATTATCGGTTGTGATTTATTGCCATCCTTTGTTCTCTTTTGATTCCCTTCACCATGTGGATGCTCCATCTTGTTCCGGTCTTCCCATGTCTCTGTCTCTTCACAAGGTAATTCTAATACTCTTTGCTTTATCCTTTCTATGTGGCAAAACCGTTCTAAGTGTTTCTTTCGTAATTCGATTAACTTTGGATTCCAAATTTGAGAGAAATGTAAATTCTAATTCTGTCCCTACCATATAGCCTACTTTTTATATTAGAAAGGATGAAAATACGCTTAAAAGATCATGATGTATGTCATCCATCTGAACTCTGCAAAAGATGGCCAGTTTGCAAGGAACGTGATGTGAATATTGTGTCACCGAATGGCGGCATATTTGTTAATGGCCGGCATAGCTCAGTCGGTAAAGAGAATTGCTACGGACCCGACGGTCAGCGGATTGAATCTGCACCCATCCAGACCGGTTCTGGGGACCACCCAGGCTTCAATTCAATTGGTATCACGCCGGGGCATGGCGTTGGCCACCTAACTTCACCTAGCACCCAGGTGCAAGAAGGAGTAGAGCTATATGTCTACTCCCCCTTTGGAATTTCTCGCCCGTTCTAGAGTGAACTTTACCTTTCAAATATGCTTGATACGTGAAATTGGTGGGGGGATGCACTTTACTCTAAATGCAATGATGACATTGACGGGAAGTACAAGAGTAGCCCAAATTGCTCAATCCATTGAAAAGGACAGTGCAAAGGCCTCAGAGCCGGTCTGGACGTTTCGGAAAAGAGAAAAAACATCTTGGCCCTACCAGGATTCGAAACCCCTACCGTCCAGCCTGTAGTCTGATCTCTACATCAAATGCACTACTCCGATTCCCGTCTACTTTACTGCAGTGACGTGATGTTTGGTAACTTTTATAAGGCGTTAGCTGTCGGTATGTTGGCCTTACCTAACTACTGGGTCGAGATGGGATCATGGCATGTCAACGAAAGCACATTACAAACTTGCTCACGGTCACGCACACGCACTGTATGCTGGATGTTGCTGAGTGAGCGGTGACAGTAGGTGCGCAATAAGACAAACGCATTGCATGTAATACAGCATCTGTACTGACGTAATCAGTTTTTAACAATAATATAATATAATATAATATAATATAATATAATATAATATAATATAATATAATATAATATAATATAATATAATATAATATAATATAATATAATATAATATAATATAATATAATATA
>Ga0123352_10004474_pt1 | contig 20615 bp, 12 predicted proteins | sample TergutLab28metaG_FD_89700 | JGI IMG/M metagenome (GOLD analysis project Ga0123352, IMG submission 89700) | Labiotermes labralis P1 segment gut microbial communities from Petit-Saut dam, French Guiana - Lab288 P1 | ecosystem: Host-associated > Arthropoda: Insects > Digestive system > Gut ...
AGTATTGTGTACGTACAGCAGAACATGTGGTATTATAGAGGGAACAAGAGAGTATTGTGTACGTACAGCAGAACATGTGGTATTATAGAGGGAACAAGAGAGTATTGTGTACGTACAGCAGAATATGTGATCTTATAGAGGGAAAAAGTGAGTATGGTATACGTAGCAGCAGAACATGTGATCTCATAGAGGGAACAAACGATTATTGTGTATGTAGCAAAATATGTGATCTTATAAAGACTAACTCCTTTGTAACGCATCTAAATGAGGTGTCTAACTAAGTACTTTGTTTTTATAAAAATTAAATGGAAGGATATTCTGCGTTTAATGATTATTCTAAAAGACCAAAAATACAAAGGAAGCGTGTTAATACCGTCACAATTTAACACCAGTTAATTAGTTTTGTCGGTGAAACAATCTGTGGCAAGATCAGCGAATTTCATGTCTTCATAATTCCATTTCCTTAAGATCTATTTTAATATTATCCTTCCACCTAGATGTGGGAAATTAAAAGTGCTCTAGTACATGTAGAACTGCTCATAATAAAATTACTGCTCATTTCATTCATTTTTCTTTTCAAAACACGTTGCATCTTTCCACAAAAGAAAATGTTTTCCTGGCTCAAGTCATGAAAACAATTATGGATGTGAAGCACAGCTCCACTTGTTCTTAACCTCGGCGCTATGTGCAGACAAGTGTTCATCTTAATGCCAGGGGCACCTTACCCCCGGCTGGGTTGCGTGGGCCCCAGGGACGGTGTTGACGTTTTCGAGAAGAGGCGAATCTTTTGTCCACGCTGGGATTTGAAATCCGAATCATCCACCCCCTATCATGGTCGCTACACCGACTCAACTGTCCCAGTTCCGCTTATTTCCGGAAGGGTAGAAAAACAGTTCACATAATGAGAGTTTTGAAACCCGAATTACGTCTAAGCCCTATTTGAAATTTCTTTCCTACCGCACATAAAACACACTACATCCCATTATTAAGACCAACTGTTCAATTGGGACCAAGGATATAATCGGTAATTATTTTATGTACAAAAAGAAACACCTGAAAGAAACACAAATGTAAAGTTTTAATGTTAAAAGCAGATGTTGCACATATTCCTTTGTGCTTTAGTAAGCTGAATTTTTAGTGCTTTTTGAACATCAGACGTTATTACACACGTGTATTAAATAGCAAGTCAGTTGAGACCACAGCCACACACTACCCTACAAACCGAGACAAAGCCACACTGCAGATGCGGCGCGCAGAATTACAGAAGCGCCGAAGAGCCACAGAAACACAGAAACCGACTTGCCGCCATGAGAGGCACATCTGTGGTTTCCAACATCTCTGTTACTGCGGCGAAGTTGAATTTCGTGTTAGAGGGTATGGTCGGCTGTATCTCCGCCCTGAGTCATAAAGATAAACTGATGGCCCAAGCTATAACTCTCTCGCCTGACCCAGCCCCTGTCCGGACCAATAACCCAAGAGTTAATAAGTTAATAGAGAACAATAAACCGGCTTATGTGTCGGTTAAGAGGCCCTGCCCTCCCGTGAAAGGAGACGAAAATTCCCCTCTGTGGAAAAACTATGGAGGAGTATCCGAGAAGAAAATGGATTCGCTGGCCTGGAGAAGCACTGATGTATCTGGGCTAAATTTGCTCTTAGTTAATTAAAGTTTGTTATTAATTGTCTGGATAGTTCTTTAGTTAGCTAAAGTTAATTACCATTTGGCTGGTAACTTAAAGAGTTGGTTAACGTTAATTATAATTTGGTTGGTTCTTTGGTTGGTTAATTATGTAGTAGTTTAGTTGGTTAATTTATTTTGGTTACTTACTTCGTTAGTTGGTTGGATGTTTAGTTATTTAACTCAGTTACTTTGTTAGTTGAGGGACCGCGGTAGCACAGTGGTTAAGGTACTGTGCTACAAAATCGGAAGGTCGCTGGTTCGATCCCAACTGGTGTCATTGGATTTTTCATTGACATAAAATCCTTCCGATCGCACTATGGCAGTGGGGTCGACTCAGCATCTGACAGAAATGAGTACCAGGAGCATTTTCTGGGGACAAAGGCGGCCGGTGCATAAGGCTGACAACCTACCACCATCCTGTGCCATTGTCATGAAATCTGGGAACCGTAATTTCCTGAAACCCTCTGGGCCATTCCAGGCCTGCAACGAGACTGCTTTACATTTTTTACATTTTTTTTACTTTGTTAGTTAGGTACTTAGTGGAGTTGATTATCTGGTTAGTTGGTTAGCTATTTAACCAAAACCTTCCCACCAAGGACACACCAGTATAAGCCACAAATACTCGTTACTTCCGCTTCAAAACCCCCGACATTACACGTTTCCATGCATGTAACCACACACACACACTAAACAAGGGCATATCGATGAAGTTCAAACAAGAATGTGCTAACATCTTTTTGGCCACAGTATCAACACACACCTACTTTTTATATATTTCACGTAATTATAAATCTGTACAAGTGAGACTGCTGCAATAATATCACGTACTGCTGTCGACGGACGCCCCTTGATGATGGCGATTTATCGCTGAAACATGTAGCAGGATCCATTGTCATGGATAACTTATAAAGTCACAGAGTGCATATATTGCCACATTTAGTTGATTTTAACCAAATAGCTAATTAGGTATATAAATGAATAAACAGCTAATGCGTTAACTACGTATACCTAGCTGCCTGCCTGCCTGTATAATTGACTGACTGACTGACCAACTGACTTCTTGAACAGCTGGACCTCACTGTTCATTATCGCTTTCACAACAGCCTGCCACTGAATTCACATCATGAATGAGATAAATCCAGTCTACATTCTCTACCCCCAGTTTTTTAATATATGTTTTCCAAACGGCGCCTTTCCTCCATTTCTGCCCATCTAAAACCTATATGCATGTCTCTTCTTCCCCATGCGTGCTAAAACTCCCGTCTATCTCACCCTCCCTGTGCTTGATTACAGCAGGACTCCTAGGCAAGCAACAGAGATCAACGTCTCCTCTGCATCCATCTGTGACAGCTGCGTTCAACGTGACCACATCATCATTCGTAGCCGATTAAGACTCCAAAAGCTTACGGTTTTGCAAGTTCTATTCACGAGGCTGAAGCCGTTTATTTCTTTCCTCTTATCCCTAAAGTCACAAAATTTTAGCTTAAGGTAAGAATAAAGACGCCCCTCTGCTTAACTAAACCACGTGACATGAATGTTTAAGGGAGTTGCTGTACAGCTCCACACGCATATTTAACCTCGTCACCTTCACGATCCGACCACCTTAATAAAAATACCTACTGAAAAGGGCTTCAGTTTAGTCTCTGGGCCGGTCTGGACTTCGTAGAAAAGAGAAAAATGTCCGACTGCTTCCGAAATCAAGCCCTATTTCGACGACAGTCCGGCCGCTGGCCCGGTCACTGCACTTTACGCAAATTCAACGTGATTCTGATAAGAACTAAAATGCAGGGGACTTGATGTTGTCATGTGAGTGAATGGCGAGGTTACTGTTAAATGATATCTGAACGCGTGTACTTTGTTAAATGGTACGGTTTAACGTGATGTGAGGCTCTGTTGTTTAGTAGGTACTGCGTGAAGTGATGTAAGGCTCTGTAGTTTGATAGGTTCCGTTTAACGTAATGTGAGGCTCAGTAATTTGATAGGTACCGTTGAACGTGATATGAGGCTCTGTAGTTTAGTAGGTACCGTTGAACGTGATGTGCGGATCTGTAGCTTGGTAAGTACTGTGTAAAGTGATGTAAGGCTCAGTAGTTTGATAGGTGCAGTTTAACATGATGTGAGGCTCAGTAGTTTGATAGGTACCGTTTAACATGATGCGAGTCTCTGTAGTTTGATAGGTACCGTTGAACGTAATATGAGGCTCAGTAGTTTGATAGGCACCGTTTAACATGATGTGAGTCTCTGTAGTTTGATAGGTACCGTTGAACGTAATGTGAGGCTCAGTAGTTTGATAGGTACCGTTGAACGTAATGTGAGTCTCTGTAGTTTGATAGGCACCGTTGAACGTAATGTGAGGCTCAGTAGTTTGATAGGTACCGTTTAACATTATCTGAGTCTCTGTAGTTTGATAGGCACCGTTGAACGTAATGTGAGGCTCAGAGTTTGTTAGGTACCGTTGAACGTGACGTGAGGCCATGCATTTCTACCAATATTTTACACAAACCTGTCGCCTTCAGCTTAACGTTATAAGAGTGTCCATCGTGAAGAATGAGGCGCAGATTTCACCGAAACATCGTACCTACCCACCAAAATTCAATGCAAAATAACCCAAGGAATTCTTATTTGTATAGTGCTGCTTTCAGAGTAAAGTGACGAGCTTATGGACGACAGTATTTCCAACTAACTGCACAATACATAATTTTGATGCTCCTACATATTTCGGCCACGAACTTCAGCCATCTTGATCTTCATAGAGCTACGGTTGTTGATGATGATGATGATGATGATGATGATGATGACGAGGAAGCTGCTAAATCTCTCATCTCAGCCATCCATGGGACTTTATGTCTTGAGTTTCGACGGTTGATTTTTGTTACTAGTAATGGTAGTTTGAAGAGGACTAGACAAGTGGGGACTAGGGGAGGTAACAGCTCGAAGGAGATGTGTTATGCGGTTAATCCGTGCGACTCCTTTCTGTGGCCTTATTACAAGAGTTATCACTACCGACATTAGCGTGAACACGACGCCTGGTAGTCTGGAGCGCAACGTGACAAGATTGTTGGTGGAGGAAATTTAAGAACCGTAGCGCCATGTGGCGTGTTGCGATCCATGAGACTTCTTTCTGTGGCCTCTTCAACCTCCCCCGGCCTATGGACTGGATTAGCGGGGTGTAACAAAGGGGGAAGACGTCTGGTTTATCTCCAGCTCTAACAAAAACGTCTAAATGCGACGATTTTGTCTTTCAGCTAATGAACTTCCCAACGCTCATTTGAGGAAACGAGAGGAACCCGCCTCGTTGCGGAATGGACTGTAACACACAGCGCACTGAAACGTCTCCATTTTTGACACTATCGACTTTTCTTCTTATTTTCCTTTACTAACAACTTTATGGTGCCAATGTTGTTATTGAAGGCGTGGCTCCATAGTTTCCTGCTTACACGATTACAAATAAGTAGCATTTGGTTTGATGGAAATATGTCCACAGAAAGTAACACAAAACGTCATTTGTCTTAGTTAAGACGTTTAAAGCTAAAATTTATAGATTATGCTACTGGACAGATTAATCCGTTAAATGCAATCGGCAAAGTTTTCATATGACAGAGAACACTACAAGGGAAACCGAGGAACCACTTGTTTGCATTAGACACAGCGGGAACAAGGGAAATCCAACACCACGAATTCAATTCCCGGTTCTTCCCGACTACTTCCTGTCCTTAATATTGCTTCAAGCCAAACAAGAACACCCTGTATGAAAGAATAAATGAAATTATCTAAATGAATGGTGAATACGGCGTTTCTAATTTTGCATTCTTTCCACATCAATACGAAAACCAACCCACTGACTAAGCAAAGCAATGAGAGGAAAATAAAACCTCTTGAGAAGCTAACAGTTGCTCATCTACCCAATACTTGCTTCGAATTCATAATAGCTTTTACAGGACCTTGCCACTCCTCCTTGTCCTAAACCATACGAACCGAGTCGTCTCCCTCCAATACCATTTCTCCATAATCCATTTTAATATCATCCTCCTACTTACATCTACATTTTCCGGGAAACGACATGTTACATAGGAAATTATTACGATACTTTAGCAACAGAGAAGATTTCTGAGACATGAAGGAAGGAACATAAAATCGAACTTAACTCTCAATGAAATATAATTCCCATAATTAAAAAATATTATTAACTGTACCAATAAAGTGCCCAGTAAACACAGAATTATCGACTTTGGAAAATATTCTACGCGGAAGACCGATGAAGAAAATGAAAATGCCACTGACAGGAAAGCTCCTTAGTAATTTTGATCCTGAAGATGGAAGCAGTATGTTACTCGGAAACTATGTTATCCACCATAAGGCCGCAGGCTGTATGGTCTAGAATACCATACCCTGAGTATGAATTGTTTATTTGTACTTAGTTTATTTAAGGACGCTTTTACTGCCCAGATCACACAGGCAAAACGTAATTGTAGCGTAATGAACTGGAGAGGACTTGGACGGAAACTGTCGTGGGGTAATATAGGAACTACTGAGACATTTGTTACGAAGCACGACGACGAATATGTCGGAACAGCCAGCGACCCAGTTGAGATTTTAAACGGGGACTTCACTAACAGGAAGCACGGTCCTAGCTGCCGCAGCCCGATTTTGTACACCGAGGATTATCTAAGCAACTGACATCTACTGAATATTGAACTGCTGTAGCCACTCCCTACCTTGAGACAGGAACACGCAGCTGTTGCCACCTGAAGCACCGCGAACGTACTCCGATTCATCCGGGTTATCGCCATCCCCAGGACCCGAGCTGAGGCTGTAGTTGATTGAGCCGCCTGACCGACCCCTCATTGTCGCGTGTCCCTGTAGTGGGTGATGAAGAGACGGTCCCCTCGGGGGCACCTCTGGGGGTGCCGGCTCGGGCGGAGAATCATCAGCCAAGTCTGAAGACCAAAAACAGCATTTAAGTTAGAAAGTAGTTTGCAAACAAACAACACCACAAAACACCTGCTAGGAACAACAGCGTTTGCAGTCTGTGAAGGTACAATGTGACACGTTACAAGTGTTGTAATTCCATTTTCAAGGAAGACATTTGGGGTTCTCCAGAACAAGTCGGGTACTGCGGGATGTGATGCAGCGCATTTTAGCAGACGGCTACAAAGTTTCAGGAGGAAACTGCTGCCGCCATCTTCAGGGATCACACTCAAGGAAACGTTCATGAGAATTTCAAATATAACGCTTTTGTGGAATAATAGCCAGTTAAACAGCATTAATTTAACGTCCTATGTAAGTAAATGGCATTGTAATCAAAACTATCGAAAGCAATATAAGAAACGTTTGAAGAACATGAGAACTTGGACATATTCCAGGAACATTAAGACCGATATAAGTAGAAATGAATAGAAGGGATCTGAGCTCTTGTGGCTGTGGTAAAGAAAACTGAGGAGGACATGTATTTATTAATGCTTATGACATGAATTTCAGACGGCGATATTTTTAAATGAAGTTTACATAATGCGTAATGAACTATACACTTTAATTCAAATGCTAAACATTTATAAAGACCACTAAACATAATTACAGAGCCGTTATGTAAATATAAACCTACGTAATTCACTTAAGTTGAAAACAATCTTTCTTCCAAGCACCTTGACACACACACAAAAAATCTATTAATTCTAAAATTAAAAATAAGAAGTTATATACCACACAAAGTATGTTTCATCCAATTTTCTGCAACGAAAATATTATTCAATGCACTCATACATAAAAATAAATAATTTAATACAAAAAAAAAGAAATGTTAAAACAACTGCACTAACATTCATGAACAGGATCATGTAAGGCATTCCTCACCTATGAGTTTCCAGCTAAGCCTATTCTACTTCACACACACACACACACAAGCAAATGGTAGCAGTTTCCAAAATATAACACAATGCTGCCATGATTCTTTACACCTAAGAGCAGAAAACTGACAACATATTGCTTATCAGGCGTCATATTCTTCGCAACATTTACCTAAAATATTCAGTTAAATTCCCTGTCAATATAAGTAATAAAACACATCAAAATCATTCCGCGAAAGGAAAAAATTAATATCATCTTAGCTGCGTCTATCAGTAAGGTGGAATTTCATACTTACCAACCCAGAAATTTGGCCATGAGAGACCTGTTAGAAGGGGCAACCAACTGTGAGGATATAGATTAGGTTCAACAATTTATTTGGAAATATCATTATTTTGATATGATGTAGTAGTGTAAAGGCTTAAATCTATAATTAAATGGAAATAGCAATACGCATTACAAGTGAGGAAACAGACACATTCTTCAACATCAAAAATAATATTAAATACTAACACATATGATATGTGGTTGAAATATCTGAAAATCATCGGTACTTACGAAATTCGATAAAATATTACAAACCAAGTTGAAAATATAAAACTGTCAATTATTATGTCGATAGAAACGTATCCGTTGTAATTATTTCAACAAAGAAGATTCGTAATTGAGGTGTGTTTTTACACAAACGGGTTTTCTTTGAAAAAATTAATTTCACCCCTGTAAAGACACAAATTAACCTTCATTTATTTAAAAGTTTAGCTCGTACCTCGCAGTAAGCACTCTCCGTCTCCGTTATAAAAAGCAGCCAGTTAATGGAGTACAGGGAAATAATCGCTGTTTGTTCTGAGATCCATGCAAAATACGTAAATAGACTGTGTGAGCAGAACGTCGAATTTCTGAACGTTAACCCCGGCGGTGCACAAAGTATTCACTGGATGCTAAAGCGTAGATTTAAATACGACATACATTCTCAACACACACCAAACAGGACAAATGGCAGGCTGCTGTGAGGACGGTAATGAACCAAGGGGTTTCGCTATAGGCAGAGAATTTCTCATCTAGCTAAGGAACTGTTAGCTTCTGAAGTGAATTTGATGTTTGTGTGACAATGCATCACTGATAGAATAATATAAACAGCCAACTAGATGCAACAATAACAAATTTTTATTCATAATTACAATCATCTCAACATGTTTCGGGCGATAATTTCGCCCGAAACATGTTGAGCTGTTTGTAATTATCAATAAAAATGTGTTATTATTGTATCTAGTTGGCTGTTTATATTTTTCTGACGTGAATGTCTGCCCTCTACAGTTAGACTGACAATGTAAATGAGCTACGGAGTTAGTCCGACAACGTACAAAAAGAACAATTCTTCCCTGCCATTATAAGTAATTTTATTTTCAAATTTTTTACTTATTTAGTACCAGTAAAGTGTGCAATATAAACCAACGAAATATATTTTTTTAAATTAATATTTTAATTTTTAATATTGATGTCTTTAGATGTTTCAAACACGAGTGTTCATCTTCAGGAATATGGTTGTCTTTCCAATTATGGTTGGACTAAACCAACTTCCTAGACCTCAGTATCGAACACACTTTCCTTCCTTCTAGCCTGCTTATACTGATGCATGTCAAACGTATCATACCATAACTCTATATACAACCGTCTTCCTGAAGATGAACCCTCGGGTTCGAAACATGTAGATGAAATCAAATAATTAAAAATTAAAATATTAATTTTTAAAATTGTGCAGTTCGTTGGTTTATATTATATAATTATGTTAAAATGCACAGTAGAAAAAGCATAAAATACCAATAAATTGCTTTACATAGTCTTATTTTTCATGTATAAAACACATACCGAATTACGTATCCCTTGTTAGGGTTGGTTTGTCATTTGTTGCCGAAAATAAAGAACGTACCGACTTCCTGATCTACACCAGCACACAGAAAAAGACAGGCAATTTACGTACAACGTAAAATTGAGGCGCCTTCGTAGAAATGTTGATGTTGTAAAAAAAAACCCTTAAGTATTACATATTCTGAGTGTGTGTCTGTACCTAGAGTGCATTCAGAGCCCGTGAGCCCTATTATATAGTAATCTGCAGACCGTTTGGTTCTAGCATAATTCTTTGCATTATCTCACAAAGGACACAATTTTCGGGGAAAAGTCACTGAACATAAAAAAATGTGTTTTAATTTTCTCTACAACATTTGTAAGAAAACATTTCGCATTATAAGCATAATGAGGCGAGATATTAACATAAATGTATATAGGTCTTCATGTAAAGCATCCGTTGTTCTTGTCATATTGCAACAAAACTTGAAACTGTTTCGACAGATTTTCAAAACATGCACAAATATAAAATTTCACAAAAATCCATCCAGTGGGAGCTGATTTGTTGCAAGAGGACGACATTTGATTACACCGACGCTGTCTGCAGGTCAAATGGAAGTGTTTTTAATGGAACCGGTGCAAACTGTCAACACAACCATGTACCAACACTGACGACAAACTCTAAACAAAGCTGTGGATCAACTTCCCATCATATACCTACAGTACTCCACTTATGGCTTCAAGTAAGAATCCGCTGTAGCTCAGTCACTATAGTGACTATTTTACTAGCAGGACGACCGAGTACCCGACGTCTGATTTCTGGAAGTGGAAAACTGATTCTTTTCTTCTCCTAATTGCACACACCGAGTCTGGGGCCCACCCAGCTTCTCACTCAGAGCATATCGTGGGGTTTTCAGCAAGGAAAAAACGGCCGTGATGTGAAGCTAACCGTTTAGTTCCAAATATTGCCGAGGTTAATGATGAGTGGAGTTGCTTTCCAATCCCCCATACGCCTTCATGCTGTGCTCAGAGACAGCTTTAGCTTTAAACTTTGCTGAAGAATACTGTAAGTGACAATTTCAGCTGATTATCACTTAAGTATCATACTTACTTACTTACTCACTCCATGCAGCAGAGTCTTTCTTGAGAAGCTAGCCGGGTTTCAGCTGGTCAAGAAACTCCCCATATTTTATGGAACCCAAAGGTTCATTACCGCACCCACAAGTGCCAGCCACCTGTCCTTATCCTGAGCCAGCTCGATCCAGTCCATACTCCTACATCCCACTTCCTGAGGATCCATCTTAATATTATCATCCAATATCACGTAGGTATAATAATACAAGAAAAATGTAAATTTACTTTCCATAAACACAGCTTTCTTTTGATGAAATACACATTAGTGAGTGAGTGAGTGAGTGAGTGTGTGTGTGTATGTGAGTGTGTGTGTGTGTGTGTGTGTGTGTGTGTGTGAGTGTGTGTGAGTCTTGCATGAATACTGGTCAATGGTAACAACTAAGAGCAAGACATGGAAATGGCAGCAACCAGCGACATTGAGATGTACAGATTCAGTCGATATTGCTGTCATAACCTTTGCCGATAAGGCGACACGGCCTTCATATTTAGTGAAGTCGTGACATTAAAGGGGACGGTCAAAGGTAATGACCTGTCACAGTCCATAAGTGAGAGGGTTACAACTGAAACATCGAACAGAGACAGGTTTGTTGAACACCAACGTTGAATTTTCAGAGAATATTTCACAACGTATCAGTACAGAAAATAATAAGCTATTTATTTCTCTACGGTTTACTTTAAAACGAACTAGGGGGATGAAGAAGTACTGTATGCAGTTTGATACATGTTCATTGCAGATAGGAGACGGTGTTACATGGGTTCAAGTCTTCTTTGTCGATTTAAGGTTGGTGACACTGGGGAACAGATGTTGTTAGAAACGACGATGAGACATTTTACGTTCCAATATCTCCCCAACCCCAACCAGCAAACTGTGCAACAGATCTTGTTTACACCCTCAATGTGTCAACTCGGGGAAGTTTCATCGACGCCAAGCCGGTACAACAAGATTACACTTAATCCCATTTTATACTTAATTACGTAATCCGAGAGCAATGTTCTTGCATGTTGCTATTGGTGCTAAGACAGAGAGAGGATTGGAAGAGCGTGGTATAAGCTAATTCAATTACCAAACTTACAATATTACTGAACGTACAAGTAACGCCACCACACGACGAGTTAGATAACTAATGTCTCGCTAAACTACCCCCAATGTTTTACTTGAAAGTTATTACCAAAGCTGTCTTACTGTCACACAGAGTTACAAGGGATCAGATTATGAGGCACAGACCCGCAATTGTTGGAGTTCTCGGTTTTAATAGGGCACCCCCAACTTGGAATACGTGTCTATTCCCATGTAAGTTAACATACTAAATGCGATGTCATACTGAAGTCACATTACAGTGCGTGTCCTGCACTAAATACGTATTTCTAACGGATTCAATAACCCGGGAGATATGGTAATGGGTGCAGAGAGCAACAGTTTTGGATTTAAGATACTGTCAGCAAGAACCTTAAATGTTCTACGTACTTCACTCACATTGGTGAGTGAAGTACATGCTGCCACATCACCTAATTTATATAACGACGTAATTTTACCGAGTGTTTTAACATAAATATAACTTTAATTAGATACAAATAAAGCTCCCTGATGAATGTCATTAAAGACCGAAACATGTAGGAGCGATATTATTGTGTATTTTAATGTAAATTTAAAAATTTTAACCAAGTTAATAAATAGTGCATTTGTTGGTGTGTGAACTGCGTAGATTTCAAAATGCACGGTGCAACGATAAAAAAACCTTAAATCTAGTACACATGTAACTCAAAATATCTGCCACAAAATCACTTAAACATTAGAAAATACAAACATAGTGTCTAATTTTGTTTGGAATGGGTATGAAACTTGGTATCATGCATGAAGCCAGGGTCATACAAGCAGGATATTCGAGGAGAGAGCACTGAGGAGAACTTCTGGAACTAAGAGGTTGGGAGAAACAAGAGGATACTGAATGAGAATCTTCACAATTTATACTCCTCACCAAACAAGGCTGAGTTATCAAACTGAGGGGAGGGGGGAGTGGGGATTATACACAGGGAAGAAAACACTGTGTGTAAAGTGGGGAGAACTTTAAGAGAGTAAAATGCTTTGCAGATATCGACGTAGATGGTAGGATGGATTGCATTGGAATAATATGGCACAGGATAGGGGACCGTGTTGAGAATTTCATCATACTATTATCAATCTTCGCGCTGTGTAGGATGATAAGAATTTCTTAGCTGTCTGAGAAACTTTTAGCTTCTTAATGAGGGGTATCTGCGGGTTATAAACACATCCGATGAGGCTTAATATACCGATGAATTTGGATCTACCAAAATACATAGATCAGGTCGTTACACCCAAATTACCCGTCACTTAGCATATTTCATTGAAATAAAATGACACGGATGTGCTTTAAAAAATAGTTTTATTTTGTTTTGTTACATACTTTCGGTGCAAAAACGTCCGAGAAAGAAACTATGTGTTAGATCTAAACAGCGGTGAGGGGATAATACTTTAAATAATTTCCATCATAGGCATGTAATTATCGTTAATTTGTTTCAAGATTTACTAACCTGTTTTAATGCAACTTTGAATACTGGATTTATTATTCACTCAAACTTTCTTGTAGGATCAGTCAGTGAAAAAGAGTAGGCAAATTTCTGTGATCTCTACATATCAGAATTCTCTGTTATGTAATTTCATCTTAGCCTATTAAAATCTGAAAAAGGCAACATTTATGTAAGTTTTCTTTACCACACTACAGTGATAATATTGTCAACAGGTTTTAATGGCCCTCCTTTTTAATTTATACATTTCCACACACACACACACACACACACACACACACACATATATATATATATATATATATATATATACATATCAAAATGAACACATGCACACAAAAGCCACATCTACGCTTAAAATTTGTGGGCTTACAGAACAATACACCTCCGCCATCTACTAGCTAAATGTGGCAACATGTAAGTAATAATGTTGCATATGGGATGCTGGTCTGCATGAAAGATCTTAAAGTTATAGGACTTTCATTTTGTAGTTATGAAAACCTAATGCCTACGACTTTTCCTCTAATTTTTCTGTTCAATATAACATCATTTTCATGTCGGTCTGTACGACCGCGAAAGAAGGGGAAAAATACATCAATACCCAGAAGCAATCTTGAATCTCAAAGCAATCTTACGACTTCCAGAACAGTAATAAACACAAAATGAATTACCTAAAAATATTCATTACTTCTCGTCTGGAATATATCTGTTGCTTAGCAACCATTTATACAACATATCCATGTGAAAAAAAAATTACATCAAAGCCACAAGAAATTATATTATATTTATAAACGCAATATGAACCATTTAAGTAAATACGTTAACTTGTCAGTAAAACTATCTTTATATTCTGTGGTATCTCAGACGTATTTCAAAACTTAAGCAGCGTTTAAAATGTAGTACTGCCCTTATCTTAGGCCACACCAATAAGGTAATATTATGGTTGAAACATGGCCATAATATCTAACAGTAAACAACAAGGGTAGTTGAACAGTCGATCGCGGCCCCTTTTTGGACTCTTATCAAAATTTACCTGCTGCTCCAGTACGATCGTACTTCTTACTTTACAGCACTTCGTGGATCAACCTAAATCTGCGAAGAAACCTTCTCCAAGACGAAGATAATTATATCAAGATACCGAAGCCGTCTGACCGATGTACATTTAAAATACTGTCTTTGCTTGTGTCTAAGTTAAAATGAAGCCTCCTTCAGTAAGCTATCGCAAGATGTGCTTCAACTTGGCAGTGAGTAGGTTGAAGAAATTCGCTTTTAAATTATAGTGACTAGTCTTGGTTTCTAAAGATCAGTGTTTTAACAAATGAAACAACTGAACTGTACTTGGGCATGTTTGGTGTTATTACGCTACTTTACTTTTTCTCTATTTGGCGTAACATTTATACATTACGTACTGGGGTAGATCGCGAAAGATTTTTTGACTTTGAATTAGATCACTGGGTCCAAAATTCTTGCCATTTATGGTAACAGCACACATGAAACGAGCGATTGGGAACAATCATTTGATGCATAATAATACTTAAAATTTCGGTTTCTTTCATAAGGAAAAACGCTATATCTCTAATATGAAGTTTAGGCCTATTAATAGTGTTTCAATAAATATGACTGATATGTGAACCACGTAACAGAAACATGCGGTTGACAGAGTATTCAGTACTGAGGTGGGTGATACATACACAAAGGACTGTTCTTTAAATAAATAACCTGAATCATACTGAATTCTGGTCAGGAAACTTCGGAGACAAAAAGTTTAGAAGAGAAGATAATATTAAAATGAATATAAAACAAAATGGAGGGTGCGTACTGTATAGATATGTCTCGAAATAGGGCAAGTGGAGGAATCTTATGAAACTGTTGACAAACAATCAGGTCTCACAGGAAGTTACGAACACGAGGACTGTTTTGTGCAAACAGCAGTTCACTGACATGTTGTTATTTTAGGTGTTGGAATGTTAAAAAAGATAAGTTGGCTGCATGATTTAGATGGACAAACAATGGATTTAAGATACCCTGCTTTAAGATTTTGAAATAATAAGAAACGATGTTAAGATAATCCGATTGCTTTAATCTGAATACTACAGATGATAATTTAAACAGAAGCCATCTATAACAATATATTTTATATTATTTATTTTGGAGGCAGTTACATGAACCACGTTCTGCATTATATTAAACACCTGTCTACCTTAATGGTATTTGTCAGTCAAATCTCCGTATAATTAATGTTTGACATCACAACACACAATAAATTAAAATTCGCAAACAGCTACATAAAACTCTATTCGATAATTGGATGTCGATTATTGATTCCCAAGCTCGTATCTTCCTCAGGAACAGTACATAAATTAAAAATCACCACGCCTAACCCAATACATGCTATATAAGCTTTTGCATCTAGCTACTCTTTTGGATCTGTGCAAAATTCTCCGTTATCGAGATCCATTAAAATATAAATTTACCATACATGCATAAAGGAACAGGAAGGGTTATCATTGCAATTATGTTGTGGCAGAGCCCTTTTGAACCCCATATTCGTTCTTAACTTCATAAAATACAGAAGTAACGTAGAGTTAAATTTATAATTAACCATTAGGACACTACCTGAAAGGCTGTAACTAACACGGTTAGTCTAATTCAGTTATTTGAATTAAAAGTTGTCTAATTACAGTATGGGCAGTACACAGAACCCTCCTTTGTGTGTGTGTGTGTGTGTGTGTGTGTGTGTGGTGTGTGTGTGTGTCTTTGTTCACAAGTAGTAAAATTTTCGTTAAAATTTCAAAATGAAAGCAAAATTAACATTTATAGCAACGATATCCACAGGATACAACGTTCCGTTTTTACGGAAAATAGCTCTCTAAAAATAATACAAATTCGAAATTTCACTAAATATGCACGAAATGAATTCCAGAATTTCTAAGACATCTTGATAACATAACCGGAGCAGCTGCATCAAGATAACTTCCTATCGGCAAAGGGCCGAGCAGCTATATTAACCGAAGCATTCTTACATCTCCGACTGCTCATAACGAGAGACTTTTCGGCAGTCACTGCCATCTATAGTATGTATTCTGAATTATAAGAATAAATTCCCACATAGTAAGAGAATGAGGACAAATTTTCAATACAAGGCTTCTCAGACTATTTCCGGTTTTCACAAAGTATGGTCTTGGATGTTGAAAAACGTTTCAAAGAAGCGTGCTGATTCCATTTTGGAGTCGAAAAAAGGGGTCAAATTTTACACTGAGGTTACTGTCTCTCTTACACATATAAGTTGCCGGCACTATGGCCAGTCTGAACTACGGGAAGGAGGAAAAGGATACAACCCAATCCGCAATACGATGATGATGATGATGATGATGAAAAAAGAAAATTTTGGAAAACTTTATTCTTTAAATTTAGCTCTACATGTTAATTTTCCAAACTACTATTTTGGAAGTTCTCAGATTCGTTAGGTACATAAAATATCCCTCGGATGAGATGAAAAAAAGTTAAATTTAATTTGAAACTAAAACCGGAGTTAAAATTCGAAAGAGAAAGCACTCTGATGTGTATGACCTCCTGCAGGCAAGCAGGTGACAACGGCTGGACGGAAGTGAGTAACTACAAACTACATAGACCAGGAAGTCTGAAGGATTTTACGCAAATCTTTACGTTTGGAATACTGAACAAGGCGGTCACACAAAGTTATCATCGTTGTTAAAAGGAGCAGAACAAAAAGCAAGCTGGATAGATCATCCACTTGGTGGACAGGAGTTCCTAGCGGATTCTTCTCAATAACCAAATTAATTTTAAAGAAGACACCAACACGAACGTGATCAATTTCATGGACGAAGGTAATGCTGAATGGACAGCCCATCCTCATGCATGGCAGGGTTAAATCTGTAAAGTCCGTGTCATTTTGCATGACAACCTGCACCGTGAATCTCACAAACTCGACGTCCCTCCTACTTTAGTCACGTGACTGCTGCTGCTACGTAAGCCGACCAGTACTGCCGCCTCCACCGCCCTGGCTACAGAAACACACCATCTACGCGCACGCGACTTCGTGTACTCTCCCGAAACGTGACATCAGGCTAGGTTCGTTTGCGTTACTTGCGTCTGAAGCTGGAGAATTTGTGAAATTAATCCTTGTACATATGACGCAATCTACGTTTTTTAGGAGGTCAGCATTAAGCTGTGGACAGACTCGCTTATTTAATTAGCTGACATCGAGCTCCTGACATGTTGACACAACACCGCATTCAGTGTGGCAATGGAACGGTTCGAGATTCTAGGAACTGTTACAAGATTCGCATTTTAATTAGTAGGGAGTGGCATGTTATTGAATGAAGCAAGCTTGTGAACAAGAACCTTTTGGCGAGAAAATAACGGGGCCTAAATTAGTGTAGAAAATGTCTGAAACCCCCGTCTCAGCCAGAAGCATCCAATCCACTTCATCATACCGTAAATATCAACATGAAAAACAGCCCTAAGCCTACAGTCGATCAGCTAGTCTACCGTCGCACTGCACGACACCCGAAGCTACATTCATCGCCTTTAGCAACAAAGCCAGGCACTGGTTCCTACCCCCAGGCAGATGAATGTAGTCCACAATCTCCCACTCCAGTTCTGGGAGATCCAGTTTAAAATTATTTAACCATCCATTGTCACATCCTATTTCTTTAAGAACCACTTTATTATTACGAATCTACCTACACACGTAGCTAAGTTATCTCCTATCTTAACGTTACAGGGTTAAAGTTTTGTTATGTATTTCAACCCCCTCAAACGTATGTTATACTCACCACACCTACCAAAATTCACAGAAAAAACACACACATCCTCGCATCAGAACGCCGCTGGGCAGAGTGGTTCATAAAGGGTACAGCTCTCGAAAACCAATCGGCACACAACTGTACTACAAGCGGTTTTCGCGCGGCATTTCAATTTCGGGGAATTCTGGGTAGTACCACCTATCACCTTTCTAGCAATATTTACGGAACAGCACAATTTATGTACGGTACGTCCCACAAATTCCCGATCGAATCAGAATAGGTGTTATAATGATTCCAAGTCTTTCTTCCACCGCATCTAACCCTGCCTGACATAAATTTCATATGTCATTGAATCAGTGCGGAACTGTCGATTGTCCCGGATACGATCATTGACCTCAAGGTCAGTACTTCTTCCGTACTCGACAACCCCATAAGAACGTACGTCATCAATTCGTATCCACCCTCCTTTAAAATGTTCAGCTAATCCATAAGCCTTCCTTCCGGCTTAGGGAATTCTCAACATACTGACGCATAATTTACTGTAAATTTCATCAATTTTCACACCCCCTAACCAAAAATTCGTATAACACATCGAAGTTTGGTTTTGGTCCATTTGTCAATACAAGAGCCATTTTGAAATTTTTTTAATTTTTATCATTGCAACCTGCATTCTGTAGTTTATTTAATTACACACACACCAACACACGCACACACACACACACACACACACACACACATATATATATATATATAAATATATGTATATATAATTTTAAAAGCCTAAAATATACATTAAAACATTTAAAACGCTCCTACATGTTTCGATCACACGATCATCTTCAGGGAGCATGTGTTGTTCCTTGCTAAAGTTATAATTTAAAACATTCAGTGAATTACTTCGTTATGTTAACTTTGGTGCTGTGGCAGCATTTCGTGTTTTTGTGTGTGAGTCGTACGCTGTTTAGAATGAGCCTGGTTATGGTTGTGCGTTGTGTGCTGTGCAGCGTGAAAGTCTCACGTTGCACAGCCCACGACGCTGATCGTACGATCGAAACATTTAGGAGCATTTTAGATGTTTTAATGTAAATTTTGGACTTCTTAAATTATATATATATATATATATATATGCATGTGTTGGTGTGTGTAATTAAATTAACGTTACACAGTATACATCAGCACAATTTTTTTATTCTTAAGCAAGGCTACATATTTCGGCTAAAATTTAGTCTTCCTCAGGCCCTTGAACATTTTCGTTACCAGATGCTTTGCTCACTTTGGGATCCCAATGTGGGCAAAACATCTGGTAACGAAAATTTTGCAAGGGCCTGAAGAGGACTAACTTTTAGTCGAAACATGTAGCCTTGCTTAAGAATAAAAAAGATTGTGCTGACGTATACTGTGTAACGTTAATTGAATTAAAAGCACATCGTGATGCCTTCATTCAGAATAATATAATTAAATAAGCCATTTTGAACATTTCACAATGTTGTCACTACTTAAAACAAAACAAAAAAGCAAAACAAAATCCAAACAAGTTAAACTGAGACAGGATTAATACCGTTAAAACTAGAACTACCACCACTACCGCTGTTGTTAAGTCACTTTACGATAAAATAGTTTTTTTTTTCGATTTTCTGTCATGTAATGACACGGATGGTAATGTCGCCAAACAATGTTAAAATCAATCTCAAAGTCAACTTAAACACAGTAATGTCATTAAAGGAACAGACAGAACCATTCTAATTTAAGGGATGGGGGGAGCCTTAAATTAGAGGGCAGAGCGTTCAGAAACTCGCGCTCAAGTGTCCAAATCACGACAGAAAACTTCGGTGGGTATCGATATTTGCGCCGTATGGGGAGGGTAAGTGTGTAAATAATAATTATTTCTAACTCCAATCACGGATTCTACCCTTACCAATCAATCTTGTTACATCCCATGAAGCACATTACTTTTCTTCTCCCTCCGTTTTCCTGGGTGTTCATGGAATGTCAACGGCGATCCAATGGAAAACACGGGGCCTTCCTTCGCTACAGCATCAACCAAACCATTACTCTACCCTCTGTAAAACTTTCCTGAAGATATTGATTGATGGCATGTCATGCGTACAGAATTACAATTAAGGGAGGTAGTGGCTGAAGGGTGGATTAAGAGACCAAATTGATTTTACCGACAGATACACAGAGGATAAGTAACTCTCACAATGTATTTCTCAAGAGCTTCGAACCCATCCAGAGGCTCTGCAGGCTCCAGTATTCAGATTGCCTGGGAATAATTTAGAACGTAGTTGTGGGTGTTAGATGCGGAGACAAATGCAGCATACATGACACAAATCCTATGTCAACGCGGTCGCAGGCAAGCTGCATGCAAAGACCTTGAATCCTACAAGCAATGTAATTCATTTTAACAATCTTATATTTAAAACCCCAGTTCGTAGCTCACAGTAAATACCCTCTGTCTCTTTCAATAAAGGTTGATCAACTAGATGACACTTGCTTTATTATATATTGCTCAACATGTTTCAGACGTTAATGCGTCCATCTTCAGGAGCTAGCGAGTAATTGTTGTGTTGTGTAGGCTGACTTGAGGCGTGCTGGTGTTATGTAGCGGGATTGTCTGTTGGTGATGTGGTATCCGAGTGTAGGCTGATACCACATCACCAACAGCCAATCCAGCCACATAACACCAGCATGCCTCAAGTCAGCCTAAACAACACAACAAGTACTCGCTAGCTCCTGAAGATGGACGTATTAACGTCTGAAACATGTTGAGCAATATATAATAAAGCAAGTGTCATCTAGTTGGTCAA
>Ga0123352_10004476_pt1 | contig 20614 bp, 21 predicted proteins | sample TergutLab28metaG_FD_89700 | JGI IMG/M metagenome (GOLD analysis project Ga0123352, IMG submission 89700) | Labiotermes labralis P1 segment gut microbial communities from Petit-Saut dam, French Guiana - Lab288 P1 | ecosystem: Host-associated > Arthropoda: Insects > Digestive system > Gut ...
CAGATGCAAGGGCAGAGCGAGTGCTTTTTACAAAAGAAATGAAAGATAAACACACAATAATCGCCCCGCAAATGTCGCCAATACATTTTGAGCTAATAGAAACAGCCTTTGGTGCAAGCGGGTACAATATGGTAATTATGCCCGCCATTGACAAAGAAGCGGTTGACTTGGGTTTGCGCTATGTAAATAATGACACATGCTACCCTGCTATTATTGTTGTAGGGCAACTTTTAAAAGCCTTGCAAAGCGGGGAATACGACCTTAACAATACCTCCGTCATCATGTCGCAAACAGGCGGCGGCTGTCGGGCATCAAATTACATGGGCTTTATACGCCGTGCTATGCGCAAGGCTGGTTTTGGGCATGTTCCGTGTATTTCAATATCTGCTAGTTCACTTGAAAAACATCCCGGCTTTAAAATTAAGCCCAAAACACTATTACGTGTGGTGCGTGGGCTTATTTACGGGGATTTGCTAATGCGTGTGTTATACGCAACACGTCCGTATGAAGTAGAGGCCGGCTCTGCAAATGCATTGTATGAAAAATGGATGACCATTTGCAAGCACGACATTGCAAATGGAAGCGCAAGTAGCTATAAAGCTAATATTTACGCTATTGTGGCTGATTTTGACGCATTACCTGTGCTTGATATCAAAAAGCCCCAAGTGGGCGTAGTGGGGGAGATACTCGTAAAATTCCACCCCACAGCTAATAATGATATTGTTACACTTTTAGAAAACGAGGGTTGCGAGGCTGTTGTTCCAGACCTTTTAGACTTTTTTACATACTCATTTTTTGGGTATAATTTTAAAGCAAACCATCTTGGCGGCTCGCATATGACTAAACGTATTTTTAATACACTCAATAATATGTTGCACGGTATGCGCCGCCATGTGGTAAAAGCACTTGATGCCAGCAAACGCTTTTATCCGCCAAAGCGCATAGAGGAGCTGGCAGAAATGGCAAAGCCTTTTCTTTCTCTTGGCAACACAAGCGGCGAAGGCTGGTTTTTGACAGCAGAAATGATAGAGCTTTTAGAGCATGGTGTGGACAATATCATCTGCACTCAACCCTTTGCGTGTCTTCCAAACCACGTAACAGGCAAAGGGATGATAAAAGAATTAAAGCGCAACTACCCTTCGGCAAATATTGTGCCGATAGACTACGACCCAGGGGCAAGTGAAGTAAACCAGCTTAACCGTATAAAGTTGATGCTTGCTACGGCAAATAAAAAGCGATAAAAGAGGCTTAATAACATGGAGTTTTATGATTTTTTAATACGTGTTGCTTGTGCTATTTTGTTCGGTTTTCTTATTGGGCTGGAACGCCAAATAACCAGCTACCGCATAAGCATACGCACCAATGTGCTAGTAAGCATGGGGGCTTGCTTGTTTACGCTGTTCTCGCAGCTTATGGGTGCTGAAGATACCACGCGCATTGCGGCACAGGTTGTTACGGGTATTGGCTTTTTGTGCGGCGGTGTCATTTTTAAAGAGGGGTTGAATATAAGGGGATTAAGCACTGCTGCTACAATTTGGTGTACTGCCGCCATTGGAGTTTTGGTAAGCAGCGGATTCATTCACTACGCCGCCGCCGCAACAGCAATTATAATTGCAAGTAATTTGATTTTTCGGCTTATTGCGGACAAAATTCGTCCTTTTGCAAATTTTGGGGATGAAGAAAACACCTACGTGCTTTCGGTAACATGCTGCGAGGAAGATGAGTTTAACATTCGTGCTGTAATTATAAACAATCTTTCAAAAACCGAGCTATTGCTTGGCGAAATTGAAAGTGCCGATGAAATTGGCAACAAAGTAGAAATAGAAGCGACAGTTGTGGCATACGGCAGACGCAAAGATGACCTTGTTGAAAGGTTAATTGCACAAATAGCCCTTGAAAAAAGCGTAACAAAAGTTGGGTGGGAATTAAAGTAGGAGGAAAAACAAAATGAGCAAAAAGATATTAATTGCGGGATTTGAGCCGTTTGGCGGGGAAGTTATAAATCCCTCTTTGGAGGCGGTAATGTCCTTGCCAAGCAAGATTTGTGACATTGGTATTAGGAAATTAAGTTTACCCGTGGTGTTTGGCAAAAGCAAAGATGTGTTGTATAATGTGCTTGATACGGACGAATTTGATGTCTTTATCTGTGTTGGACAAGCGGGAGGTAAGACCAGTATTAACATCGAACGCATTGCCATTAATATTGACGACACTAATAGCCCCGACAACGAAGGCTTTGCGCCCAAAGACCAACCAATTTACGCAGAGGGACCCGATGCTTATTTTACCACTTTGCCAATTAAAAAAATTGTTGCAAATTTGATGGAGGAGGGCATACCTGCGGCTGTGTCAAACACGGCAGGTACGTATGTGTGCAATCACATTATGTATGCTGGCTTGCATTATGCCAGTCAAAAGCGGTTTCAAATGAAGGTTGGATTTGTACACATACCTTACTTACCCTCACAAGTATTAAGCAAAAATAATATCCCGTCTATGCATTTGGATAACATAGTTGCGGCACTTGTTGCGATTGTTAAAACCACAATGGATGAGTGTTAAAACACCCCTATTTTAGCATACACTCTATAAACTTAATAATTTGAGGTGTTGTATGCAATTTTATTACGGGGCGCAAAATATATTGAGAGCTTTAGACGAAGCCGAATTTTGGAAGCATCAAGAAGCTGACCATGCTGGCTTAATTCCTGTGGTCACACCCAATTTAGAACCCCAATATGTCCAAGCACTGGAACAATTTGGCATTGAATTGAGCCAAATGAATGCAGAGGCAGCAAAATATATAGAAAGCGTCAACCGCTCAAAAGGTGCTGTTAGCAGAGGACTGAAAGTTCAAATGTACGACTTAATTAGACGATGCACAAAGCAAAGCGAAAATTTTATTGAACTTATGGGTGAAATGCTCCAAAACAGCCGTGCAGTTTCTGCAAGCCAAGCCTCTAAATCTGTAATACAACATATGATAAGGGAATCTCAATATTTTGTGGGCATTGCCCAGTTGATGTTGACCTAAAATCACACAAAAACAGTATAAAACAATCCTATCTTCACACAATATCAATATATGAGCTAGAAAATTGATATTTTTTGAAGAAAGGAGCGGTCTTGATTATGGCAAAAGACAGTCAAATTGACCCCAAAGAGGTTAGAAAACAAAAAGCAAAGGGCGGCCCAACACATGCAGAGTCGGCTTTGGATGGCGAAAGCAAAAATGCTAAAAAGCAGAGCGGAGAAAAGAATGACGTTTGATGCACCACAACATTCTAAATGTAATACTATCCTGCAATTAAAAACACTTTAAAATCTTGTCTTTTTCTCCCAGTCCGTCGTCAGCTTCTCCTAACAAGCCTTCGGGCTTGCGTCGTCGTCGCTTCCTAGGTCTGGAACAAAAATCCTGCGATTTTATGTGTGTTTTTAAATGCAGAATAGTATAATTAAACGGGACTGTTATTGTGTAGTCCCGTTTTCTTTTAAAGTACCTATTTGTAACCCTGTGTGTACAATGCGTGGTATGGGGCGATATACAGATGTATTTATTTTTACCCGCTTCTCGTCGTGTCCGCTTTGGGTTATAATTTTGTAAAGCTCGTATTTTGCGCCATCCGCGCCTTGGTGTGCAATTTGTGTAATGCCGTACGGCAACTCGGGGGTTTCTATAATTTTTACCTCAGGCGGGGTAGTTTCTATTAGATTATACTCAAAATGAACATGCCTATCTGCAGAACGGCTTTCATGCCCAAAAATGTTTATGGTGTGACTGTGGTTGGTTAGTATGGATTGTATAATCATAGGATATTCGGATTCGTTTTTAATTTTAAGGTCTATCGCCCCTTCGGCAATGGTGGCATCTGTCGCAGGCGACATGTAGCTAACCATAAGGCTGTGATTTTTACGCTCTACAATACCCATTTCGGCATATAATGCCGCCATATAAAGGGTGCTGGTTATTTGGCAAATGCCGCCGCCAATACCTACATCAGGCAACCCATGCACAATTTGCCCTGCCGAAACATATCCATTTGCTTCATTGCGGGGTTTAAAGACGGCACATGATGACATAACCTCTTTTGGCAGTATTACAGTATTGTCTAACCGTCCGTTGGCAGTTTTGATATTTTTTGCTCTGCTAGGGTTTGTGGCATCAAAAGGGGTGGTGAAGCTGCCCAAAAGTTGGGTGGATTTCTCAAAATCTTCTTTGCGCATTTTTGGAACAATCTTATTTAAAACGACATGAATCTTGCCGCCTTTTTTATTTCCCAACATTGCAATAATATGTTCGGTAAGGTCGATTTTGTCCAGTTCTTGCCCGTCAACCTCGTTGGTTATATTAAATTCGCCATCCACAATTAAATAGCTTGCATCTTTTGGATTTATATACAATTTATTTGCAATTTCTGCCACGACACCATCAATTTTTAGTGTGCAATAACTATATTCTGCGACAATATGATGCGGGTTTTTCCTCATGCGCAACTTCGCAAAAAAGCCCGTGCGCTCGCTAAATTTCAATGCTTCTTCAATGGCATCATCAAAGCCACATCCTGCATCAAAATCTGCAAAAGCGTATTCGTATTGAGTGTCACCTGCAAGCACTATAATTTGTTCATTACGTACAGGGCAAGCCTCAAAAAGCCGTATCAAAGCCGCGTCGGCATCTAACCCACCAACATCCACATCATTTATAAATACATTGGGCAATATAATAAGTGCCATCACAATTAATAAATTTTTCACAAAATCACCTCGCTAATATGCTAATCCTGATTAAAATTCTATTCTTTTTCAGACCCAAAACGCCTTGTTCGGCGTTTTGGGTCGCCCCCTAAAACAATAGGTCTTAATGTAGAATTAGTATTAGCTTTTCCAAAAACAAAAAAAAGACACCCGCATGGATGTCTTTGTAAAAAATTACTTATTTACAGCATCTTTAAGGGCTTTGCCTACTTTAAAGCGTGGAGCTTTGCTTGCAGGAATAGTCATTGGATTGCCAGTTTGCGGGTTTCTGCCTTCACGAGCTTTTCTGTCTGCTACATCAAAAGTGCCGAAGCCAACAAGCTGCACTTTACCGCCCTTTGCAAGTTCATCAGTTACAACATCAACAAAAGATTGAAGAACCTTTTCAGCATCCTTTTTTGTGATGTCTGCTTTTGTAGCGATAGCAGTTACTAATTCAGCTTTGTTCATTTGTGTTTCCTCCTTGGAATTTTCAAAATTATATTTTTGGTTTTTGTCATACTAATTCAATTTAAAACCCATGTATTAAATTGAATTAGTATCAGTTGGTAATATTGCTTTTGAAGCAACATATCAGCCAAAATACCCTTGCATATTAAAATACAGCATTTAGAAACATTTGTCAAGCATTAATCTACGAAAATTTCGCTTTTTTATGAAATTTCTTTTGCCCTATCTTGTATCGATACAAATTTTGCCATTTTTTGTGTCTATCACCAAATTTTGGTTGGGTTTTATGTCGCCTGCAAGGATTTTTTCGGCGCATACATCCTCTACCTTTGACTGTATCGCGCGGCGTAATGGTCTAGCTCCATAATTTGGGTCATATCCCGCATCAGCAATATAGTCAATAGCAGCATCGGTAATTTCGATTTCTATGTTCATTGTTTCTTTTACACGCTTTGCAGTTTCTTCCATCATAATTCGGGCAATTTTTGCAATTTCTTCCTTGCCAAGCTGTGTAAAGGTGATTATATCGTCAATGCGGTTTAAAAATTCGGGTTTAAAAATTCGTTTGACTTCTTCCATAATGTCTTGCTTCATTTCTTTATGTTTTGTGTCCTCTTCTTTTGCCACATTAAAGCCTAGCTTTTTAGGATTAACAATATTGCGAGCCCCCACATTACTTGTCATTATAATGACGGTATTTTTAAAGTCCACCTTGCGCCCTTGGCTGTCGGTGATATGCCCGTCATCAAGCACTTGTAACAGGATGTTAAATACATCAGGGTGGGCTTTTTCCACCTCATCAAACAACACAACAGAATACGGTTTACGCCTAATTTTTTCGCTTAATTGCCCGCCATCGCCATGACCCACATAACCGGGCGGCGAACCTATTAATTTGGACACGCTGTGCTTTTCCATGTATTCGCTCATGTCAATGCGTATCATAGCGTCCTCATGCCCAAAAAGCACCTCTGCAAGGCTTCGTGCAAGCTCGGTTTTGCCTACCCCCGTAGGGCCTAAAAACAAAAACGAACCAGTTGGACGTTTTGGGTCTTTAAGACCCACACGACCACGCCGAATTGCTTTTGAAACAGCGGTCACGGCTTCGTGCTGACCAATGAGCCGCCTATGAATTTCTTCTTCCATGTTCATTAAGCGGCTGCTTTCGTCTTCCTTTAATTTAGTTACGGGCATCCCTGTCCACGTAGCGACAATTTCCGCAATATCATCTTCGGACACAATTTGCACAGCAGAATTTTTTACCTTTGTCCACTTTGTACGTTCTTTTTCTAATTTTGTACGCAATTTTTCTTGCTTGGTTTTCACCTTCGCCGCTTGTTCAAAATTTTGCGATTTTACAGCTTCCTCTTTTTCTTGCTCCAAAGAAGTTAGTTGATTTTCTATTTCCTTGAGCTCTGGCGGCGTGGTGTAATTTTTTAGACGCACCTTGCTTGCGGCTTCGTCCAAAAGGTCTATAGCTTTGTCGGGTAAAAATCTGTCGCTTATGTAGCGAGCCGCAAGGCGCACGGAAGATTTGATGGCATCTTCTGTAATTTGCACGCTATGATGAGCTTCGTATTTATCTCTCAACCCCATAAGCATTGCAACGGCTTCTTCTTCTGTTGGCTCGTCCACCATAACAGGAGCAAAGCGTCGCTCTAATGCAGCGTCTTTTTCAATGTATTTGCGGTATTCGTCCATGGTGGTAGTGCCAATAAGCTGCAATTCGCCTCGGGAAAGTGAGGGCTTCATAATATTTGAGGCATCAAGAGAGCCCTCGGCACTTCCTGCACCTATTATTGTATGGATTTCGTCCATAAAAAGAATAACATTGCCTGCCTGAATAACTTCCTTTATAACCTTTTTAATCCGCTCTTCAAATTCGCCTCGATATTTACTGCCAGCTACCATTGCCGCCAAATCAAGTGAAACAATGCGTTTGTCTTTCAAAGTTTCCGGAATATCCCCTGCAATAATTTTTTGAGCAAGCCCCTCTGCGATTGCGGTTTTGCCAACCCCAGGGTCGCCAACAAGACAAGGGTTATTTTTGGAGCGGCGGGATAGTATTTGCACAACACGCTCTATTTCCTTTTCACGACCAACGATAGGGTCAAATTTTTGCTCTGCAGCCAGCTTATTAAAATCACGGCTAAATTGGTCAAGGGTAGGGGTGTTTGAATTGCTTGGTTTTTTTTGCTGTGGAGCGTGAGCATGTGGAAAATGCGGCAGAGGGTGAGTTGCGTGCATCTGTTGATTTTGCGGACTTGCTCCAAATTCGTTTAGCATAACCATTATGTCGTTATGTGTTTTTTGAATATCCACACCTATAGACATAAGAAGCTGTACACCAAGGGAGTCGCGTTCCCGCAACAATGCCAAAAGCAAATGCTCTGTACCAATATAATTTGCATTCATTTTTTGCGATTCAGCATAAGATTGCTCCAGAATACGTTTTGTGCGTGGAGTGTATCCCTGAGGTTTTTTGCTTTTGCCGTCAGTTTTGCTATCATTTCCCAAAATTTCTATAATTTTGCGCTCTATCGCTTCGGCGGTCGCACCTTGCGACTCCAAAACCTTTTGCGACACAGAATTTTGTGTACGAGCCAAACCTAAAAGTAAATGTTCCGTACCAATATAGTCATGCCCCAAATGTTGTGCTGAGTGCCCTGAATTATTTAAAACTTCTTGTGCTTTTTGTGTAAATTTTGATTGCATTTCAATTATCTCCTTATCATAAAATCGTTATCACCTTGCAAAAATATGCCGCAAATAGTCGGCACGCATCATATCTAACTGACGGGCATCTTTTGTAATGCCCAGAATGTATTGAAGGTTATGCGGCTGGATATTTGTCATTATTTCGTAAATAGTCTTTTTTAAATGTAGTGGGTTTGCTTGGTTTGAAGACATAGGTCCAATCCCCATATTAAACCCTGCACGTATATCTGAAAGATGGCTTCGTGCTTCATTAAGACTAATTTTGCGGCAATGGGACAAAATACCGTATGCCCTCCAAACTTTGTCAGAAGCATCAGAGGACATGGTCTTTAAAATACCGTCTTGAAGCTGTTTTTCTTTGTCCACAATTTGGTTGGTTAGCTGTTTTAGTGAGTTTATTATCTCACCTTCGGTTTTGCCCAAAGTAACTTGATTGGACACTTGATAAACGTTGCCAAGCGGCTCCGTGCCTTCACCGTTTGCGCCACGTATTACAAAGCCCGTCTTTGTAATGAGTTCGGACAGCCGTTTTAGCTGTCCCGTATACTCAAGTAAAGGCAAATGCAGCATATACGATGCCCGAAGACCTGTCCCTGTATTTGTTGGACAAGACGTGAGGTATCCAAAATTATTGTTAAAGGCGTAGTCTAAATCAGATGAAAGTATATCATCCAACTGGCTTGCCGCATCATACGCCGCATCTAAATCATTGCCTACAAAAATAGACTGTATACGTATATGGTCTTCTTCGTTTATCATTATGGAAAGATTTTCGGCATTATTATAAATAAGACCGCATGAAAGGCTGTGGTTTTGTGCCATAGCGGGACTTACAACATGCCGTTCGGCAAGGACGTTTTTATCAAGTTCACTAATATGTGCTAAATCCAAAAATAACAAGCCGTTATGAGATATTTTATCAATATTGCTTTCGCAAAAAACACTTGCTTTGATTTCCTCCATAACGTCACCAGCTTCGGCATCGCTCATGCGAGAAGGGAAAGGTATATTAACTAAATTACGTGCAAGCCGTACCCTTGATGAAATAATTACGCCAAGGTCCACATCGTTTTTTTCATACCATTTCTGCATTTTTTCACCTCGTTGCAATTTTGCATTGCTGCTATTAGAAGTAGCAATGCGGCTTTTTTAACTTTCTTTTATTCCTGATTGCAAATCGTTAATTATATCACGATAACGTGCAGCATCTTCGTAGTTTTCTGCTTCTATTGCCTTTTTCAGCAATAGTCTATTTTCATTGAGTTCACGCTGAGTTATAAGTTCGGAAAACCTGTTATTTTTACTATTTGGAATTTTACCCGTATGAACACTGCTTGAATGTATGTTTTTAAGGGCTTGGGTAATTTGTTCGCCAAAAGCAGTATAGCAAACAGCGCAACCCATTTTGCCGCTTTTTTTAAAGCCGCTGTATGTAGTTGCGCAATTTGAACAAACCAAAAAATCGGTTTCGCCCGCATCTCTTTCAAGACCTTCGATAATTTCAAATATATATTGCAAAAAATTTTTAATTTCGTTATCCATGATTACCTCCTACAACACCCTTCCGCATGAAAGGCAATAACGCTCTGTTGCGTCATTTTCATACGAGCACAAATTACAAATCTTGCCTATATTTTGGGGTGCTACTTGCGTTTGTGGAACGGCTTCTAAAACTACTTCTTCAATAATTGGCGGCGAAAAATCCTGTACAATTTCTTCGCCTGACAAATTTTCACCGCATTTTGGACAAAAAGCCGACCCACGTTTTGTATTGGTTTCACATTTTGGGCAAGTAACAATGCCTTTGGCAACTTCAATTCGGCTCTTGATATCCGAAATTTTTGCTTCGCTTTCTAAAATCTGTTGATACTTTGCATCAAAAATTTCACCAAGACCACCGCCGTGTTTGTAAATTTCATGCACGCTTTTGCCAATATCTAAATAAATTGCCTTTAATTTGCTTTCTTCACTGGAAAGATTAATGCTTAATTTTGCAGTTTTAACAAGCCTTCCAGAACCTTCTGCAACAGCTTTCATAACTCCTGCGGCACCGCTTTTTGTTTCACTCATTTTGCAACCCCCTATAAAACGAACACTGTTCGTCTCTATATTATATCAAAAATATCCTAGCTTTGCAATAGGTTATTGCATCAAAATCCAAGTCATATACGCCGCATACATTAATGTCATTAAAAGTCCCTCTTTGCGGACTATTCGGCTGCCAGATTTCGCCATGGGATAAAAAGCCAGCGTTCCAATGGTCAAAATAGCAAGGTCAAATAGCACACTTGGCTCTATGCCCAGCGGCGAAATAATACCCGCAATACCCAAGACAAACATAATATTAAATACGCTTGAACCTATAATAAACCCCAAAGCAAACTCACCCTCGCCCCGTTTGCAAGCGATTATGGTAGTAACTAGCTCTGGAAGGGATGTCCCCATAGCAACTACTGTAAGACCAATAATACGCTCAGAAATTCCGATGGTAGTTGCTATTTCTGTCGCAGAATATACGGTGAGTTGACCACCGCCCAGTATTAAAGCAATGCTTATAACTGCCATTACAATACTACGCCACAAAGGCTTTTGGTTTGGTTGAAATTGCTCATGTGCTTCGGTTTGGGCGCAGCGGTTTTTCATTGCCGTACGCACCACTATATATAAATATACGGCAAAAGCAGTTAAAAGTATTATGGAAGCGTAGCGGGGGATGACATCTCCCCAAAAAATAACACCAACAAGTAAAAAAATAGTAGCAGCTACAGACACCCAATAGTCCCGCAAAATCACTTTCATATTAACATTTATTGGGAAAATTAGCGTGCAAATACCCACAATAAAGAGCAGGTTAAAAATATTTGCGCCAATAGCGTTTGCAACAGCAAGGTCTCCGCTGCCGCTAATTGCAGCGGAAGCAGAAATGACCGCTTCTGGCGCAGATGTACCCATTGCCATTATAGTGAGCCCTACCACAATGCGGGGTATATTCAATTTTATTGCGATATTTACGCTGGCATCAACAAACCATTTGGCACTTTGAATTAACACCACAAAGCCCACAATTAATAGCCCAAAATTAAGAACAGTCGTCATTAAATTCTCCTTTGCACGGGGCTATACAAAAAACGCAAGCAAATGACCCCGTATTTTATACGCTGGTATTGGGTCAAAAGTCTTGCGCTACCTTTTTAAAAGTAAGCCGCACCCGGGCAAAAAGCCGTAATGACGAATGTCGGCAATGGTGATAGACACCATCGGCTACTCCCTTTTGAGTTGACAATGGTGCATAACCATCCGCTTCCAGTGCTTTCAAACGCAAATTGAGGCATTTTGACGTTTAAAAACACTCCAAGCGGGGTTATGCGCCATTGTCAGTTGTTATTCATCTGTATTATCAAAAAATAATCCTTTTGCAAAAGCATTAGCATCAAAGGGTTGCAAATCATCTTGCCCTTCGCCAACGCCAATATACCGAACAGGAATATCAAGCTCTGCGGCAATAGCAAGCACAATTCCGCCTTTTGCCGTTCCGTCTAGCTTAGTCAATACAATACCCGTAATGTCTGCAATCTCTGAGAATGTTTTTGCTTGTGAAAGTGCGTTTTGCCCCGTGGTGGCATCCAGCACCAAAAATGTTTCTCGGTGAGTATTTGGAAATTCTCGATTAACTACACGTGATATTTTTTCAAGCTCTGCCATAAGATTTTTTTTGTTATGAAGCCTTCCTGCGGTGTCAACAATTAAAACATCAGCTTGGCGGGATTTTGCAGCAACACAAGCATCAAACACAACGGCGGCAGGGTCGGAATTTTCTTGATGTTTAATAATGGTGCAGTTTGCACGTCCTGCCCAAACCTCTAATTGGTCGATAGCCGCCGCACGAAAAGTGTCAGCCGCCGCCAGCACAACATTTGACCCGCCAGCAACAAAATTTGTCGCGAGCTTCCCAATGGTCGTAGTCTTGCCAACTCCGTTCACCCCAATAACTAAAATTACGGCAGGGTAGGGGATTTGGCGGTCTGTGTCAGATGCAGCTTCACCCATAGTTTGAGCAATAATTTCAATCATGGCACTTCGTACATCCTCTGGGTCGGACAACTTTTCACTTTTAACCTTTTGGCGTAATTTCTCCACAATTTGCGTTGAAGCCACTACACCGCAGTCCGCTAAAATGAGGGCTTCTTCCAGCTCTTCAAACAACTCTTCATCCACTTTGGAAAAGGCTTTAAACACATTTCCAACAGAATTTGCGATATTTTGTCGGGTTTTTGCCAGCCCGCTAACTATTTTTTTAAAAATCCCCATTCTATCCTCCATTAAAGAGCGTGTTGATTAATGTGGAAATTCTCGCTGTGGTTGCTACGCAACCGCTCGGCTTCCTTGATTTTGCGTTACAAAATCAAGAGTCCTCTCTCGAATTTTATGAATTTTCAACACGTCCTTAAAACACATTAAACTATCAGCATCGCATCCCCAAAACTAAAAAAACGGTAACGCTCTGCAATGGCTTGATTGTAAGCATTTAAAACATTTTCACGTCCAGCAAGGGCGGAAACCAGCATAATAAGTGTTGATTCCGGCAAATGAAAATTTGTTATAAGGGCATCTATGGCATTAAATTTATAGCCGGGATAGATAAATTTTGCTGTATAGCCGCTGTTTGGGTGTAAAATACCCAAGTCATCTGCGCAAGATTCCAAGGTTCGTACAGATGTGGTGCCTACAGCTACAATACGCCCTCCAGTCTTGCGGCAAGTGTTAATAATATCAGCTTGCAAAGGTTCAAGCACAAAAAATTCTGAATGCATCTCATGGTCTTCTATGCGGTCAGTTTTTACTGGGCGAAAAGTCCCCAAGCCAACATGAAGTGTTACATTCGCAATTTTCACGCCCTTTTCCACAAGAGAGTTGATAAGTTCGTGTGTAAAATGCAGTCCTGCCGTTGGTGCGGCGGCAGAGCCCGGCTCGGCGGCATAAACGGTTTGGTAGCGGTCTTTATCTTCGAGTTTTTCCATGATATAAGGCGGCAAAGGCATTTCGCCAAGAGCATCTAAAATTTCTTCAAAAATTCCGTTATACTCAAATTTTATCAAACGATTGCCGTCTTCCAATACATTTACAATTTCACCATTTAAAATTTCACCAAAAGTTATTTTGTCGCCATTGCGGGCGTATTTTCCGGGTTTTACTAAAACTTCCCAAATATCGCCGCCTTTATTGTTAAGAAGCAAAATCTCAACAGCCTTGTCTTTATTCTGCCCAAAAAGCCGTGCAGGAATAACCTTGGTATTATTTATCACCAAACAATCCCCAGAATTAAAAATATCCAGAATATCTGTGAATATACCGTGGCTTATTTTGCCGTTTAACTTATCCAAAGTCAATAAACGAGATGTTTGGCGGTCGGCAAGCGGTGTTTGAGCAATTAACTCCTTTGGTAATTCATAATAAAAATCACTTTTGTTCACGTCATTTCTCCTAATGTATATTTATCATTTCAACATCTGTGTAATAATGCAATAAAATACTAACAAAGCTATGTCCATTTTCTGCCATAGCCCTTGCACCCCATTGGGACATTCCAACCCCATGTCCAAAACCACGCCCAACCAAAGTGAAGCTATAATCAGTGGTACTAACGATGTTTGGCTGAGTGCTTTGAGTGGCATTTGGAATATTTTGTATACCATGGGCTGTAATAATACTTGATGCATTAGGTAAAAAAGTAGAGCCAAGAGCCGTCATTATTGTAATATTTTGTAAAAATCCTTGAGTTACACCGCTTGATGAAAGTATGTAATGAGCGAAAGGTTCGGATGCATTGTTTTGATTGTTTTGTATTGTAAAAATGCGGCTGCGGAGCGACCCGCCGCCAATTTCCAAAGAGCCGAAGAAACTGCGTATCGCTTCTCTTTCCAAAGTATGTACACCATTTGTTCCTATTATCCTAAACTGCATTACACGCCCAACATTATTTTTGTGAAGCTCTACCGATGTTATTGTGCCGACACTCCTTCCTGATGCGGTGAGTAATTGCTGTAATTGGCTGTGAGTGATTGTTCGCTCCCAAGGCACTTGCTCGGATGGGTAAAGTTCTTGCACAGCCCGCAAATACGGCAACCCAGAAACCCAAACATCCTCACTATTTGCGGTATATCCGCCGGCACAAGAGGAAAATGCGGCAGTAATAAAGCGTCCGTTGTGCGTCAAAACAAGCCCCGAAGTTGCAAGCACAGCGTAATTTGTACGTTCGTGTTCCCGCGATACCCCAGAATATACTTGAGAGAAGACGGTATCGCAAAGCTGGTAATGCGGCGTGCGGGGGGAATTTGTTATACGGTTCATTGCAAAAGTGCGGGCGGCAACCACTTGCGCCTTTAATGCTTCCATATGCCACATTGCGGGCATTTCAGAAGGCACAACACTAAATAAATACTCGTCCATGTGGACTATATTGACTGCAGTAACACCACCACCGCCAAAGCGTCCAAATTCAATAATGCCGCGATATTGCCGAACACCAAGATTTGTTATGCCGCATACGGAGCGTAATTGCAAAGCAAAAGCATCGTGGTCAAGCACAAATAAAAACTCACCGTTTGTTGACAGCCCAACATGGCTTTGATGCGGCATAATGGTGAAATGTGAATTGGTAAAGAATTCATGCATCACAAAAAAGTCCCCATCCATAAAAATGCCGACTTCAATATGAGGAGAATAAACATTTATATGAGGGCGTTGTAAAAAGTGTTGCTCCAACCCAACCCGCACAAAACCATCAAAAGTATTTTGAGGTGCGGCAAAACTTTTTTGCTTACCAAAAAGAATGATGAAAACAAAAGACAACGCCAAAAGGCGTGATATTTTTTTACGCAAATTCACACAACTCCTAAACTTCGTCGCTAGACGGACTCGACGGCACGACTACACGGCTTTCAATTTCTAAATCCTCAACAACCTCATCAGAGAAGTCTGACAGATAGCTTTCGAGAGCATTGATTTTTTCTGCAATTACTTTAAAGTCTTCGTTGTCGGTCAATTTTAAATATTTTGACACTACATTATTATATTCGTTCACAAAATCTTCAAGTAATTGCTTTTGCGTCCCCACTGACAATGCAATGTCTGTAAGTTGCTTTACGGTATTTTCACGTATAATACGCCCTTGGTTTTTTGCATTTAAAATGATGCTGTCTGCCGCTTGTTGGGCACTTACAATAGCGTTGTTTATAGCCCTGTCCTTTTCACGGTAATTATCAATTTGAGTTTCAAGGGCAGTTACATAATAATCCACTGCCTCGGTGTCGTATCCTCTTTTTACCAAAACAAATCTTTCTGACATTCTTTCTCCTCCTAAAAATTAGGTGTATTTTAGAACATTGTAACATTTTGACGCGATTTTTGCAAGACAAAATTTGCGTAGCAAAATTACATTGCCGAACTACTCTGTTTCTATATATCCATACTCCACGTTGGCGACAATTTCTACATCCTGCATATGCTTTGAAATTTCGTTATCCAGCCCACTTAATAATGCGTCAATATCAGATTGAGGCTTTCCGTAGGGCAGCTGCAAATCGAAAATTAATTGTAATTTTGGAGCAGTGCCGGATATTCTAAATTCGTGTGCATCGCTATCATTGCAATTAGCTGCAATATACGCCCTTGTTAAATCTTTTAACAAGCCCAGATGCGGGCAATTTACATCTATTGGGTCAAGATGCATGGTTAGGTCAACCGATAGCTTGTCAAGCACATCTTTTGCCGCCTTGTCAGCAATATCATGGGCGTTTCCAAGGGTTTTCTCCATATCCATCTCTACATGTATGGTTGCCACCAGCTTTGCCATGCCATATTCATGTATGGCAAGGTCGTGTACACCAATAATGCCATCATATCCCAAAACAATTTCCTTTATACTATCTGCCAATTCCTTATTTGCAGGTTTGCCCAGTATAGAGGAAACAGCCCCATGTGCCGCTTTGTAACCAGAGTAAATAAAAAATAACGAAACTAAAATCCCTGCAACACCATCCACATGAATGTCAAAATAATAGGCAACAATTAAAGAACTAACAGTAAATATAGAAATAATACAATCATTACGAGAATCTGTGGCAACTGCTAAAAGTGGGTTAGATTTTATCCTACGCCCAATTTTTTTATTAAATCCATACATCCACAATTTTACAAAGAAGCTAAATGAAAGCAAAGCAATAGAAAGCCACGAAAAGTTAATATCTTCAGGATTTAAAATTCTATCAAAAGAACTTCGTGCAAATTCAAGTCCTACAAAAATTATTAAAATAGCAATAATTAAGCCAACAACATCTTCTAAACGCCCGTGTCCAAAAGGGTGTTCCTTGTCTGCTGGTTTTGCGGAAATTTTAAAGCCTACTATTGTGATAATTGACGAAGCGGAATCCATAAGATTATTGACAGCGTCCGCCATAATTGCAACAGACCCCAAAAAAAGCCCAACCACCAATTTTATCACAAACAAGAGAAAATTTAAGAAAATACCAATAATGCCGCTTGCCAAGCCGTATTGTTTGCGCAACTGCGCATCCTTTGCGTTCTTTTCAAGTCTATTAATAATATATTGCGTCAAAAAAACACCTCCAAAGTATCTTTGATAACTTTAACACAAAATTTGCAATGCTGTCAAGTTTCACAATAATCCCGATATACATAAGATGAATAAAGGGGGTTTTCGCATGAATGCCTTGATAGCTTCTTTTGTTATAATTGCATCAACGGGACTTCTAATCTTTTCTTTATACTTTCGTCAATATGGCCGTAAAAAACAAAAAAACACCCGAAAGAAGTAGCGAATACTCTTTTCGGGTGTTCTAGCAGACTTGCATTTGTCCAAGCCTAAAAATTGCCATTAAGTTACTGTTGAACTTGACCAGCCATTTGAGCTTCTTGAGCTTCAATCATTTTTTTATTCATGTAGCCAAAACGACTTACAGTTTTGTCTGCCGAAATACCTGTATTTAGGGTAATTACAAGTTTTAAGTTTTCGCCGTCTGCTTCCACCCAAATCTTGTCTATAATCATGTGAACACTGCCAGAGGAAAGCTCTTTTGCAGGCGAGTTTAAATAGCGGAGCAAGTGATTTTTGAAATTTTGAATGTTGCTGTTAGAGATGATGCCGCCTTTTTGTTCGGTTAGCAACTTCTTTATTTCTCGCTCCAACTCTGCCATTTCGTTGTTTAGTATGTTGTTGCGTTGACCAAATTCTGCGTTGGACAGGCGACCTTCTATGTTAAGTTCCAGTAACTTGTCCTTTTTAGCGGTTAATTTGGAAATTTCGGCTTCAAGCTCTGCAATCCTCTTGTTGTGGTCGACTTTGATGTCAACACTTTGCAGGAATTGCAGGTATCGCTCCACAAGCTCATCAGCCGAGCTTGATATCTCTGTTAGAACCTCATCTAGCAGGGCTTTTAGTTCACTTTCTTTGATGCCGAAGGTGTCGCAACTGTCCTTACCATTTTTGATACGGTGACTACAAACCCATGTGGGGTCAGCGTCTCGACTGCGAGTTTTCATGTAGAAGGGTGTGTTGTGTTCTGTACAAAAAATTTTGCCTGTGAAAAGATTGTCGGTTTTGTAAGATGCTCGTCTACTTTTGATGTCATTGCTTCGCCTAGCAAATACAGCATTTGCTCGCTCCCATAAATCCTCACTGACGATTGGGGGTACTTTGTCGTAATCACGGTACATTTCCCATTGCTCTTCATTCAAAAACTTCTGCTTTTTTGTGAACATGTCCACAACCTTCACCTTGTTGCCGCAATAAAAACCCTTATATTTGGGGTTTTGTATGATGCGGCTTAACACGTTGCGGTTGATTTTGTCGCCCTTGAAATTACGATAACCACGCTCGTGCAGGATGCATTCAATTTTTGGTGTGGAATAATCCCCCGTGGCATAAAGCTCGAACACTAAACGAACCATTTCGGCTTCTGCTTCGTTGATGACCAGTTTGCCATTTGCTTTCTCGTAACCATAAATCCGAGAATTACCCATAACTATACCTTTTTTAATAGATTGCTCGTGTCCAAATCTTATGCGGCTAGACAATTTGCGGCTTTCTTCTTGCGCAAGACTGGACATAATGGCAAGGCGCATTTCGCTGTCATCGTCGATGGTGTTGATGCTGTCCTGCTGAAACCACACAGCAACCCCGCTTGCGAGTAAGTCCCGCGTAAAGCGGATGCTGTCCAAGGTGTTGCGAGCAAAACGGCTTATTTCCTTCGTGATAACAAAGTCAAATCGACCTTCACGAGCATGGGCAATCATGGCATGGAATTTTTCACGCTTTGTGGTAGTGATTGCTGACAAACCTTCGTCCACATAAGCCCCTGCCAAGGACCAGTTGGGATTTTTGGTGATAAAATCCTCATAATGGCTTTGTTGGTTGCTTAAGGAATTTAATTGCTCGTCTTTGTCTGTGGACACACGTGCGTAATATGCCACCCGCAGTGGCATATCAAACAACGTCCGACCCGTGTTTTTTAATTCGTTTCTAACTTGGTAAATATCCATAAAATCACCCCAATCCTAAAATAGGTCAAGGCAACAATTCGTGATGTAGTTACATTATATCACGAATTGTTGCCCCCTTCAAGTCCTTATTGCATATTCATTTCAATTTCTTGGTCGATACGCAATTTTGTGCGTTCGTCAATCAATCCATCTGCCAATGCTTTTTTGTTCAAGGTTAGCAGAATAATTTTGTCGTAAAAATCTTTCATTAAACCACTCCTGTCTTTAATTTATCCAAACAGCTCCCAAATAATCCAAATTACAACAGTTAAAAATTTGATATGTACAAATTTGTCATTGACACTCGTCTCTAACTTTGATACACTGCTTTCAATAATAATTTTTCACAGCCCCGTTTCACCTATTGCAGTAGGTGTGGGGTTGTTTTTTATAAAGCCAATCCATCAGGTCGTCAACCAAAATGAATTTGTTCCAACCAACTTTTAAATACGTAAAGTTTTGAGTGTGAACCAGTCTGTAAATTTTCTTCACTGGAATGCCCAAAATGGTAGCTGCTTCGCTAATCAATATATTCCGTTTATACATAAGCGCCTCCTCATCAATATAATTGTTATAATTATTATATCGTCAATTTTATTGTCTGTCAAGCACTTTCAACAATTTTTTTGCAAAAAATCTTGACGGCTCAAAATAATTGTGATATATTATTTGCGAGGTGGTTATTAATGGAATTTAAAGATAGAATAAAATCTCTACGAGCAGAGGAAGGCTTGTCGGCATTAGAACTTGCTAAAAAATTGGGCAAGTCTGAAAGTGCAATAAGAATGTGGGAATCCGGGAAGGCAAAGCCTGATGCCGATACTCTTGTGGAACTTTCAAGGTTATTTAATTGCACAACCGATTATATGTTAGGGTTGGATGATTACAAAAATAAAATCCAAGGCAATTCCTTTGCAGAAACAGAAAAAGCCTTAGTTGATGCTATAAACAGAAGCAGGTGCAGTATCAACGATAGGATAGAAATCTACTCACTGCTAACAAAAATTTTGTCCTACCATAATGATGAGAAATTGGAATATAGCAATGATAAACATTTGGATTATTTTTTTGACTGGGTTGTTCAAATATTTAGATATATGGAAACCTTTTCTGTTTTATTTTCGTCGGTTGCTTCTTTGACGGAAAATTGGCCCGAGGACAAAGCAGAAGCTGATGCAAAACTAAAAAATTTGCAAATGAGCGAGATGATACGTTTACGAAGTGAAAAAAAGGCCATGAACATAGTTGTTACTTTTGGAATGTCTATTGAGAATATGAATAAATCACTTTATGCAATAAAGGCGGGACAAGAATTGACCGATGAAATTGACCCTGACTTAGAGAGTGTTGCGACTAGGTTGGGATTTGGCGACAAAAAATAGAGAACTTGCGAGAGTGATAAAATAACTCTCAATGATTATGCGTGTAAGATATTTTTAAATTTAGCTGAGACTTCTTCAATATAAAATGCCGTATTTTGTGTCATCGAAAATGGTTGCAAATGGCGTGCATCGTCAAAAGAGTTTGGAGATTGGTACACCATCTACATGCGATCCAATCGTTGGTGTAAAAACGAAAAAAATTAAAACAAAAATCCAAAAACCCCTTGACAAAACCCACAACCTATTGTAAAATTTAGTATATTATGGAAATTTTATGGGATATTTTGACAATAATGCAAGATGCCTGATGTCTTGACACCACCAATTCGCCAGTCAGCATTGAGTATAAAAGTGAAAGTGAGGTAGCTGTAGTTGCTTTGCTAAATTACCAAATATTATCAAAACAACTACAAAAATTAAATATCAAAATAGAAAGAAATCAAATACATAAGAAATCAACTAACTAAAAAATCCACCCCAAAAAGGAGAAACCCCATGTCAACCAAAACCAATCGTTCGTTCGAAAGTCTGTCCGAAAACAGGCTCTCTTTTAGTTTCGGCAAAACTAATATCAAATCAGACATTAAAGCTAACACAATAAATAGAACCAATACAACCACCAAATCCAAAAAATCAACCAAAAAATACATAGCCCTGCTCTTGGTCTTAACAATCCTACCATTCAACACACTAACAGCATTAGCCTATTCAAGCACACAATCAAACAACAACCCCTTAACACCTATACTCGG
>Ga0123352_10004480_pt1 | contig 20610 bp, 9 predicted proteins | sample TergutLab28metaG_FD_89700 | JGI IMG/M metagenome (GOLD analysis project Ga0123352, IMG submission 89700) | Labiotermes labralis P1 segment gut microbial communities from Petit-Saut dam, French Guiana - Lab288 P1 | ecosystem: Host-associated > Arthropoda: Insects > Digestive system > Gut ...
AAAAAAAAATAATTTGTATGTTAAATTGTTTAGAAAAAAAAATTTAAAAAAAAAAAAATAAAAAAGTGAAAAAAAAAATTTTTTTTTTTTGGGGGGGGGGGGGGGGTGCAATATTAGATGTGTACTTCACATCTTACCAGCCACAATTCTATTGATTTAGGGGCTTCTGAGTTGGAGCCCCTTGTAGGCCCGGAGGTGATGGATGCAGGTCTGGAGGAATTGCAAGGGGAAGAGAAAATTCAACATGAAATTTTGAGCAAAGAGGAAAAACCCCGGCGCAGGTAAGATGTGTAGTTTGGTTCTTCAGAATCAGTGATAATAATTGGTGTTGCATGTACTGTGTAACTGAAAATGTGTATTTTGGGTTTTCACGTGTAGGAAATTACGTGCTGTAGCATTTGATTCATCCTACACTGGCATGTAAGTTAAATAGCATTCTTTTCTACTTCAATACTATAGGAAGGAGATTAAGACAGAATACAAGAAAAAGTTCCGCCCATTCTCACAGTATGATTATGTAGAAGGAAAGTTCCTGAAGAAGAATGATGCAGTTCACTTACCTGAGGCAATGCCTGAATTGCCACAAAGTGATTCTTGGTATCGAGAAGTTCTGGAGTTACGTAAAAAGGCTGGTGAATATAAGGTAAGTCGTTTACTTTTAGCTAGTGACTGAGTAATCAGTGTGTTGTTTCTTTCAGGTAACAATCATTGATGTAATTTACATTTTACAAAATGTTATTAAATGCTTACCTCCATGAAAGATGGTATGCAATACAAACATCTGTGCTGACAGTTATGAGACATGGACGATTCTAGTTGACATATATACCAGTTGAGTGTTTTCTATGTGCAGGGACGCTGCAGTTATTTGCGTTACAAATTTGCGTCTGTCAGTGAAACACGTTTGTGAGTTACGAATTTCTTAACGATGCTGTGCAGTAATAGAGAGTAGGTATTTTGGCCTGTATTGTAAGGATGAATGTGAGTGGTAAATTTAGGGGGACACAGGGCATCATCATTTGAGATGGATGCCTGGATGGTTGTGCCTGTCTGTCTACTTGTACCAGTGCCATTTTCAGACCAGTTTATCAGCATAAATCCATGTCTAAGCTTCAGAGCCTCTCACTATGCTTAAATTCTTATTAAGTTCACCAACTAAAGGTAAAAGGTAAAAGTAAGTTCACTAAGGCACAGTTATATTTAAAACCAAGTTTAAAACCACAGATACACATGTTTGCTAGTTTCTGATGTTTTGTATTTAAACTTGTTTCTACACACGCACCGCATTTGTGACTTCTTGTGGTGATGCCTATGTAATCATTGGGTTTCATTATCCTGGTGTATTCCCTGCAGTAATGAAACAAAATTCTCATATTGTTAAATTTACAGTATTTCATTAATTTCATTATTGCATGTATTATTTTTGAACTTCATGGCAATTTTTTCTGTAAAGAGAAATATTATATGGGGAGCTTGCTTCTATTTTCTGGTGGGTTGTTTCTCATATGTCTGGTGAGCATTGTACTTGAAAACTGGATAGAATGGCACATATCTCATTGGTTTGAGTTTATGCAAAAAACTGTTCTTTTTGTAGATCCTAGCGTATGTCACTTTATCATACTCTTACTTAAATATGAGCAACGTAAACCACATGGACTGTGTGTCACAGGTTTATTATTTGCAGAAATTAACTTAAAATTCTGTAGTGATGTTATAAAATACTTATTTACATTCATGTTTGAGGGTGAAAGATGTGGGTTAGCAGTGTGTGTGATGAGCAAGCCACGTTCAAACACAAGGATTGGAAGCTGCGTTTATTTAATGCAGTGTATGGATAAGAAATGTTGTTGATTAGGAGTCAAATAATGGGAAGAGTGATTGGAATATCCATGAGAACACCTATGCCATTGAAGTGTTGTCCACTCCAAAACACAGAATGACAGGTAATTCAGTAAAGATCTACTTTATATGTAACCTAAAATTCAAACTACAACCCATGAATATGTGTGCATGTATATGCATAGTTCCATCTGCATCTGATTATGCCTGACTCCATGGAGTCCTAAATAACAGTGCATTGAATCCACTGTAATGTAACTGTTTGCTAGCATCGAGGATGGGGGACAGAGCTAGTGCCACAGCACATTGCTGAACTCTACAACAAGCAGATGGCACTGTGGGAACAAGTCTCTCGTCGCAGCTCCCTCTCAGCTCTTTCTCTGGCTTCTACAACACCCAGGTAAGGTGCTTTGTGTTCACATTTCTCTTGCCTGAATTATGTAGGATTATTTGGATTGTTTTGTAACATTTTCAGATTAACTGCATGTCTGCAGGATAATGAAAATTACAATAATTATTGACTGGTAAGGGGTGGATATTATGAAGTAGTGTTTGGAATGGAGGAAAGTTACATGAAATCGATTGAGTATAACCTGTTTCATGGTCCAATATGTGTAAGTAGTAAAGTTGTCAAGATAATTAAAAATAATGCATTAGACAATCTCTGGGCTAGTTCAATTAATGTAATAGTTTGGGAGCATTAGCTTTTGCTAATGATTATGTTAGCAAGAGATAAATTTATGCTTATTTCTGGTTTTGCATATTATCACTCCTTCCAAATCATTCAGACTGTCTCTGAGGCCAACCCAGCCTCCTATTCAGTGGCTACTACAATTTTTTACCAGGGTTAAAGCGGCCAGGGCATATAGTTCAACACTCACCTCTGTCAGTGCTGAGGTTAAGAATTAGTGGAGCTATACCTCTGCTCACCCTATATGCCTTCATGGAAAACTTTACCTTTCCTATAATAAACCAAAATTTTAACAAAATACATGATCCTTACTTATTAGCTAATATATTATGGATATTTGTGTGTTTGTGTATGTGTACTGGGAAGATGTGTAGGTTGCACAGGTAAACCATTGCATTATGTTGAGGCAGTGGTTGGCTTTATACTCTGTCAGATAAAGGTAGCTGCAAGAGTGTAGTCAGTATTGTGGCTTGGATAAAGCTGGACAATCTGGGGTTAAATTTCTGTCAGGGGCAAGAGATTTTTCTCTTCTCCATCATGTCTAGACTGGCTTTGACACCCACCCAGCCCCATATGTAATGGGTTCTGTGGGTTCTTTCCTGGGGTTACAGCAGCGGGAGTGTGAAGCTGTACACCTACCTCCATTTAGTGCTGAGGAGATTAAGAATGGGTGGAGTGATAAATTCCCTGTATGCATTTGTGACAACAACATTGACAGCATAATATTATACTCATATATCATGTTGTATCTTGCCAGATTTTTCAAAATGGGAGCATATTTTTAGGCATGTTCACAAAATTTTGGAAAGTGACTTAACTTGGTCATGTCTGTCCATCCGTTGGTCCGCATGGAACTACTCAACTGCCACTGGAGGATTTTCATGAGATTTGAGTGGTTTTTGAAAATCTGTCAAGAAAATACAAGTCTAATTAAAATCAGACAAGAATAACGGGTACTGTGCTTGATGACTAATGTACATTTTCATTGTATTTTGCCAAATTTTTCTCAGAATGAGAAATGTTTCAGACAAAAGTTTTAGAGAGAATCAAACACACAGATTATTTTTGATAACTTTTTTTATTCTTTTTGTTTATGGGATATGTGGAAAAAATATGGTAGAGCCAGGCAGGCCACAGATGACAATATGGCACGTGCATTTTGCATGCTGGATACCTAAGACTACAAATGCATACTCAAAATATGTAATACTTTGCTTTTCCTCAGCAACAGTGGGTACATGAACACGCCTCAATATTATGTTATATGTACATTGCCTCTCTTGTTTTAAATCAGCTTTTTAATTGGCCTGATACTTAATAGTATGTGGCCTGATACTTAATAGTATGCATACCAGCAAAAATGTCAGAGATCGCACATCTACCAGTGCATTGTGGGTGCCATTTTTTAAATTTTTTTATTACACTGCCATCTGTGATTACAGAAGGCTTTTTTGTTCAAAAGAGGTTTTTCTGTTTTTATTATAACGCATCTGTAGTAGTATGCATAGTATGGTGATGTACAGAAGTTGTGAATGTGGGAGAAGAATTTTGAAGGGGGTGTTTAAACGAGTAACTGAGCAAGGGGTCTGGAAAACCACAACGGATCAAAAACTGAGAGAATTATATTAAAAAAAAACTGATCTGGTAGCGGATATCAAAAGGGAACATTCTGAGTGAGAGAGGCTTGTGGTCAAATTGAACCAAACAAGCATGGCAGAAAAGATATTGGCCAGCAAATAAGAAAGTAGGAAGAAACAGGAAGTCCGAGAATGAGGTGGCTAGCAGATGGTAGAGAACAGTTCAGCAGAGCTGAAAGTAAGGTGACTGAGGGAAATGTAAAATAATGTAGAAAACTGATAGAGTATCATAGAGCTAAGGAAGAAGTAAGTCTAGCAAATGTGAATGAATTTCAGGTTGGAGGGTTGTAATTTTTGTTAGCACTTGAAGCATCACTAATGTCTAGTGTCTTCACTACCTACAGTAACCTGAACAGGATTGGAATAAATAATTCTCTGATATGCCCACTGTGCAGTGATGTGGAAGGAATCTACCTTGATCAAATCCACAAATGTCAGAAATTGGCAAATGACTTGGACTGTGCCAGCAACCGGGATTAATGGTGGAATCTGAAAATGATATTGGACTGCAAGAAAGAAAATGGGAGATATTCCTATAACTTGCAATGGATAAAAAAAAAATCACGAATTCAAATTTCTGTCATGCCATTAATGCCACTTTATTCTCCATAACATGGAATTTGTTTTATTACTGTAATGGAAGCAACAGTTTTCTGAATTGTGTTTTACAACAATAATTCTTCTATTGTGGCATTTCATATTTCATCTTACTTGGCTTATGCAACAGGCCATAAAACAGGCAAAATCGTGAAAGTTGTGTGAGAGAAGTTTTCAAATTTTTTGTGATTCCAGGTCTATCTCCAAAGAAGAAAAAGAGAAAGAAAACAATAAGAAGAGTTCTCCCACAAAACCCATGTCAAGTCGTCCACTTAGGCCTTCCACTGCCCCAGATAAAACTCAGGATAACGATAGGAAGAAGGTGAGTTGTTTGTCAGTGTTCAACAATCTGACTGTCAAGACATATTGTATAGTTAGATAGATGGTCACTGAGTTGAAATAAACTGTAGGCATACTGAATTTTTGGCATTTATGATGGGACTGAAACATTTTTGAAGTGAAAGCTATTTCATATATAACTAACAAAAGTGGTACGGTGAGTTTATAGGAAACAAATTTTGTACAAAGTCCAGTTATATGGGAATGGGTCAAATTACATAATATGAAAACTGGTACATTCATTTGCACATATTTCCTTTGCCATTTTGTTATCAGCCAGTACTGTTCTCTGTAGAAACAGATTAATAACCATGACTTTGGTGAATGTGAATTATTTGTATAATTTGTATTATTCTGGTTTTGGTAATTCCACAGCATGTATGTGAGTTTAATCTGTGTGATGGTTGAGGATGTTTAGCTTCCATTTTGACTTGCATTTGTAACTATGTACAGATTTTATCATCATTTTGTAAGAATAAAATTTCAAAGTCATATAATCAGATTATTTAAAAATATTGAATGCAGCCTTGACTCAGTGATGCAAATGAAACACCATTTTATGGAGTAACATGCCTTATTACAGGGAGTATTTTTTGATTGCCAGACTCAGTGCTGCAGAGCAGGCAGCATCATCAGTCATTATACAGCAGTGATGTAGTGCACCATACAGTGAACAGAATGTGATAAAAACTATCATTTGCACTATGGAGCTTTACCACTTTTTGGCACATTTTAAAGTTGTTGAATCCAGTACATTAAAAACAATGACACGTTTCTTTTACTACTGTCATGACAGCAAAGATGTGAATGAAAAACACTAGTGACATTCATGATGTGAAATGGTGTTTGCTGCATTTCCTTACTCTGACTTTTAAACGTTTCCTTCTTAATGTTTGTGAGATATTAACATGTTATGTGTTCTGTATGGCAGCATATAAATGTGCCTTATTTAAGGTTTGCAGAATTTGCTACAGTGTTATTGACTTCAAGAGGAAATGACTTTTCCCATGTTAACTGAATATTCTTAAACTGATCTGTAATGACAAATAATAAAACTTTGACTTTTGTAGTGAAACTCTTTCTCTTTCAGCATAATCAGTCCATCTTACAAGCATGCAACTTATGCATGGTAGTAAAGAGCACTACATATTTGGAGACATAAATTATCGTAGTCTGACGTGTCTTTATGCTGTATGATCACATTTGTGTTGTGACTTTGACAACAATGTGCAATGTAGTTGACTGGTCACAGATGACAATGATAGCTTGTAGAATAGTTTGCTGGGTTTAACAATGATTTAAAAAGTTTGTTATGTGGCTACTGCTGCTGCTTGTGCTGCTACTGCTACTACTACTACTACTACTACTACTACTATAGCTAATAATAATAATAATAATAACAACAACGATGATGATGATGATTATGATAATAATAAATACAGGATTTTAACAAATTTTCCTTAAATTTGTCCACTAATTTAACTCTTCAATTGTGTTTGCATTTCTCAAGTAGGATCACAAATACTGAACCAGATTAAAGATGTGCTCAAAGTAGTTTGTTGTGTGTGAGAAATGTATTTAGAGTTTGGTAGTGATATGTGAAGTAAAGAGACATCCTTGGAAGACGTAGGTGTAGTGGGAGGATAGTAGTAAAATATATCTTAAGTATAGAATGGGAGGATCTGGACAGCATTACATTGGCTCAGGGGTGTTTTGTTGGACACAGTAATGAACTTTTCGGTTGGATAAAGTGCAGGGAATTTCTTGACTAGCTGAGGAGCTATTAGCTTCACAAGAAGGACTCTCTTCCAAGTAGTTTGTTAGTTTGTTCATATTTTGGTACAACTGCAGCATGAGTACTGCATGCATCGAATTTCAGTGTGTTTTATTGCAGTGTTAGAAACAGCAGTGCATACTTCTGTGTGCTTTGCTTAGTACCTACATAATTTCAGTTGTATGTAATGCAGCCAGAGTGAAATGGAGAATTTCTCTTCAGACCCTGAAAGGGGAGTTTCATATGTACATGTAGAAAAATTGTTATGGATAAAGGAAAATTATTTAATGTTTATATTTTGAAACCAGCTTTTTAAAATGTTATTTTAAATTTTCTTATGATTGTGTGAGGAATGAGGTGCACTTAAAAGGGTTATCAGCTTCATGCAGCTTCAGAAATATTACTTCTTCAAAAAGGTCCCGTCTGTACGTAGGAATATTTCACTGTTGAAGCTTACTTCATTTGGTAAAAATTACTACATATGACTATATCTGTGTGTGTGTGTGTGTGTGTGTGTGTGTGTGCGCACGCGCACGTGTGCACATTGCTTTTTTGTGACATCAGTATGGTATACCTTTATTAATGGTGATGCATTAGATAAATATTATAAACTCAGAACTTCGGTGTAATAGATCTTTATTTGTTGTTTCCATTTAGACAGTATTATCAGAATATGAAACAACAATATTAGCGTTTCCTTTTTTTAATGTGAAGTCAAGGGACATTTCACCTTTAACTGCTCTAAAGAAGTGAGGTTACTGGCATCTTTTCTTGGCCAGGGAGTAAGTGCCAGCACTTAAAAAAACCCTCCATGTATGCATACTACATTTTGAGACAGATGTTACAGATTATTTTATGTATTTAGTGGTCATTTATGAATCTTTTAATGTAAGTTGAGAAGTAATTTTAGTACAATTGTAATTTAATTCGTAACTTTACAAAAAAGATACATAATTTTCTGCTCTTAAGTACATTAGTAGTACTTTATCCAATGTGTTCATGCCGACTGAAATCATAGTTCTGAACAGTGTGTTATAGTATGTGGCAGTCTCAGTGTGGCATTGATTTTGTTGCATTTTGTAGGCTGAGAAAGAAGATGTGAAGAAAGATGTTCCTCGTTCAAGAAAAGATCACCTCATACGACATCACCTGGAACGAACTACTGGCACAGGTGAGTTGTATGTTTATTTTGACATGGCACTGTTGTTTCGATATTAAGTGACATGGCAGGAATCTGATAGTAATTAAAAACTGCACGAGGTCTCTTTGTGTGACATCCACTCTCAGTGTTTATATTTTATTTGAAATGACCAGGTAGAAGAGATTTCTCTGTATTTCCAGCCTTTTTCCTATTGATTACTTTGACCAGGATGTGTTAACCATTACACTGCTGCTCCCAAGTTTGCGACAGTCGTGGGAATAATCAGTGAAAAATTAAAGATGTTTTTAACAGTTTGTGTTCTTGTGCTGGGATAGAGGTAATTGGCGAAATAGTTTTGTTTATTATTTTGTAATGTAGTAATGAGTGAGGAAATTTAATACACTTTCATAAATTTGTGTGTATTAAATTACAAGAATCAAAGCCAGTAAACTGCACTGTTTTTAGGGAGAAACCCCAAATTGTCTAAATTTAATATCCTCCCCTTTTTATCCCATCTGTGCCATTATCAGGGAACTTCATTAGTATAATAAGATGTGTATAAAGAGTTAATAATGCATGTGCCAATAGACCATTTATATGTTTAAAAATTTAAATGGGTGGAATTCTTTATATACTTCTTATTGTACTATTGAAGGTCCTTGATAATGGTCCAAATGGGTTGAACCGTGTGGGAGATTGATTATAGACAACTGGGGGCTTCTCCCTAAAAACAATGTATTTTGTTAATTTTGATTTTTGTAATTGACTAAAGAAATACATATTAGTGTGCTGTGCTATGAGATTTGTGTAGACTGTTTAAGAGTTGCAAAGAAACTGGGAACAGTATTGTTCTAAGTTATCATAATTGAATTCAGGATGAAAAGTCATTTTGAAACAATTTAATGTAATGAATTGGTGTGATGGAGTTAATAAACTGTGTGGAAAGGTCTCATATTTTAAAGCCAGGGCTGCAGAAAGCAGGTTTGGGGCCCGGTTAAACCCTCCTGCCCAGCGAGTGTGGACCGACTAAAAATCTTTACATTAAACCAGAAGGACTGACTTTCAGTTGCAGAGTGACTTGGGTTAAGTCTTAAAGGGTTAATTGGTACAATCAACAAATACTGTTACTACCAAGAAAGACAAAACATATGCAACATAGTCAGGTCCTGGTAATATGTACCAGCTTACCTACCCTGTCATCAGCACTGTTTAAAGCATGGTATTTACATTGTTATGAAATTGTGTCAAGGTTACATTCTTCTGTAAAAGTGCATGATATTCAGAATGAGTCTGTTATTGTAATTTTTATTGTTGGATAATGTGGAGGAGAAGGATGGTATTTGTTTGCTTGAAATAATATTCTCATTCATAATTCCAAATTTTTATAGGCACCAGAGATTCTTTACTATATATAAAGTTTCTGTGCAAAACGCCTTTTTTTTTTTCTTCAAGTAAGAGTGTGATGTATGGCCATCTGTCATCATCGTTCGAAATTTGTTCCTTTAGGTGTCTTCTGCTTCATCAAGTGTCATGGTTAAGAATGAATAGATCTATAGCTCCACTTTCCCATGTGCCTTTGGGGCATACACAGGGACAAATTTACCTTACTTTTAAGTTAAGAGCTGATCTGTCAATGTTTATTTAATATGGTCCTTGAATTTGTTGTTTGCCATATGGAAGTGTCATATTTCCCATCATATTTCAGAGCGTCTTGCCATGATTTTACTTGATTTGTTTCTGTGAGGCTGTGGCAAGTGCAATGCTAGAAATGTCCATCGGCACTGACCAACTGACAATTCAGCTGGATGGTTATTGAATGTGTAAACGAGTTCTCTGCTTTCACACAATCTGAAGATGCATCACTGTGGCCACAAAATTGTGGTATTTGACCCTTTTTTAAACCAGGTCATCCTGGATGAATAGGAAAGTCTAATTGAGATACCATATTTGGAACACTGAAAGGGCCAGTGTTTAAATGACAGAAGTCATCATGCATCTTCTCCATTATTAAGGACAGAATTTGCTCAATCAACATCACATATCAATTTTCACTTTCACAGTATTCAATTCAGAACACTGCGAGTGAGCTTTTATATTGTCAGTTTTTGCACTTTATTATGAGCCAACTTGCAGTCAAACTTCAAGAGGAAGACTGTACTCCATATTCACCCCATGCTCAAATTTTAATTTTGTGTGGCCTTCTACCACAACCTGTTGTAATGGGGATTTACTAAACTGAGAAGAAACAAGAAACTGGAACACAGGAAATTAAGAAGTGCCATAATTGATGATAGAGTTTGTTATGATTTGTTTGTCCTGTAAACTTCTTCAGTGGACACCTTTGGTGCTTGTGTATTATAAATATGACCATGTTTACTTTTGATTTTTGAATTTACAATCATGACGTTCATAATGCTGGAGAGGCTATGATAAATATTTTTTTTCTTGAAAATTTTTTGTGGAAAAGAAGGACTTGTGGGACAGTTCATTATTAATTTCTACATCTGAGGATGAAACTACAGTTTCTGTTAACATTTCTTTAATCATTTCCCACTTACAAAAAATGGTATGTCATCCTGATAGGTAGTCTGTTGTTGCAGGGTATTTGGACAACATAATAGTGACTGATCTTATATACAGTATTTCATGTTGATTTTTAATGCGTGTTTTTGACAGGTTAACTGCAAGTACCATACATTATTTATGTGTATATAAAAATGTGAGTTTACCCACAATTCTTTGCACACTCCTTGTCATAGATTGTGGTTCTGAATGTTTTGAATTGGAAACAACATACATGATACATTTTTTCATAGAGTACCAATGATTTTGTGACAGTTGATGGAGCTTTGTTACCCTCTCCAACTCGAGAAAAACTCGAGCCAGTTATACCTCGCCAGAAGGAAGAAGATCTTCCTAAGAGTCCCCAAAAAGCCAGTCCTAAAAGTAGCCCCAGATCAGGTAATTTGGAACAGTTATGTAACACTGAATACATCAGCCTCTCATGTAAGGGAAATGTAGTGCATGCATTTGGTAGTGTGGAGGCATGCATTGCTGTAGAATAGGGGAATTCTCAGCTCTCAGCTGTTTTGCTTTTTATGTGTATGTTTTTAAATGTTATAAAGCTAGTGCAGTCTTAACTAAAATTTGACCTGGAATTCTGTAAATCACCATTTAACTCAATTGCCATAGCTCATGAATTGTCATGCAAACAGGACTGCGCTTTGTCCATTTTCATGACCTTACTCTAGAACATCAAGGTGGAATGTGGGTTAGTAACTTAAAATAAGTAAGAGTAATGTGGTGATGGCACTTTAAAGCAGTAGGCTGTATTGACAATGTGTTGAAGGTACATTCTGACTTCATGTCTTGAGGTTATCACCCAGTGGCACTTAGCACTACATGTTTTACAGGTTTAAGGTAACTGGGAACTGCCTCGTTCCACACACCTACTGTTTAAAGAATGTACAATTAAAATTACTTGTCTGCTACCAGTTCCAGCAAAACTGTGGTGTCATAAGTTACCAAATTTGACTTTAAATTGTTTAGTCAGTCTGTATTGGAATGTGAATTCAAAAAAACTCTTCATTGTTTTTTGAGGGTGGGCAATACCAAAAATTTTATGTTAACAAATAGTAAACAACTGATATGTCCATTTTTTGGCTACTTGCCTTCCAGAAAATGAGGGTGAAGAAAGTTTCCAGTGCTACATACCACTGAACACCATCAGTGAAGGAGCACTAACTGTTTCGATGCCATTTTTCAATACTGTTCCATTTTGTAATGAAAGTAAAAAGTGATCTAATCACATCACAATAGTTGTTGAGTCCTTGATAATGTCATGTATGGAGCTCAAAACACAGATACTCCTCATTAGGTTTGAGTTCAACGATCCAATTCCATTTTAATTTGCTCAGCTACTTTAGACATATTGCAGTTAATAACACTTGCTTCAATGTGAATTTCTTGCTTGTTGATTGGGATGTGTGGGGAAAAGGAGGAGTGGACTACTGTGTGTATGTCAGAGGTGGCATGTGAGGGCCAAAGGGAAAATTTGGCCCAGTCACATAATGTCGTCTTTTCATCTGTTATTGGCTTGAAGAGTTAAGAAACCTTCAAGATGTTATTGCCTTGCTTTTGTTCACTAATGTGTTTGTGTATTTTGATGTTGCATTTCATTATTAGCCCGTAAAGTAATTCCCATAATAAAGAGTGGAAAGTGTAAAATCGTCCTGATAGTGATAAGAAATAATCAAGAGCAAAGCAAGTAAGAAAATGAATAAATCCTGGTCAAAAGCTAGTTGTAATTTGTTGTTACAAAAAGAGTGAGTGAACATGTGACAGTGTTTGTGTGACAGGAATTCAAGGATCTGCACTGAGCAGTATACAGAATACTGCATAAGAGATGAAATCAAGATGTGATAGTACATTAAATGCTACAAGAAAATCAGAATAAAGTTCAGAGGTAATTCAAGCAATGGACAAGTTGGTTTTTTTTGGAAACAGAATTTGATAAAAAAAAATCATCAGCATATCTCACAACTGTTAAGCAAATGGATCAAAATATTTATAGTGGTACCAAGAATGATCATCATAAAAAAAAGGTGTTTAATGACAGTATTGGCTGGCAGACTGGGCATGATGTGATTTTAATTCATCAGTACATGTTTCAAGGACCTTCCATTCCTTTTCTTTGCAGTGCCTAGTTTTATAACACAGTTTTTCATCCCAGGATGACATAAATATTATTGAAACTATAAAATTAGTGTTAGTTTAAGTAATAGTAAGAATATTCTGGTGCATATTCTTATAGATTACAGACATTCCATTTATTCTTATAAGGTAACTATGTTCAGTTTATGTTAATTATGCCCTCTGACTCTTCATTTGTAACCTGATGTTGCATAAGCGAAAGCGTGTCTGTACTCATTTGATGTGCTTGGTGCCCTACAATGTAATTGCACGACAGAAACTTGTGCTACAACCACACTCAATCCAAAATATTCATATATATATTTTTTAAACTGTGACACTGCTCTGTCTTATTTGTAATTTGTCTTCATTTTGAATTTTTTAAAAATGTTTCCAGTCACAGCATATCAAATGTAAAGATGTGGTAATTCTGTATGAATGAGAGTCAGACATATTTATCATGCGTGTGAATATATGCAAGGCCCCCTTACCTGGTGGCAAGATGATGGTCAACCTCAAGTTAAAATCTATCCACTGGCCACTTATTGCCAGGGTATTTGAAGTTCCCTGTTTATAGATGACAAAGGTCAATTACCCACAACTTTGATTATCATGAACATCATGTAGCAGTATGTTTTTATGGTGGGATGTCATCGACATATCAAGGACTCAGCTCATTTTCGCAAAGTGACAAGCTTCGTTGCGAAGGACAGTTCTGCAATGAACATTTTGATGCAAAGAAGTGACATCTTCAAAGGTTAAGCAGGTCAAGAACTGCTTGACCCCTGAAGTTGGGACACATAGGTTGTCCCAGACGTTGGTAACTAACTACCACTCTACGTTGCAAAACATCCCGGAAGAGCAAAGATCTCATTTGCATGGTGGCAGAAGCCTGCAATCATGTGCGGTTTTTTACATGTTATGTACTGTAAATCAGTTCGAATGCCATATTATGTATTTAGTAGTATGTTTTAATTTGTCTGCAAGAAAAATTTTTGTCCCTTGTTATTTTTATTTCTGACTTAACACTTAGAATTTTGAAATGTAAAGCAGTGCACTTTTCTGTTTTTTTTTTCTGCGCACATGGTCATAGCCCTTCCCTGAGATTGAGATGTTAATTTCACCTGGAAATGCCTTTAAAAGAGCCTTGATGTAAATTTGTGTTGTATGTAGATAGGCAGTGATTTTTACACTCATGTTTCTGTTTCTCTCATGTGTGTATTGCCTATGTATTTGATCACTGAAGAAACAGTTTTAAATTTCCAGGATAGAAATACTTTGTTTTTATTACATGACCTGCAGTTGGGTCATTAGGTAATTCAGCCTTTTAGAGATATGACATTTGTAACTGATGTGGCTTACTAAGAACTGAATCTGAGTCATCAGCCTATGTTTCTTATGGCAGACTATTTGATCAGCATGGTGTGTTTTGCATCAATTCATGGTATCAATTTCTGTAACACAGGTACTGTGTAATACACTGTACGTGACTTAACAAAAAAAAAAATCATAGCAGTGGTACTGGGTAATATTTTTTTCTGAATGCAATGAAGAATAGTTATCTAAGTTAGTTCATTTTTAATTTGTTCCATATTTGTATATAGCTCTTCAGATGTACTGCACAGGATACTCCAGTACCAATTGTCTTGACTTTTTATCTAGAAGTCTCACATCTAAATCTTACCAGGAGACCAGCTGTCCTGATGGAGGTTTCAGTCATGTATCTCAGCTCCTCCATATTCATACTTAGATTGTGCCTTGAAATAGGCCACAGTAAATGAATTGTAATAATGCATCCACAGAGCATGAAAGAGCATGTGCTATAGCAGTGTCAACAGGAAGGACACATGGTGATACTGGGTTTGCTGATTGTTATTGAGGCTTGTAGAATTGGAATAACTGTGACAGTCATCGTAGGTGATGCAAGAAATGCAGACTGAATGAAACTGTTCACTGCTGCAGCGTTGTGAGAATGCTACAAATATATGGCTGGCTTTCATGGATCTTATATTATGGCATGTTTGTATTTTGCTTGAACACATGGTTTTTCAATATATTTACTCCCTGTACTATACTCATAGCCAAATTGTAATTTTGTTTATATAAAATATCTGTACAGCTGAACTGGACTGCCAAAATCCATATGACTAGTTTCCACTATTTGAGTTTACTGTGATTTCACAGCTGGGAATGTTTGCTTTTGGTGAGGTAGTCGTTATATATATAATGTATGCTTGTTAATGACTTAATGCAGTTCTACCATTTTCCCAGTCTAATACCATGTGATTGTGTTATTACAGTTCTCTTCTTTTAAAGCCTGCCTCTACAATTTCTTTGCATCCCACTTCTGCCAGTAGAGGCCTCCATTCTACTGGGATCTGGCACTGTGTCACTGGGTGTTCGGTGCACAGTGACATGACGTGAGGTTGCAGAAGAATGGGAACCTCAACTATGATGCTGCAAAAACCTAAAAACTGCCTGTAGTCTGTTACCACATGTATATGTGTCTGGACCATCTGCTGGCATCTGTTTTCTCGTTGTTCAAACCACTGACAATTTTAACTCTTTCTTATTTACATATAGGTTCTCATTCTGTTACCTATACTCTGTCAAGTTAACACCATAATAGATACTTACCGTTCTTTAGTTTATGAAGATTTTTAACAGGAGGTCATTTGATCATGTCTATTATGTTTGATTTTGGAACTCAGCAAAGTCAGTCCTCATCACTTCACCTTTGTGTACTTGAGATATTATACCTTCACCTGCAAGGTTTATTCACAATTCTTGCAGTGATTCTTGCTTTGCCTGTCCTACTCACCCCTCATGTCCTCCTCTTATACTACTAGAAGATGGAGTATGCATTATGAGTCTTTAAGAGTTTTCACAATGGTGTAGAGGCTGATTAGTATGAAATGGCACACAACTACACATGGATGGGGAAGTGAAGGGGGTATAACAGAATGGGGTGGGTATCCAGTAAGCATCATGCAACTGCAGAACATAGCCTGTCCAGCACAGTACCAGCTGACGCACATACCTTGGCTGCAAATGGTTGACTGAACTGTTACACCTGCTGAGTTACTTGGACCTGTCCACTTCACAGAAAGACAAAATTCAGTTTCAGCACATGTGTCATCTCATCCTAACTCCAGTATAGTTGACATATCCATTCTTCTGGGATATGTTGCCACATCACCAGGTAATTTGTTACCAGTATTTAGAGATCACTATGTTTGAACCCAGCATCAGGAGAACCATTTACCAAGTGATGCATAGCCATCTCCAAAAAGAATGGGTGCTGTAGTTATACAGTATCATAGATTCGTTTTCATTAATAAAGCAGTCGTTATGGCATTTAACACTGTGCTGATAGCTTTCACATTTAATGCGGTTATCAGCAGTACTTCTGTATGACGGTATGTGCCAATGTTTCAGCTCGTTCGCAGTCAGTGGGACTTGCTGGTGATAATCGTTCACCAAAACGTCAACCCAGAGCTCCATCAGCAACAGCTCCTCCAAGCAAAGCAAATGGACCTGTGCAAATCGAGCGCCGCCCTCGTCCCAGTAAGTAGTTAAAAGCAATATTATGCTATTAAGTGTGCAACTTTAGCATTCAGTGTAGGTGGTATGTGACTGAACACAGAATTTTTACTTTGTGATATACTGTGATTATAAAAACTAAGAAGTTCATTATCACATCTGTAGTGTCTTGTTTTTTTTTTTAATGGAATACAGTTTAATTTACTGTGATGCTGTTACACAATGTAAGACAGCTTTCATTCTTTAGATCTTAAATATTAACTGAAAACACACACACACACACACACACATAAATAGTACACAGTATTAGTTATTAAGAACAGTATTAAAGAACTACTTGGTTGCACACTGTTGATATAGAATTGGTAAGGTATATTTACTTGCTAGTTTTACATTTAAAGTATTAGTTTTCAGTTCTTGAGAGGAATTATAAAAAGAAAATTGTATGAGTTTGTGAGACTGCAGGATTGAGCTATAAATGGCATAGCCATATAATGACTGGGCCTTGGGCTGGACAACTGAGGAGTCATGTTTTGATTCCTAGCAAGGGTATGATATTTATCTCCCCTCTACAGCATACAGACTGGCTGCTTGGCCTATTTAGCTTTGTATTTAATAGGTACCAGTAGAATTTTCCTTGTGAGTAAAGCAGCCACGGCATGAAGCTGACCTCCCATCTTTATCTAGTGCCAAGTTTTTTGCCTTTATGGTATACCTAGTGACAGATTTGCCTTTGTGAGACTTCATGAATAATTATATTCAAGAGAAATTATGGAGTCATAACATTATCTTCATTTTGTAACAGAGTCTGAAAATGTGGCTGCTACCATAATTTAAGATTCGTAATGTCAAAACTCTTGAGACTGCCTGCGGTGTGCATAACATTGCAAGCTTTGTTAGATATGAAGTTCTTACTGCAGTGACTCTGAAAGTTGCTCTCTCCTGGGATATGATACTGTATAGTCTTGTAGAAATGCATCAGTGTTTCAGGGTTTTCTGCTGCCTCCTTTATCAGATGAGAAGATGGAGGCAGAGGAAACCTCTGAAACTTCAACACTTATCTCCTAGGATGCAAAGTGTCACAATTCAGGAGAAAGCATTTTTTATCATTAAATGCTTTGATTCACCGCTGCCATCCCTAACTTGATTTTCAGAATGTTTTGATATGGAGTGTGTCATACATAGAAAAAACTGGAACTTCCTATTCTGAGCAGGCAATATGGTCTCAGAAGTTGAAGGTGGTAATGTCTTGTATTTCTACATTTTCTATAATTCACATATGTAGCTAAACTACAGCACTTTTGATAACACTGAATAATCAGTTTGCTAAAAATAACATAATCATCATTCTCACCAAATTCCTCACATTTGTTATAAGATGTGCACTTAAGGGTACAAGTTATGTCATTGGTTTATAAATGTCTAAAGTATACTGTTTTATTCTGGAAATTTATTGTGTAAGGTCTGTTGAGTTAGCTGTTGAAGGTACTGCTCCGTTGTAAGGTCTATTGAGTTAGCTGTTGAAGGTACTGCTCTAACTGGCCACTTCCATATAACATCTATGACTCACCATGAATGCTAGAGGAGTGTTTTGTGTGTGGATGAAAATGTTGTATGTGCCCTGGGTTGCTTTCTTAAAGTTGGTGGTACGATTTATTTGTCATTTAAATTGTATATAAATATATAAGAACCTTGATTTACACTGTTTTACACAGTAAGAATTTTTAATTATATATTTACAAATCAAGATTTGTGCTTTTGAATAAACTGGCTATCTTAGCAAGAAATTTTAGTACATTTTCTGTTATTTTATTCCATGGTGGCAAATGTGGCTTGTATTTGTCTTTTGTATATATGTTGTATGCATTAAATATATTTTCTCATGTTCATTTGCAAATATCTGTAAGAGAAGGTAATATGAAATATGTGAAACACTTGTCATCTATTACTGAAATCATCAGAAATGTGTACAGGTAGGCTACTCTATCAATTTTTCCTGTTAGAGAATATTAATTTCTGTACAGGAATTACAAATATTAACTGTGGTTGTCATTGTAGAATTCTTTTAGTTATACGAATAATCCAGTGAGATAAAAGGAAGTATTTTCCCAGCAACAGTTGGGATGGTGAGCGTGTGCTCCATGTTGGTGACCCGTACACAAGTTGTTTCGAAGAAGGCAAGGTAGTGACATGAAGGACTGCAGGAAGATACGTGAATGGTAGTTTACTCAATTACACGGCGTGTCTTAATTTGTACATTCATAGGTGAATGTATTCTTATGTTTCCCTTTTCCTTGATATGTGGTGAAAAATATGTAAATTAAATTTAGTTTTTTTTATTTTGCAGTAACTGGTAGAGTTGGATCCTTGTGACATTATAATAGACACATTTCATGTTGATGATAGTATCGTATGTTTTACCATTTGCACTAATTTGAACTTAACAGTTATCTGATTTGATACAGCACTTACAGTGTGTTGAATAATTAGATCTTCTGTTATGAAGTATTATCTTTATTAACATGGCAGTGAAGTATAATTGTAAACTGATCAGTATTAGCATGGTATCAAAGTTGGAAGTGACTGGTATTTCAGTTAAAGACACTGACATTAAACTAAACGTTAGAACATTGTACATACAATTTCCAGAGTATTTGCATTTACCATGAATGAAGTACTTGGCCTGTAACTTCCTGGCCTTGAATAGTTTTCTTCTAGTAGCTCTGTAACCTTTGTTTATTATTATTATTATTTTTTTTTGTTTTTGTTTTAAGTATTTCACAGCTGATAAGATTGTTGAAACATACATTTTTCCCTATGGTAGCAGTTTTGTTCTTTGTCGCATGAATCATTTAGACTCTGAAAATGATAAATGTATTAGTAGCCAGGGTTCCATACCTGAGACTAAAAATGTAACATATCAAATATACAGGTTATCATTTAATTTTTAACGTTTATTTTGATATTTCCGCAATAAAGTTACTCAAAGATGATAAATAACATTACATCTAATGACTGGATTGTTGACTAAAACAGTACTTCATGCATTTCTAATGAATAAAATGTTCATACATCTCACCAGTAAAACTGGCAAATGAATTTTGAAACATCTGTCGGACTTATGTTGTGTGTCATACTGAGGGCTGTTTATTTTACTGTTCTCCTTTTTAAAGAATAAGCAATAACAAGTGAAACAGTAGGAAAACAGAAACACACACTTTTCGATCAACGGAGCCATTATCCTCGGAGCAGAATAAATGAAATGCAAGAATTACAGAAATTCTTGTGAAAAATTACAGTGTTTCTAATATGTTAGGCAGAGAAATTGTCATGTGATCTTTTCAGCTTGCGGCCCGGCTAGCGGGAAGTCTCCACCCCCAGCTTCGAACCGGCAGCGAGCGAACGCCCGGTCCAAACCCCGACCCCTCTCTGGAGCACGTACGTGACATCCATGATCAGTCGCCTGCCTGCTTTTTTATCTCTATTGTGATTCACTTTGAGCCTCAAGTAAACCAAACTTCTTCTGGACAAGACAAACTGGAATGAGACTCTGTTGGTTTCAGTAACAGACAGATTCATTCCATCTGAATTAGTAGGTATGGCTGGGCAGAAGCAGCCTCCTTCAGCATACGTGCACTTCCAATCACCAACTTCGGTTGTAGATTCAAAACTGTGTTTTCGTTATATGATTGCTATGACTTTTAACTTGAGGCCGATTTTTGTGATTTTTAGTTTTCGATGAAACCTTAAATAACATATGTAGATAGTAGGACACATAAACAGACAAAAACAATATTGTGAAATAAAATTAAATTTTAATAGCATAATTGTTTTTATAATTCAACGTAATTTTTCACACCATCTTCTGGATCTGTCTTTACCCATTTCCTTTTTCATACAATAATTTATTTGTAGGAGACATCACATCTTAATCCTGTTGAGTAATTGTACAAGATATTGAAAGTATATAGAAGTCTGTTTGAATGTCTTTCTGCCAATAAATGTTGTAAAGTGACTGAAACGCATGTATGTAGTGGAAATGGAAGTACATGAACTATGATGTAACACACAATTTTTTTTATTTTCTGTCATCATTGCTGCCCTTTCCACCATAATGAGTATTATTAACATTAAATAATTGGGGGAGCTACAGTAGACAGTGAAGTAACTCCTGTTGAACAGGCCACAGGTGATAGATGCCTGAACTGCTCATGTGGACCAGGGATGCACCGGGGGGGGGGGGGGGGGTGGTGGGGGGCTCCCCCCCCCCCCCAAAACCAAAATTAAAAAAAAAGGCCCCCCTAGAGATGAAGATTTAAACATTTTTACAGGTTTTACCCCTAACCAAAAAAAACCC
>Ga0123352_10004481_pt1 | contig 20597 bp, 8 predicted proteins | sample TergutLab28metaG_FD_89700 | JGI IMG/M metagenome (GOLD analysis project Ga0123352, IMG submission 89700) | Labiotermes labralis P1 segment gut microbial communities from Petit-Saut dam, French Guiana - Lab288 P1 | ecosystem: Host-associated > Arthropoda: Insects > Digestive system > Gut ...
GCCTACACAACGCAACAAGTAGTCGCAAGCTCCTGAAGATGGATGTATTAACATCCGAAACATGTTGAGCAGTAAATTGACATAATAAAGCAAGTGTCATCAAGTTGGTCTACCTTTATTCAAGTATGTATTTCAGTTTAGGTTTACAAGGCACAGTGGGCACTGTATCTAACAACTGCTGAAACATTGCACTACGCTTGCATTTTTGCCAACAGTCTGTACTGACGTGGTCTCATGACTTTAAGAAAAATAATTATTTCCCTTTACAGTGTTTACTGACTGTTCTGTGTAGTGGAGACTGTATTTACTATGAGCTAAGAAATTAATTTTTAAGTATTTGTCCCAAGACATTCTGTCTTCGTAATTCTAATAACACAGCGTGATATTATTACCTAATAGGAACAGCGAACACAGCCCCTGAATATGCGCGAAATATTTATTGCGGTCAGTAAAATTACTTTTCTTAATGTGGTAATGCTGAGGCCCTCCGCAGGGCAAAAGCGTGTTTAAAGGCAGTAAAGGTATAAACTTCACCTTATAACGGGCCATGAAGGCCTAGATGGGAAGTAGAAGTATAGCTGTACTCTTTCTTTAACTTCGGCGCTAGATAGGGTTGGGTCGACAACGCCAAGCCTTATCCTGATAATGACCCGGTACACCTTGTGTAGGAGGCGAGGTGGGCCCCAGGTACTGTACGGACGTGTGTGGTAAATTTCTCCTCCTAAGGGGATTCGATCCCCGGACCGTCCAGCCGCACGCCATTCGCTATACTCACTACGCTATCCCGGATTTAATGACAGCATTGACCAACAGTGCAGCGTGTGGACTAATTTTTGTGCAGTAACACGCTGTGAATTGAAAAAACTGCCTTTGGTCGCAATTCGTATGTGCTTCCAACCAAATTCCTGAACATAATACAAGGTAAAATTTTGAAAATAATCATTTCCAGCGTGATTTTAGAAAGCAGATGGATGTACCCAGTTTTATTACACTAAGACATGGCCTATGACGTCTTATTTTAAAAATTTGAGTCTTTCCACATATGTGCCGTAACTGCTACAAAATTGCTTTAGGAAATCGTTCAGTGCCCTAAATCAGTGACGAATAACTTTTTTTTAATACGGAGGCCAAATAGAGAGGTAAAACTATTTACAACCCACATTACAAATAATACTTATATTTTTTTTATACAATATAAACCAACAAAATGTACGTTTTCTAAATATTTCAATTTTTTATGTTTGATGTCTTCTAGATGTTTCGCAACCGAAGGTTCATCTTCAGGAAGACGTTTGTATATACAGGTATGGTGTATGATGTAGAGTGCTTTAGAGGCATCAGTATAAGCAGTCTTGTATGTAGAAGACTGTGTTCTCAAAACGTGAAGATAAACCCTCGTGTTCAAAACAAGTAGAAGACATAAAAAATTAAAAATTAAAATATTAATTTAGAAAAGGTCCATTTTTTTTGGTTTATATTGCATAATTCTATGACAATTCACGGTGCAAAGCATAAAACGACTTTTTACGTGTGGGTCTTTGATGATAATACCCTGTCAACAATAGTGCCAATGCTGGGGTGGTAATTGAGATTAATTTGAAAAGATAAGGATTAATCTACAAAATCTGAAGCTAATGTTACGTATAACTTTAATTATACCAACCAATGCACTCATATAAAATTTCACATTAAAACACCTAAAATCGCTCCAACATGTTTCGTTCATAAGATCATCATCCGCGAGTGACTGGCTATAGCCAGTCACTCGCAACATAACACACGACGCACAGCCATAAGCAGGCGCATTCTCACCAAATACGACGTACTGCCACAGTACCCTGTCACTGTAAGGAAATTAATTAGTGAAAGATTTTAATATGTGACCTTAGCAAGGAACAGCATGGCTCCGTGATGATGTTCTTATGATCGAAATATGTTGGAGCGATTTTAAGTGTTTTAATATGAAATTTTATATGAGTGCATTGGTTGGTATAATTAAAGTGACTCAACGAAGTGCACGGTGCAACAATAAACCTAATGTTACGTAATATGCTCTTACGTGTGTTTTTTCATAATAAATCCTGAGTAAAATGAACTTCTTTCTTATCAAATGTATGTTGCCCCTTCAAAACTACAACGAATTTCTTAATAATATCTTTGTATGACTGCGGATAAAATAATTATCCTTCATATTCTATATAGGCTGTTTTTGATTCATGATTTTTAAATTGGGTCACGGGCCATATTTTGAAGTAGAACGGCCGCATTTTGCTCATCGATAATGTAAGGCCTACTTTAGGCATGCTGTTTTGCAGCACTTAATTTTATTGGATGTGTTTTGCTGATTGTGGACAGTTGGTAGGACTGCCATCTGGTGAGCTCCACTGATTTATGGTCACCAAAACGAAATGTCCGAAGTTCACACGCCGTACTTGTAAGATGAGCCAATGAAGAAACTGAATTACATGTTGAATTATTCACAGTAGGAGAGCACTGTGTGGTTTTAATTAAAATTCTGTTCCAGTAACTCCGTTCATATGAACAAATTGAACTGTTGGCTACTGAGAATCGTCTGATTACGCTACCTGTTCCCTTATTCTGTATGCATGTTTGTAGCGGTTTTGCAATGCAAATGTCTCCACTATCTTAGCTCTGTCGTGCATAAAAGCTGCTAAAGCCGTGGGTTCACGATACCTGACGGACAAGAAAATTGTGAGAATAGCTGTTAAAAGTTTATAATCATATTCCTTAACTTAGTGACAGGTAATAAGACAAAATATTCGTATTTTTAATTATGTATTTATTCATGTACTGTGTGAATTCATTTATAAACATTTTTAGGTTGCAGTTCATACTGTTGAGCTATACCTGTAACAGTGCAGCTTAGAAATCAGCAAAACTCCAACAATATCTGCTTAATAATTGGTTTATTATGTGTTCTATGTGGGCAATGTACGTGTGACGAAAATTTATGGCGTCTTCGCCTAACCATTTTTTGCAGTGGAAAGGCAACAATGAGTTCTGTGTCTCTCGTTGCCCTCCATGTCTCAACAATGTAAAAATAATGCTTTTTGCACGAAAATGTTCCTATGACGAATTTTTTTCGCAGGCAGCTATTAAACGTACTTGAGTCTTCAAGAACGTACCCGGCTTTTTGTCTTATTGTAAAGATATTTTGAATTTATCGACAGATTTTCATACAAACCTCTAATATCAAATATCATGCAAAACCGTTTAGCAGGATCCGCGCTGTTAGCGGACAGTAGGAGGGATGAACTTGGCGAACCTAACAAGCTTTTTGCGCGAACATGCGAAAACCGCCAAAAACAGCTGTTATTGAAGGGACATAGTTGTGCTTTGATGGCTGTAATGTTGAAAACAAAAATCCGTTTCTCTGCATGAATTTCTATGACAAAAATCGAAGAACTAAGTATTGTGAAGGATATTTAAGTCACATTTGCGATAATACAAGCAAAGCAACTGTACACAAAGTAACGCCACCTTTGGCAAAAGATGAGAAATTCTGATATGCAGAATAATGTGCGCGTAACAATACAGTTTCAAGGTCTGTTATAATAGAAGTTGGATATTGCTGTAGGCTTGGTGATGGTGAAGGTCATTAATCGACTACAGTGAACGTGCATCCTTACCTTATTCAATGTGTGCTGTGATCTGTGTTGGTTTTTAATGAACTATAAATTTTATAATCCTAGTAATTAACCAACTTGGTGCGCAAAATCTTCCTTTATAATAAGTTTATTATATGCCTCTACATGTTTTGAGCACATTAGTGCTCGAAACATGTAGAGGCATATAATAAACTTATTATAAAACAATATTTTGTGCATCAAGTTGGTTAATTGCCAGGATTATACTGAGATGCACGGTCAGCAAAACATCAAAATTATAAATTTTGTGTGTGTGTTTGCGTTCTCTCTACTATAAATACCAGTTTTAACATTTTTACATTGGCAACTAAGAATGCTGCTTGCCGTATGGAATGTAACAACAACAGTAAAAGTTTAGGGTCGCTTTGGGAGAACCTACTTCCTACGAAACGTCGGTTTATTGCCACCTGACTACACGACTTTACATCCCAAAAGTCATGATTCTCATGCAGATTATGTTTCTGGTATATAGCGCCAGGCAATTTGCTAGGTAGCCACCTACCAAGCTACGTGTCCGACATACGAGACACCATGATCTCCTGGTTATATATGTTGGCTGGGCAATCGCTTGTCGTATGAAACAAATAAGCGTACTTGGCCTCGGATTTAAAGTGATGTCACTTCCTTTCCTTTTTAGGTGCGCTCGTAAAATTGCGAGAAGCTACTTTTAGCTTCGTCATGTCTGTCTGTCTGTCTGTCCGTCCGTCCGTCCGTCCTTCTGTCCCCATGGAACAACTCGGTTTCCACTGGACAGATGTTCGTGGAATTGCACATTTCATTATTCTTCGAAAATCTGTCCAGAAAATTAAGTTTCATTAAAAATGTAAAAGAATAATGGGTACTTCTCCTGAGAGCCAGTATACGTTCATGATCATATCTTGCACACTTCATCTTGTAATGAGAAATATTTCAGACCGAAGGTGTAGAGAAAATCAAAATATATTTTATGTTAAATAATATTTTTTTTCGAAAATCGTACCGTGTATGAGATAATATGAAAAACTTCCGTAGGCCCAGGCAGGCCACAGACGACAATATGGCCCTTGCGCATTGAATGCTGGATACCTAAGGCTACAAACACACACTCATATTATGTAATACTTATTGATTTTGCACTGGAACTGTGGTTGAACTAACACGCCCCAATACATATATTGTCTGTCTTGTTAGAGACTGGAGTTAATAGTGTGCGAATAATGCATTGTTTTTGGGATTACAGCAATGTTTATGTATCAGTTAAGAGGCAGAAGCAGAAAGACGTGTTACAAAAGACGATCCTCCGGAAATGCTAAGAAATGCACAATCCTTTTGGACTCGATGAACTGAACTTGATCAGGCTTCGAAGTCACGGCGACTTTGCATGAGTGATTAAGACCCTAAGTTGTGTTGTCATTTAAAACTTATATCCTTGTAATTAAAGTTAAAATTAAAAGTTCCGGGAATAGACAGGAAATATATATGTAGACCAGTAACAAATATTAGAATTGTAATTAAAAAGAATGTAAATCAAGTCTAAACACAACTTTATCTGTAAGTGATAAACAGCTACATGCTTCGGCTAAATGTAGCCATCTTCTGGCTGAATATAGGTTTGTAATACTTACTTACTTACACCATGGTGCAGAGTCCTTCTTGAGAAGCCAACTGATTTGCAGCTAGTCAAGAAATTCCCCGCATTTCACGTAACCCGAAGGTTCATTACCACACGCACAAGCGTCCGCCACCTGTCTCTATCCTGGGCCAGCCCAATCCAGTCCACATAACCACATCCCACCTCCTGGAGATCCGTCCTAATATTATCCACCCATCTACGCCTCTTTCCCTCCGGTTTCCCCCACCAAGACCCCATACACCCCCCTCTCCTCATCCATACGCGCCACATGCCCAGCCCATCTCATTCTTCTCAATTTTATCACCCGCACAATATTGGGTGAGGAGTACAGATCATTTAGCTCCTCGTTATGCAGTCTCCTCCATTCCCCGGTTACTTCGTCCCTCCTAGGTCCAAATATTCTCCTCAACACCATGTTCTCAAACGCCCTCAGCTTCCTTTCCTCCCTCAGTGGTCAGCGACCAAGTTTCACGCCCATACAAAAGCCACAGGCAAAATTATACTTATATATATATCCTAATCTTTAAATTTTTGGATAGCAATGTAGAAGACAAAAGATTCTGCACCGATTGATAACAAGCATTTCCTGACCTCAATCTGCTCTTAATTTCTTCCGGAATAGAATTTTGATCTGTTAAAGTTGTTCCCAGATATTTAAACTCTTCCACCCTCTCTAAAGTACTATTATCAATCCTCACACTGTGACTTCTTCCTGCATTCTGATCTCGAGACATGACCATGTACTTAGTTTTATCAGCACTTACTATAGGTTTGTAATAGGAGAAAATATATGATAAAATGCAATGAAAAAAATTAGGGCCGAGATCTCGTCTTACTTCGAAACAGAAGAGTTTTAAGATGTAATACACCGAAAAGTGGGGTAAAATATGTAAATTAGAAACTTTAAAATTATTTATGTAATAAAAAATATACAGGAATATTACTCCAACATGCTTCGTGAGTTCAGAATAACCATCCTCAGTGAGTACATTTCACAAATTAAGTACATGGTCATGTTTCGAGATCAGACTTCAGGACGAAGTCACAATATAAACATTGGTAATAGCTCCTTTGAAAATATGGAAGAGTTCAAATATTTGAGAACAACCTTAACGTATTAAGATTCTATTGAGGAAGATATTAAGAGCAGATTGAAATCAGAGAATGTTTGCTACTTTACGGTGAATAAGCTTTTGTCTTCCAGCTTCCTATCCAAAAATATAAAGATTAAGATACACAGAACTATAATTTTGCCTGTTGTTTTGTATTGGTGTGAAACTTGGTCGCTCACATTGAAGGAGGAACGTAGATTGAGGGTGTTTGAGAATAAGATGTTGAGGAGAAAATGTGGGCCTAAAAGGGCCGAAGTAACAGGGGGAATGGAGAAAACTGCATAACGAGGAGCTAAATGATCTGTGCTCCTCACCCAATATTGTGCGGGTGATCATATCGAGAAGAATTAGATGGGCGGGTCACGTAGCGCGTATGGGGTAGGGTAGAGGTGTATACAGGGTTTTTATGGGGAAACGTGAGAGAAAGAGACCACTTGGAAGGCCTAGGCGTAGATGGGAGGATAATATTAAGATGGATCTTCAGGAAGTGTGATCTGGGGGTATGGACTGGATCGAGCTGGCTCAGAATAGGGAAATGTTGCAGGTACTTGTGAATGCGGTAATGAACCTTCGGTTTACATAAAATGCGGGTAATTTCTTGACTAGCTGAGAACCGATTAGCTTCTCAAGAAGGGCTTTGCTCCATGAAATGAGTAAGTAAGTAAGTAAGTATGTAAGTAAGTACGTTAAGTATAGATTTTAAAACATCGTCATCGTTGGTAAATGGTATATATAAACAAATTTATTCATCAGTATGTGATATTAAAATATGACACGTATACACATTTTGTGATATATTCTCTCTGAGGATGATTACTGTCAATAACCGAAACATGCCGGGGAAACAATCCCGCGTCTTTTAACTGGTGCAATTTTTTTTTGTTTGTAATCGTGTATTAAATTGCGTTAATTCTGCATAAATATATTTTTGCAAAACATGACTTTCCCTGAAGAATAAAATCCAATTAGATAACACTTATTACTTTATTATGCTTACGTTAGGCTGAACATGTTTCGGGCACCATTATGCCCATCATGAGGAGCTCACGACGATAACGTTGGTTACCACATAGGCCGTCTGGTTCTACTGATGATGGGCATAATGGTGCCCGAAACATGTTGAGCCTAACATAAGCATAATAAAGTAATAAGTGGCATCTAGTTGGATTTTATTCTTCAGTTATCAAGATGAAGCACAGTCCAATACACATCATATGACTTTCCCGTTTCATTTTCAATTATTTGTGCACGACTATAAGTCACTGAAAGTTATCGTGCGGAATTGAACATTAACTGCACAGGACGAGCGGAAACAAGACTCGTACACAATGTACATACGATCTTATAGAACGTTACGCTGTGTACGTCGGTGCAAGGTTTCTGTTCTGAATATGGAGGTTTTAGGTTCGTCCGAAACTTTGGGACATACATAATTCACACAACCAAAAGCCGTCGTGTCCCAAAATAAATCATCAACGCCCCAGTAACTTCATATCTCACAATTATGATAGTTTAAACTGTAGCTGTACCCTTGATCCATACCGTGTTTACCTTCAAGCGTAATCATAATGCGTACATTCTGTTTGCTTAAATATCATTATCGTGCAAGAAGCTTATTCCTGGATTACAAAACTTACTTCGGAATTAAATCCTGACTGGGATAATTTAAAATATTTATGTCCATTAAATATGCCATTTCTTTCAGGCGAATAGCTCTTGATATAGAATATGAAACCAATGGCGTGTCAAAGTCGTCATACAACACTACGGCCATGATACAGATTTGTCTAAAGTGTAAACATTGTATCCCTTTTCAAAATGGCTCATCACCGAAAAGACCTGCTTTTACATAGTAATTTAATTAGTGTAATAACCAATAGGAGATTAAATGAAGGTAAGCCTTAACTTCTATAGTTCAAAATATCATTGAAGTCGTATTTGAAGGATATTAACAACATATTAATCTCCTGCTAAACACACTGGACTGTAAATTGAATGGATTCATTTGTACGTATCCGTTGATTGTACCAGGCATCTGTTCAACACGCATTTGTTAAGGCTTCTCCATTCATTGATTTGTTGAAGTGTGAACATTTGTGTTAAACTTCTGCATATATCAAATTTATTTTATTTCTACTCCAGTCACTTCCACCTTTTTGTGTTAAGGAAATTTCGATCAGAATTCGCCAACTGAAAGTAAACTCACTCCCCGGGGCAGAGTCCTTGAGAACCTAGTAGTCAAAAGGTGGTCAAGAAATTCCAAGCCTCTTTATAGCGTTCACAAAAACCTGCTTCATGCGTAATTTAACAGAAAATGGCCAAGAAACTATTCTACAGAATTATTTAGTTGAAAATTTTGTTGCTATAAAAACGAGAGATGAGTGCGATTGACCAAGTTTGTGTTATTTCATGGTACGTGTCGTTCTATGACGGTCTTTGTGTTTGGATAATTTGCAAATTAGTTGGTAGACACTAGAGCTGCAGAGAGGGTTTCTGCATCCATCTTCAGATTGGAAGATTTCTGTACGTGACGTAATTCAGTCAACTGTTGAGAGGGAGACGTTACATTCTTCCGCAATATCTAGCTTGGACGTAGTTGCCTAGACCTCTAAAATTCCTGACGACTGTCCTGCGTAATGCTATCGCGTTTATTGTAATTTTGTCTCAAATCACATTTTAACAAAAAAAAAAGTTTGTCGTAATTGAAATGACAGCAGTATAACTCGTTAAGTTTCGAATTACCAAAAAGATGCTTATCAAAGCGTATTATTTTGTATTGGTATTTTAAAAATTACTTTACATTATTCTTACCAGTTCATGTTAGTTATTCGAGTATCACACAACATTAACGGATGAATTATCTCAGTAATTAACCAACTTGATGCACAAAATTTGTTTCACAATAAGTTTTATTTCATGCCTCTACATGTTTCGAGCACAATGTGCTCATCATCAGGAGGTCAAAAATGCATTACACAGCCTCTGGTATCATCACACCCATAGATGGCCGTCTCATGCACGAGACACAGTTTGACAAATGCCTGTTGCTGCATATACAGTCTTGAACTCCTGATGATGGACGGAAAGACCGTCCAAAACATGTAGAATGTCATCCCAAAAGAAAATAGATTTGATACATTGGTGCATCTAGTTGGTTTTACTATAGAAATAATATTAGGATGCACGGCTCTATGAATGTCAAAAATGCTTACAAGACTTCAGTCCTGCTGACTAATATGAAAGAACAATACCACGTTGTATTTTTTAAATATATTTTTAGAAATTCGGATAATTGTGTCTAAAATAGCTAGCATTTTCGCGTCATTACAACATTAATAAAAATTCTAACCTTCCTTATAGAACTGTTTGGATTTTCCCTAATGTCCGAAGTGCAGAAGACTGCAGTTATGCATTTTGCATTTCGGCTAAATTTTGCTTCATGGGCGGTCTGATGGATCCTGGCTTGGACAGCATCAAAACCTTCACCCAAATGTTTGGTGACATTCTTCTCCGGTCCACTTTCTCACTCTAATGTGCAGCCTTGATCAACATTTTTCTGATATGCAAAATGGCGCTGCATAGTGCAAATATATGGCTGTCAGGCCATGAGACCCGACAGCGCTATTGGGCCTAAGCCTTTTCTATGAGGTCCCCCGATCACACAGACAAGCAAGGACACTCCGTAGGATTATTCTGGACGAGTGACGGGTCCGACGCAACTTCAGTATATATATATATATATATATACGTACTGCTCGCGAATTCACGGCTAATTTAGAATTTTACTAAGCTGCAGGCGTCAAAGCAGAATAGAATTACCTTTTTGTCACTTCCGCTGATCTTTCCTTTTGAGTTTCTGCAGTCAAATATATAAGAACACAAACATCATGAAATAGTCTTCATGCACCGTTACGAACCTGAAGCCGCCATTTGTGTAAGTTAGCGTTTCTGGCAGATGAAGTCGTTTACGTGCATTTAGGTCGTTAACGTCTTTGGTTTAACTGCGATTACTTTCTGGGATGGCATCTAATTTCCGACGTTCTTCACATAAATTAAAGTGCATTATTTTTCAGTCTCGCGAGCCGTTTTTTTAGTTGGACTTCCATTTAGCCATTATTCTATTTCGACCGGCATGCGCACATATTTCGGGCCCCAAATGTTCGTTTCAATAAACGTACTATTTTATTTCACTTTCACTCTGATATTCCATTATTGTTATGGCGGACAATTTTTTAGTGATTCTTTCAGCGAAGTGAAGAGTTATTTGAATGTGACTGGCAGTTTCAATTTCATGTATTAATTAGACGTTTTCTCTTTAAAAAGTCTCTTGAATATTCGCAATTTCAGGCTCCCGCCGCTATTTGAGATTTTACGCAGCGCGGAATGGAAACTCCGTACCGAACATTTGGGGTAATCTGTGGGTTCTGTCTTCAAGGGTAAAGCAGTCCAAAAAGATCTTCTTTGACTGCTTGATCCTTCAAGACGGGACCGATAAGTTGTCCCTAGAAGAGGGTACGGAATTGGCATCATAAACGCTGCGTGAAATCCCAAAATTACGCAGATTTCCCTTGAAAGTGTTTTCTGCAGAATTCTATCCTGTAATTAAAAGAGTTCTATCCTGTAATTAAAATTTCACTTTAATATTATTCCTTTATTTTTCAAATATTTAGTTCGGTGTAACGTTTTCTTATTGCACGAATATTCGTAAACTCACATAAAGTGGTCACTGTCTGCAACATGCTCCATTGGTGGTGTTTTCCTGCCACGTCAGTTCTATAATAATAGAAGTCTTCTTTTTGTCCAGTACTAGAGCAAATCGAGATGGGACCAAAAATGAACAAAATTTCGTGATTGTGACCTTCCCGAAAATCGACAGAAACTTAAGCCGAATGTTTGCTCTAGTTGATGAATGAGACCTTATCTTCTCGAACACGAATCAGGAGTATCGACCATTCCAATGTGAAGTTGTCGTTTCCTACAACGAAGTCCTTTAGGATCTGTTAGCTATTTAATGGATTATAGAAATATAGAAGGAAGTCACTTTAACCTAAGTTAGGTACTGTTCTGGAGTTTGTCTGGAAGAAGTGAGAAAAACAAGTAGAACGTCACTCCAAATGGGCGGTGTCTTACCCGAGATATGAAAGTACTACCAACCTGACCGCAGCGGTGAAAGGTGTTAAAATGGAATGTCTTGTGCAAGTTCGGAAGTATCCTAGTTTTCCTGGGCAAATAAACGTGGTCTTCTTTTGTCGTCCTTATTCAGACGTACTTACAACGAGTGTTTCCATGGCGATTCACTCACTCTTTCGCCGAAATACACGATAAAAGTGTCAACAGCTACACCGTGCACAAGAGTGGACAAAGTTCTGCCATGTGAGAGGATGTAATAGAAATTTATCGCCTTGAATCGGCTCAGTTGTAGTCTTGGTTGAAATTTCTCTATCGCGTATCGCTTACGAGGTGGAGGATGCAACTTTGCATAGGAAAACAACTGTAACTTAGAATACCGCATGGAACGTGACAGTTTTCGACATAACGGTCTTTTGACCGGGTACTCTGTGGTATTTTTCGTTATTGTACAAAGAAGCAACAATAAAAATTTGGTCTTTACTGTCAGCAGAACTATTTTTCCGTACTTACAAGAGTTAAGTAGGCTACATGTTTCGACCTTAGTCACATGTCTTTACCTGGTTCACATCTTAAAAATATCTGACGAAAAGTATGAAGCGATATGGTTTTTTTTATACAATAAGCATAACACAATGAGACGCAGCATTCAAAAATATGGTATTAAGCCTACATTAATTAAAATCGTGTTTGCCAATTTGATGTATGTTTATCCTTGCATCGTAGTATTAGCGTAGAGAAGAAAACCAACTAGAAGCTACTGAATGCTTTATTGCACTTATAATCTGCTCAACATGTTTCGGGCACTTATATGCCCATCGTCAGGAGCTCGAGACTATACTTGTGTTATTGCCGCATATGGTGTGTAATGCCTTGGTTGCTGGTGGTCGGCTGTTAGGAGCAGAACAGCAGGCTATACGTCCGGGGTGATGGAAACTGTATGACTCACACAGTGAAGGATGGCGATATATTCCTGCGCCCATTCCATCTGCTACTTTTTTGCTTCACTGACAGAGACTAGCCCTTTCTAATAGACCCAATAGTGTAGAATCTCTCTTTCCCATTTACAACTGAAGGCTGAAAGAATCCAAGATTTCGAAAAGTTGTGCACAAACCTAGGATTTTGGGCAATTACTAAACATTAGTCAGGCCTCCTGCCTTAAGCGCCTGCAAAGATAGTGCCCCATGGTACACACAGTCTCCTTGATGGAGCCGCTGATTACGGCAGCTATTTGACGTACGCAAGCTTTCCGTGCGATAAAGCTGCCCTGCACAAGGACACGATAAAACGGACACTTTGTAGAAATGTAATGTTCTACAAATTGTATAGCTAGGAGATTAAACAACTTATATTAGCCTTTTGACGCCTAATGTCAACTATAGTGGTCGTACCGCACCGCTAACCTCTAAAGTTTCATTTTATATATTTTTTCAACAAATATAGGTACTGAATATTTTAAAAGTGGTATATATTCTCAGTTTTTTCCCTTCAAAATGCAGTTTGTTTCATAATTCTAACATATTTGGTTCCAGTATTACTCACATTTTATATACAGGGTGAGCTAAAACTAAAAAAATAATTCCGGCGCCAAAAGTTTCATAATTGCATCTGGGCTAACCAACTAGCTGGAACTTCATACTCAGCTGTCACAGCTTTAGGCGAGGAAAGGGAGGGCACAAATCAATATTCCTAACATCAAAGTTACAGTTTATAAAATGTATTGCGATAACGTAACAATCTGACTTACACACGACAGAAAATTTTAAAATAGGCTGTTGATTTTTTACCGTTTTCTATCTTACTTATTGTTTGAAGGTGCGCCGAAAGTAAGTTAGCACGTTCTTGCTCGCACAGCGGGTAGAGAACTGTGGAGACAGTTTAGCTGGGTTCATTATCTACTCACTGTACCAGGAAATAACTTCTGTTAGAATCGCCAACGAAAAAAAAAAATTATTCCATAAAGTTTTACAGGAAACACCCTTTCTGAAATGCGGCTTTAAATTTCCAAAAGGGTTATAATTTTATCAAACAAATAGAAGCATACACACCATTTGTTGTATTCTGAATTTACACTTTGTAGTAAAATCATTGGTGGTCCTTAGTACAGTGGTTCCTCTTTAATACTCTTCGTAAGGTGGTCCGGAAGATTTTGGGCTATCTATTGCCCATTATTACCCAGCGAACTTGTTATTGGAGTGCATTATTATTATTATTATTATTATTATTATTATTACACTTAGGTTCAGTAATTAAGTTTTAAGGAATTTTACTTTTTACGTTCAGTAATAAATTTTCCTTTAGTGACGTGGACCTTGGAGTTTCCGCTCGGTGGTCCGGATTTTCGGAAAATTCCGACCACCCCTCTTGCCATATAGTCCGGTTAACAGAGGGACTACTGTACAAGATAAATTACTGACTTATAATTGGATAATGGAGTCTATTATACTAGATTTTCATATTACTTTAAAATTATCTTTTTTATTCAATAGGATAGAATATAATAATCTGAAAGGGCTTCACTGAATTTATACCTCATAATCTGTGTGCTTCCTTCTTTGTTCCAGCCCAATTTCCACTATAAACTTCCCATGAACACCTGTTGGTATGTTGTCAGTAGCTTCATTATTGTGATATAAAACAATTTATATAACCGAAAAAATGTTGTTGATAATTCATGTAATTAACATGTCAGAGAATAATAAAGCTACTTAATGTTACTTGATGAGTACATCGAGAATGTTTTATTCGTTCAACAGCAACATTTCTTTACACATGGAGGGACAGGTAACGCCTTGACTCCAGGAGAATTTTTCCGGTACTGTCAAGATTTTTCCCCCCTCTCCTTGGCGTCAAAACCGCGACGGCTTGCTCGGCTTTAACGTGCAGTTAGTTTCGAGATTAACCTTTAGACGCCTAACGTCAACTATAGTTGACGTACCGCACCGCTAACCTCCAAAGTTGCATTTTATATATTTAATCAACAAATATAGGTACCGAATATTTTAAACATGGTGTATACTCTCCGTTTTTCTCTTCAAAATGCAGTTTGTTTCATAATTATAACGTATTTGGTTCCTGTATTATTCACATTTCATATACAGGATGTGCTAAAATTTAAAAAAAGTAATTCCGGCGCCAAAAGGTTAAGAATGCATACAGCTGTATCTTCACGTCCCCATATGTCGTTATTCTCTTGTACTTAGTTAAGCACAGGGACTCCAGTCACCAGCTGTACATTCCGTTAAGATAATCCATATACGTTGTTTCTACAATTCATTTAAAATTGTAACACACTTGGTCTGAACACAACAGTTGTGTATCGACTGAATGTGTTGTACTTTTGTACGTACCGTTCCTTCATTCTACTGCCTGTAATAGTCTAGTAGTTTAATTTTATTTGAATAAAAATTTATCATACTTTTAATCGTGTTCATCATTTTCAAACCCTTCCAATGCAGTTGTGTGATGATACATTCTCATATTACGTGTAACTCGGATATTAATTCCAGTTACAAAGGCGCTAATAAGAAAAACAAGGGAAAACTAAACAGAAGAGATAGAAAATTTTTCATTTCCAACGCCGCCTTGTAAGAAACTCGAGGTTTCGTTACCATGTTTTCGAGAGGCGTTATTAAAAGCTACATGAGCCAGTTGAATCCAATTGGCATGTCATTTTGCTGTCTTTAGATATAGTTCATTACCGTATTTACCTCTATTCCGAGATCTCACAAAAGATATATTGTCTTTAAGTTGTAAATTAAAAACTGTCACGTATTTCCTATCACATTTCTTATTTTTGTTTTATCAAAAAATGTTCTTTGGTTTGATTTTCTCGTATTTCGATGTTAAAGTTACCAAGTCGTGATTTTTTTCTTCTTCTCTTATGTCTTAGTATTGTCCTAGTTCTTTTTCCTCTAGCGCCTTCAGATGGTTGGAAAGTTCTTCTAGACTATGTTGTTGTGTCATTAGGCCTGACATTTCGAAAACGTTTCGATCCTTTGAAACTTCGGAAACAACTCGCTGAATTACACACTACCTTACGTCCCAGAAAACAGGATTCGTCAGCAACTTCCACTGCACGTCTTAAAACTGTCTTAATCCTTTAGGCTACGACATGAAATCTCACATGCAGAACAATATTACGTTTATTCATTAGTTACTGCAATTTTTATTGAGATATATTTGCTCTTTAAAATTTTCTTCCTAGTCTTTGAAAGGCTACAAACGTACTTTTCAGTACTTTTCCTTGCTCTGAGGAATTTTTTATGACACGCCCTGTTAATTTAGGAATGGTTTAGGTAAACAGATCTACTGAAGAAAGAAAAGGATGGAGAAAGTTCAGCTGTCTCCTGGCTGCTTGGATCAACTACCAGATCCTGTTTGTGGGGTTGTTTGCCTTCATTCAGTCGCGTTTCCTCCTTCAAAGTGTTTCGATGCAGTGCAGTTCATATCTGTAAGGGATCGGAGGTTTTAACGACTGTGAACGTAGATATGATAACGCATTGTAGTACAGAAAGTTACTAGCATCAGAGCAGTTTACAGCCTTATTCTTCAGCATTTAACTGAAGCACTTTCCCTGCTTTGCTAGTATCGTCGCTGCGATTGGAGGCAACATATTCTTGCGAAGTGTTAGTAACTTCAATGTTAATAAAAATCCAACTAGATGCAACAGTATGCAGATATTTATTTGCTGCATAGTCACTCCACATGTTTCGGGTGTCACAGTACCCATCATCAGGAGTACTGAAAACTGTAACCGCAGCCTCCGGTACAGGTCATAATGTCGGTACAGCTACTTCTCTGCAACCTGGCCTGATCGGGAGGTCCTGATCAGACCAGGTTGGAGGGAAGTATCTGTACCAGTGTTATGACCTGTACCGGAGGCTGCGGTTACAGTTTTTAGTACTCTTGATGATGGGTGCTGGGACACCCGAAACATGTCTAGTGACTTTGCAGTAAATAAATATCTGCGTACTGTTGCTTCGAGTTGGATTTTTATTAATACTGAATTATGATGCACGGAACCATGAGCTTAAAATTGTTAGTAACCTATTACCAGACCGTATTGTGTCGTATCGAAAATGACCGCAGTGACAAGAGTCTGTAGACAATTGGTTAGTTTTATTGTTCTGGTATATTCCTGTTTATTTTCAATAAAGACCAACGTATAGTAGTGCAATAGTGGCTCACAATTTGGGAGTGTACCAAAGACAAGTCCTAACATTTTACAGAAGAAAGCGTTTTGTTGAGTGTAATCTGCAGTGTGCTTGATTTACATGATATCAAAACTTTCATGTGAAGTAAATCCGATGCTTTGCACAACAGCCTGACGTCGACCTGCATCCTTCACGTTCGGATGTTTATTTCATGGTGAGTGATACGTGTTTATACATGTTGTTATTAGAAGATCATGCACAAGCTTTCGTCTTTCGAGTACTTCAGATTTCAGTAATGCAGCTTCTACGCCTAGAAAATTAAGACTCTGTTTAATGTTTGATGTAAAATGTAATGTGTTTAGTCAGATATCCTACATTACATCATCAGATTGGCAAGCTAAATTAAACGTTTCTAAGTATACTGTAAAAGAAATAAATTAATATAATTTTAGTCGGATGCAGAAAATTAGAACGCAGGAATGCATGAAGCAGTGACGTACATAACCCTAAGCGAAGTCGTAAGTTGAAAGGTCAATGCTAAACCTGATAGTGTAGTTACAAAACTTCTGACCAACGCACATTCTCAAGTGTGTAATCTCAAATTATAAAATAAGACACCAACACCATTCTTTTTGATCAAAATTAAAAATACCCGGTGCAAGAAGAAGCGCGACATCATGCATTCCTTGTAGTCTTACCGCTGTAACGGCGGATATCGACAATTTCCTGCACCACCCACTTGTTATTTAACGAAATATCGGCGTAAAAAATTCCTTAAACTGGATAAAATACGGGCGTTTGTAGCCTGTCAACGAAACACGTGGTGTTGTCTGCAGTAACGAAGCAAATTGTTATCCAAAAGATTTGTTTCGTCGAATTTTATTATTAGTCTTTTATTGAAAACTAGCTGTTTGAATCGCATGGTATTTTCGTGTAAAAGATTGTACATAACAGAAATAATTATCATTGTCCGTCGGTTTCAATACGTCGTCCTAGCTATGGTAGGAGATGTTAAAGTATAAAGACGAAGTTCTGTTTTACAGATTGCAACTTTCTGTGGTAATTTGAAGTACCTCATCGAAGATAACGACATGAGCCGAAGTTCGCGATCCAGTTTCGACAAAAAGACACAATAATTCACGTAAAGACTTGTCAGTGTACAATAGTGCAAACAACCAACTAGATGCAACAATAACAATTTATTAGTAAATTCAATCAGCTGAACATGTTTCGGGCGATAATTTCGCCCATCTTCAGGGGCATTAGACTGTGTTTACAGCTTGTGGTATAATGCACCGAAGAAGTTGCCTGCTGGTGACAAGGTCACCAGCACCACAAGCTGTAAACACAGTCTAATGACCCTGAAGATGGGCGAAATTATCGCCCGAAACATGTTGAGCTGATTGAATTTACTAATAAATTGTTATTGTTGCATCTAGTTTGTTGTTTATACTATTGTATCAGAGAGGCACGGTCACACAAACATCAAACGTTTCAGTGTGTTGAAAAAAAATTGAATGAAATTGAATTTTTTAAATCAACGGTATTATGTATACATATGTGTGTGGGTGTATACATACATAATGTGTATATATACACACACACACATATATATCTATATATATATCGTCGCAGTAGTTAGGTCTGTTGGAAATTTTCTGCTGTAAAAGCAAGCGTGTCGCAACACAATGCGAGTGCTTCTCCGGTCTAGATTGTTTTCATTAAGTGTATTTAGAAACCGGTTGGTGTTAGCCATTGAAAGCTGGGATTTCAGACATGGCTGTATCTAGCAGACCCAAGTTGTAACAATAACATAACATAACGAACTCACATCTGATCCTTGTTTTGTCTCTGTTAAACCACGAAAATTCAGTTGTTTAGCTTTCTAACTTGAACTTGGCCTTACGCACATCAAGTCGTAGATACGCGTTTTGTTGCTGCATTTTAATGGCCCATTCTTATCCTGAAAACAAATGGAGCCATGCCTAGTTAAACATTAATATTATGATAAACGTGGAAAATGCTGGGGGCTGCTACAAGGGCAAGCAATTAAGTTCCGTTTAACGTCCGGATGGATCTGTTGTGTAGTGACGGACGGCCGACGCATATCAGGAGAAAACAAAGTTTTTACTTAAGATACTGTTATGTAAGTATCATTTATCCTAACTGATTCGGCTTGTTTCACAGAAGTACCAAAATATTAAATGTGGGCCGGGTAGCTCAGTCGGTATAGCGACCGACTACGGGCTGGACGGTCCGAGATCGAATCCCGGTGGGGACGAGATTTTCCGTCCGTCCAGACCGGCCCTGGGGCTCACCCAGCCTCCTGTAAAATGGGTACCGGGTCTTTCCCGGGGGCAAATTGCGGCCAGGGCGTGCTGCTGACCACTCACCCCCTTCTAGTGCCGCAGTTATGGAAGAGTAGAGCTATACCTCTACCCACCCTCTGGGCCTCACCGGGCCTGTAACGGGTTCACTTCTTTACCAAAATATTAAATAATTCAATTAATCTTAACGGCGGGGGGGGGGGGGGAAATCTTTTAGAACAACACATATTAGTCCTACACTTTCTTTCTGATTTGCTTAATATTGCCCTTTTCGCGTCCTCCTTTGGAACACTGAATCAGGTAACGTCTTTAATTTAAATCTGGTAATTTCGAATAGAGAACTGCTCGTTATGTTCGCATGTATGCAGTAACTATGCATATCCATACAAAGTGCTCGTGATATTACATATTACCAATCACACAGCAGTTTTGTTGTTATATATAGCAGTGAGTATTTACATGCTTTAAGAAAGCGTGCGATTGATTTAAGAAGGAAGTTTCGTCGCTGAGTTCCATATAGTACGTGTATTTGGTTTACTTCATACGTATTGAAATGAAACCCATATTACGATTAGAACATTAAATTAATTTTCTGATATGTTGGCTATTCAGAATGGTCAAATCAAGCACGTGCAATCTGTAATTGATGCATTTCTGTATTCAATACTGAATATAAAATGACAATTTTAACAAAGCTGACACAGTGAGTGTTTTTTATAATTGTTGAATTACAAACATTCGGCTTTACATGAGCCCGACCAGGCGGTACTTTCTTTATGTAAATTAGTATTAACCGAACTCTAACATTTTTGCTATTAACTTTGGTGTTCCAAGTTTTACAAATTGAAATATACTGGTTACTTAAAATGTTAGGAAAATATGTATTAAATTTTATAATGTAATTATAAAATGTCCTTTGACAAATGTTAGTAAAAGCACCCTAATTTCATTCCCTTCACACGTTGCCTGAGATACTCGTTTTTACGTGACCTTATATTCGCTATTACTATATAACAGTTCACTGTATGTGACCTCGTGTTGAGGCCACTAGTGAAAAAGATGGACTTAACTCCGTGACTGCGGAAGTTCTTTTCCTTGCTCCTATATTATTTAGAAGTTATACTCATTTATTTGTGCTGACGAATTTTAGATAGAATTGGACACCATCCATTAAATTGTTAATGCATAGGACTTCTTGGTTTTAAAAGTATGGGATGACATACAAAATTTTCTGTCCATATTACTGTGCTATTCAATGCTTCATAACTCTGCTGAAGATAGACCCATTCCCTTTCTCGAAATACAATTTATAAATGCACTCCAGGGGCCAAAATCCGAGTTCGTAAATTTTTAAAACTCCGTGGCCTTAGTCCGCACGCGAACTATACCGACAGAGCGGCCACCGCCGGTCGGCGAAGTTAGTGCCAACTTTTGCGGATATAGGGGTGTCACGTGGTCAGCGCAACGGGTCCCCCACAGCCGTTAATCTCTGTTTTCTAGATCTGGAGCCGCTACTTTTTTCATTCAAGTAGCTCCTCAATTGACCTCACGAGGCTGAGTGGACCCCGTTCCAGACCCACTACTACTCAGAAAA
>Ga0123352_10004483_pt1 | contig 20591 bp, 16 predicted proteins | sample TergutLab28metaG_FD_89700 | JGI IMG/M metagenome (GOLD analysis project Ga0123352, IMG submission 89700) | Labiotermes labralis P1 segment gut microbial communities from Petit-Saut dam, French Guiana - Lab288 P1 | ecosystem: Host-associated > Arthropoda: Insects > Digestive system > Gut ...
CCCGAAATTCCTCCACTTTTTGTGAAAATCGTAACAGTTTGGCCTATATGCCTGCATAGGCTTTCTTCTAAACATCTAATGCATTCTTTACAACATTGCATAATATTGCCTCCTTTTTTTATTTTATAGTACATACTATGCTTGTTTCAAAAAAATGGTCACTTATAACTTATAAAAATATAAAAATATAAAAAAACCTTCCTGTTATAGTAATATTACTATAAAATTTACAGGAGGTTCTTTTTAATTTATATTATTAAATAGCGTGGTGAGTGAAAGAAGCTATTTTGTCAATCGGGATTTCAGTAACACTGCCTAGCCAGTTTCTACTGTGGTGTGCAACAATATTTTCTCTTTCTCTTTCTTTTTCTCTGCGGCACTCGCAACGGTTGCGACGACGTTGGCGTTCACAACGGTCTTCTCGACACTCTTCACGACGCTCACGTCCAAAGCCCCAAGGACCTCCACATTCAGAGCCTATAGCACAAGCTGGAGCAGCTCCAATGCTTGTAATCAATTTGATGCAACCATGACCTACATGTGCTAAAACTCCTGTAAAACCTCCTCCTGAAAGTCCCCCGCTTGTTGTGAAAATTGTAACAGTTTGACCTATGTGCCTGCATAGGCTTTCTTCTAAACATCTATTTCCTTCCGAACCTTTCATATTGTTGCCTCCTTTTTTGTTTTCATATAGTCATATTACTATAGTACATACTATTCTTGTTTAAAAGGAGGTGTTCACTTTTCCTAATAAATTAAAAAAGATATTGAAATTTCTACTGGAATGTGCTAAAATTATGATTGTTCCTGTAGAGCTTGGCTTAACTCTCTGGAGCGGAAGGGGGGATAACACATGAAAAAGAAATGCGATAGTGTTAGATTGTTGAAGAAACTTAAGATTGTTAAAGTTATCTTGAAAATAGTTAAGATAATTTCACAATTAATCTAACCAAAAAACATAAAAAAAAAGAACACTTTTTCTCCTAGGGAAAATTCGACCCCTCCCTAGGAGTTTTTTCGTGTTCTGATACCACATGAAAAAACGGATGCGAGCCCGTTTGCTTATATATATTATAATGTACATAAGCAATTTTGTCAAGAGTTTTTTCCAAAAAAGAAAAAAGTTTTTTAAAATTTATTAAATTTAAAAATCTGGTGTTGTTATTATATTTCCTTCTAAATCTATCCATAAAACTCTGGCATTATAATAATTGGCCATCTCTTGTGCTTCTTCAATAGGCATTAAAAATAAAGCAGTTGTTAAAATCTCTGCCATAATAGCATCTTCATGGATTACGTTCACACTTTTAAAATAATTAGCAGGGAACAGAGTTTCAGGGTCTATAATATGGCTGAAACGCACGTCTCCTACTGTGAAAAAACGCCTATAATCTCCTGAAGCGAAAAAAGCTGTATTTACTACATTGACCGCTCTTATAGCAGGGTTGTTGGGGTTATCTGGATCTTCTATGCCTACTACCCAAGTTTCTCTATTTGAAAGTGGTGCATTATGAGCTATTATGTCCCCACCTACTGAAAGCAAAAATGAGCTTATACCTGTTTGTTCTATCAAGTGATTAGTAGCATGAACCATTGCATAAGCTTTTCCTATCGTTCCTACATCTAGCTTCATATTTGGATTATTTAGGCGAACTGTGCCATCTTCTATTATAATTCCTTCAATATCAATGTAATTAGCAGCTTCTTGTAATTCTTCTAAACTAGGAAGGGCGGGGGAAGCTGAATTCCTTTGATTGCTCCAAATATTCGTTATAGGTCCTATTGCTATGTTTAGTCTTCCACCTGAAATTTCATATGCCTCTTTACCTATTTGCAAAAGAGAAATTAAAACTTCGCTTGCCTCTATAGTGTGACCAGCATTTAGCATATAAAGATTATTTGGGTGCGGTTCAAAAATTGTGAAAACTTTGTGAAGTTCTTCAAGTTTATTAAAAAGAACTTCTGTGTAATGGTTAAAATCCTCCCTTGTTTCTGCATATGCCATAAAGCTTATAGCGGTATCAAAAAGTCCTATAGATTGCGTACTAAAACGTTCATAGTTACCTTCGTGAGTTTCATAAATTTCATCATCACAGCTAGTTAAAATTAAAATAGCAAGAAGAATGACTTTGCATATATGTTTTTTCAAGTTAACCTCCTTAATATTGGTATAATTTTTTTTGCTGCCGTTCCAGTTACTATTCCGGTTAATGTTCCAGCTATCAACATTGCTGGGGCAAAACCTATAGCAAAATTGAACGAGCCTAGTAAAAATATTGCCATAGCAAGCTGACCGATATTATGACCAATTGCACCAACTATGCTTTTAAACACTAAAGAGACTTTATCTCCTAAAATTTTATTTAAAAGGGCTATTAATGCAATAGAAACAAGCCCACCTGCTAAACTCATAGCACCGCTAGTTGGACCTCTTAAAAGCATATTAAAAAATGCTTTTAAGATTCCTAATGTAAATGCTTCTTTTGTGCCAATCGTGAATATAGTAAACATTATTATAATGTTTGAAATGCCGAGCTTATAATTTGGCGGAAAAAAAGGTAAAGGTGGCAAAATCCTTTCAAGCATGATAAGCACTATTGTAAGTGCTAAAAGTATTCCCATAAGGGCTATTTTTTTAGTTTCATTTTTCATAATTAACTATTCTAACACATTTTTCTTGAAATTGCAACATAAAAAATTTTTTCTTGCACAAGCTATATATATGAAAACTTATACTAAAATAGAAAAAAATATTAAATATATAAATGAAATAACGGGAGAAGCTGCAGATGTTACAAAGAGAGAATTCATGGCAGCACGAGATACGAAGGCATTTCTCGTTTTTGTAGATGGTTTGGTGAATGATACTCTTATTCAAGATAGCGTTTTAGAAAGCTTAATTCAGAACGTTTTAGTTACTAGAATTTCACCACATGTTAATGCATTAATAGAAAATGTTACATCACCATCTTTTTCTTTAATAGATGATTTTGATAAAATAATGCTATTAGTATTAAGTGGTGATTCGGCACTTTTTATAGATGGGTTTGATAAAGCATTAGTTATAGCTAGTCGTGGCTTTGCGGGGAGAGGAGTCCCAGAGACGGCTACAGAATCTGTTGTTTTTGGTTCTAAAGAAGCATTTTCAGAATCGCTTCGTACAAACACAATGTTAATAAGAAGAAGAATAAGAAATACAAGTTTACGCTTAGAGCAGTTAAACATGGGAACAAAAACAAAAACAGATATAGGAATAATGTATATAGAAGATATGGTTTCACAAGAAATTTTAAAAGATGTTAAAATGAAACTAGAAAACACAGATGCCAATGTTGTTTTAGATATAGGCTATATAGAACATTTTCTGGAATTTACCCCTTATTCACCTTTTCCGATATCACAAATAACTGAAAGACCAGACAAAGCAGCTTCTGCAATTTTAGAAGGCAGAATAGTGATAGTTTGTGATAATTCACCTTTTGTTTTAATTGTACCTACTGTTCTTGTTGCATTTTTTCAATCTAGCGAAGATTTTTATGGGAGAAAAATGATACTATTCTTAAATAGAGCTTTGCGTTATTTAGCTTTCTTTATTTCCATAATGCTTCCTGGTCTTTATTTAGCGATTGTATTATATAGCCCTAATATGATGCCGATGGGACTTTTGTTTAGAATGGAAGAAGCGAGAAGAGAAGTGCCTTTTCCTATTTTTTTAGAGCTTTTTCTTATGGATACAGCTTTTGAACTCCTTAAAGAAGCAGGGATACGACTTCCGCATGCTTTAGGAGGTGCTATAGGGGTAGTTGGTGGAATTATTATAGGTCAAGCTGCAGTTGAAGCTGGACTAGCTAGCCCTATCGTTGTTATTATTGTTGCTTTAGTAGCTATTTGTAGTTTCACAATTCCAGCACCACAACTTTTTTCTGCATCAAGAATTTGCAAATATATTCTTTTATTTGGTGCAGCTTTTTTAGGCTTTTTTGGATTTTGGATAGGATTTATCTTAATTATAATTCATGTAGCTTCTTTAAAAAGTTTTGGATTACCATATTTACAACCATTTGCACGTAAGAATTAGAAATCTAAAAAATGCTCCTAATTTAAGGAGCGTTTTTTATTATGCTGATGGTAAGCCTAATTTCAATTTTTTTATTCTCATTACATTAAGTAATACAGAAACTGAACTAAACGCCATTGCTAAAGCTGCAATCATAGGGTTTAAAAGTGGACCACCGAAAATGTATAGTAGGCCAGCTGCTATAGGAATTCCTAATACGTTGTAAGAAAATGCCCAAAATAAATTTTGTTTAATGTTTCTCATAGTTTGCTTGCTTAAATACATAGCAGAAGAAACGCCAGCTAAATCGCCTTTTATTAACACAATTTCGGCAGACTCTATAGCAATATCTGTTCCACTACCTATTGCAATTCCTATATCTGCCCTCGTTAGGGCAGGTGCGTCATTTATTCCGTCCCCTACCATTGCTACTTTTTTGCCTTCTTTTTGCAATTTTTCTACGTGTTCTGCTTTATCCCCTGGAAGTACTTCTGCAAAAAATGTAGTAATCCCAACTTGTTTTGCTACGGCTTCTGCTGTTAATTTATTATCTCCAGTTATCATTATTTCTTCTATACCCATTTTTTGCAGACGCTCAATGGCTTCTTTGCTTGTTTTCTTTATAACGTCCGCTACTGCGATTATTCCTTCTAAATTGCCATTTATCGCTACATACATAGGCGTTTTACCCTCTTTGGCGAGTTTCTCAGCTTTGGTTTCTTTTATTTCTATTTCGTTTGATTCCATAAGTTTTTTATTGCCTATTAAAATATCTTTATTTTGTAAACTTGCTTTTATTCCTTGACCTGTTACAGATTCAAAATTTTGTGGTTCTTCCAGTTCACCAAATTTCTCTTTACCAAAATTCACTATCGCCTCTCCTAATGGATGCTCAGATTTTTGTTCTACCCCTGCTGCTATGAATAAAATTTCATCTTCTGTGTAGTCACTAATCGTCAAAATATCTGTTACATTAGGTTTGCCCTCCGTTATAGTTCCTGTTTTATCTAGTATTGCTGTATTTATTTTGTGTGCTATTTCTAAACTTTCGCCACCTTTGATTAATATACCATTTTCAGCACCTTTTCCTGTTCCTACCATTATAGCTGTCGGGGTTGCAAGCCCTAATGCACAAGGGCAAGCAATTACTAAAATAGAGACTAATATTACCATAGAAAAAGTGAAACTATAACCTGCTATAAGCCACCCGACTGCTGCTAAAATAGCTATTATTGTAACAGTATACGCAAATTTTCCTGAAATAACATCTGCTATTCTTGCTATTGGTGCTTTTTTGTCTTGAGCATCTTCAACCATTTTTATAATTTGTGCAAGCACTGTATCTTTACCGATTTTTGTTGCTTTATATTTTATAGAGCCATTTTTATTTATTGAAGCTCCTATTATATCGTCTCCTTCTTTTTTAGAAAGAGGAAGGCTTTCTCCAGTTATCATAGCCTCATCTACATTTGTATGACCTTCTATGACGATACCATCTACTGGCATTTTTTCGCCTGGTTTAACTAATATAATATCGCCTACTAGCACTTCTTCTATTGAGATTTCTATTTGTTTGCCATTTCTTTCTACATTAGCTGTTTTTGGTGCTAATCCCATTAGCTTTTTTATAGCTTCAGAAGTTCCACCTTTTGTTTTCGCTTCTAAGTATTTTCCTAAAACGATTAAAGTAAGAATTACAGCAACAGTTTCATAGTAAAACTGATTTCTCCCCATGAACACCATTTCTTCCATCATAACATGAAGACTTGTTCCGAATAGAAAGAAGTTTTCTATTGTAATATATAGGCTGAACAGAAATGCAACCATTGTGCCTTTAGCAATTAAAGAGTCCATATTAGCATTTCCATAGAAAAATGCACGAAATCCGACTTTGAAACGCTCCCTATTTATCCACATTACAGGAATAGTCATAATTAGCTGAATAAGCCCATTATAGTGCGGAAACATCATAGGATCCCAGCTTGCAGGGATAACTTCTGTTTCCATGCTATAAAAAATCATTGGTAACATAGAAAATAGAAAAAGTGGAATTGTTATAATCAAGGACCATTTAAATATATTCATAAGATTATCTATTTCTGCTTGCTTTCTTTCTCTATCTGCATCTTCTTTAGGCTCATGCAGCGTAAAACCCGCTTTTTTTATAACTTCACCTATTTGTTCAAGTGTTATTTTACTTTCATCGAATTCAAGTTTAATTTTTTCTGTACCGAAATTTACGCTTGCCGAAACGCCTTCTTGTTTATTTACAACACGTTCAGCAGCTTTTGCACAAGCAGCACAGCTCATTCCGCTAATAGTCAATGTTAAATTTTTCATATTTTTTCCTCCATCTATTTATATAGCCTTGCAACTGTTTTAATAAATTCCTCAATTATTTCTTCATCACCATTTTTCATACGATTTGCTACACAAGACCTCATGTGGGATTCAAGCAAGATTTTTCCCACTGATGACATAGCTGACTGTACAGCGGCAATTTGTGTTAGCACATCATCGCAATACACATCCTTTTCAATCATCGATTTAATACCTCTAACTTGGCCTTCGACACGGTTTAGTCTCCCTATTAAATCTTTTTTTATCTTGGCAGGTCGTTCAGTTGTTTCATCGTCTATACGAATGTTACAATCTGTGCAAGTGTTTGAATTTACCATCATCTACTCCTTTTGAAAATTTTTATATGTATATTGTACTATACCCTCGTAGGGTATGTCAAGAAATAATTCTAAAATATTAAATTATAAAATTATAAACATTAAGAAACCGCTGGGTTGGAGAAAGAAAAGTCTTTTTCCCAGAGGGTAGGTCTATAAAAAAATTTCATGTATCAAGAATAGAGAAGAAAGCTTTGGATAAACTAGCAAAAGAAGATTTGTGAGACTGTAGGGGCGACCGTCTCGGCAATGTCATTAAGTTAAGGATTAAAGTATGTGATTTTGCGGGCGAACACAGTTCGCCCCTGCGGTTAAATTTGTTGTTTTTGGTAGGAGCGAATTGTGTTCGTCCGTTTAACTTAATGACATTGCCTTCTCGGTGTCCCGTTTATGCCGTAAAATAAATTTTTTAAAAAAGGGTTGACAAATCCCTAGAAAAAGAGCCTTTCTTTACTTCAGCCTAGCACTTTCTTATAAATTTTTTAAAAAAGGGTTGACAGCCACGATTATTTGTGTTATACTATACTTTGTTGCTACATGCGGATGTGGCGGAATTGGCAGACGTGCTAGATTTAGGTTCTAGTGTCTTATGGCGTGCAGGTTCGACTCCTGTCATCCGCAGAAGATAAAATAAAAGTTATGGTTATACCATAGCTTTCATTTTGTTATTAACAATAATAAATTGAAAAAATTATCAAAAAATGAAAGAAAGAGAGGCTTAATTATGAAAAAAGCAATATTAGCAGTTGGTGCTGCATTATTAATGGCTACTCCAGCTTTTGCAGACACAATAGAAATATTGGATCAAAACGACTATAGCATGGAATTAAATTTGCAAAACAATTTCCTTAACCAGAGAGGAGAAGTTACCCACTATGAAGATGAAATTATAACTATTACAAACACAAACGGTGGAACAACTAGAATTTTACAAGATGAATATACTTTTGTATTTGGTGAAATTGAAGTAGGGGTTCACTTAGCTTTTTACTACCGCCCAGATCTTCCGGTTGCTCTTATCTACCCAGAACAGCTTACTGCTGTGGCGATTGTAGTTTATAATCCAGAGGACACTTTATTCCACAAAGCTGACATGTTCCAAGTACAAGATTTTAATGATTTAGGTGCTACAGCAGATGCAAATAGACTTATAAGTATGGACGGAGAGCTTGTTATTAACATTGGACCTGACACTGAAATACTTGATAATGAAGGTAACAATTATGAAGGAGATCTTAACGGTCGCAACTTACTTGTTTTCTATTCTATAACAACTAGAAGTATACCTCCACAAACTACACCAAGTCAAATTATTGTATTACCAGTAGAAGGGATTTTCACATTAACTGGTATGATGCCAACGCTACCGCCTATAAATGATGTGGAATCTGTGGACTTGGCTTCTTATGATAATGAAGAACCTAGAGACTGGACTGGCTATACTATTATTTTAAACAGTTCTATAGGTTTGACAAATAATATCCTTGAATACGATGATGGTGTTTATGTTCCGCTTAGAGCAGTTACTGAAGCTTTAGGTTATACTGTAGGTTGGAATCCTGCAACAGCGGAAGTAACATTAACTTTAGAAGATAAAGAGGTTTCTTATTTGCCGACGACGATAATAAGAAACAGAGCTTACGTACCTTTAAGCTTCTTTAGAGAACTTTTAGGTTTTAACAATGCATACTTTGCAGGTGGTCATGTGCAAATAAATAACGAAGAAGTAATGCAATAAAATAAAGCAAGCGTAATTCAAAAATGTGAATGGCAGTTTTTCATGTATGTTTACTATAAAAGGCCCTTTTAAAGGGTCTTTTCATTTGAAAAGGAGGATTATGAACAATATACTTAAAAGACAATACGGTCTTTTTACGAGCATTTGTATAGTAGTTGGTTTCGTAGTAGGTACTGGTATTTTTTGGAGACCTGGTCTTATACTTTACTACACTGGAGATTTATGGCTTGGGGTTTTAGCATGGATTTTAGGTGGTGTTTTAATTTCCACTTGTGTATATATGTTTGCAGTAATGTCAGGAATTTATGAAAAAATTCATGGCACGGTAGATTTTGCTGAAAAAATATTAGGCAAAAATTATGGTTATTTAGCAGGATGGTTTTTCTTTGCTATGTATCAAACAGCAGGATATGCAATTATTGCTTTTATAAGTGCAAGCTTTACTGCAACTTTAGCGGGGCATGAAAATGTTACAAATACGCCTTTTGTCTTCTTTATGACAGCATTTTATATGGCAGCAACGTTCGCTTTAAATTACATAGCACCAAAGCTTCCTATGAAACTCAATAATTTTACTACTGTAGTACGCATAATTCCATTAATAGCAATGGGAACAATCGGTGTTTTACTAGCATTTATTTTTCCAAATGAGTATAGTTATGCAGCTTTAATCGCTTATGTAGAACCGCGAGAAGTAAATTTTCTAGGGGCGATTTTTGCAACAGTTTTTGCATATAATGGATGGCAAGCAGCTACTGCTTTTAATAGTGAAATTAAAGATAGTAAGAGAAATTTTCCAAAAGCATTGCTTTTAGGATTTTTTCTAGTTGTTGTGATTTATACATTGTATTTTATCGGTGTTGTAACAGCTGGATCTCCTGAAATGCTTATGGAAAATAATCAAATTGGAACACGTGCTGCTTTTGCTAATGTTTTTGGTAGTGCAGCCAGTAATATAATTATGATTTTCGTTATAATTTCTGGGCTTGGAATACTTAATATGTGCTGTATGGGAATGAGCAGAGGGCTTTATGCCTTAGCTAGAAGAGATATGGGTCCAAATCCTAAAAGAATGGTAGAGTTAGATAAATATACAGAAGCACCTTTAAATGCTATGGTAGTTTGTGTGGCTGTTTCATTTTTGTGGCTAATGGTCATATACGGGAATCATAATGGTTGGTTCAACACAAGTAGTGGAGAAAGATTTTCTTTCAACCTTCCAGATTTCTATAATTTAATATTTTTTGTAATACTAATCCCTATTTTCATAGGTTTTTTCATAAAAGAACGTAAAAACAAAGAAATCAGTGTATTTAATCGTTATATAGCTCCTCTTTTGGCTATATTTGGTGCATCTTTTATGATATATGCCTTAGTATCTTCTAGTTTAATTCATGCAAGTATTTATTTAATAACATTTGTAGTGCTAGCAATTATAGGTTTTTTATTCAAAGGGAAATAAAACGTATGTAGAGGATACCGCCTCCTACGTTAGTGTTGTTTCAAACAAAATATTTATTTCAAAAAAGCTGTTATTGCATTCATGTTTGCAACAACAGCTTTTTTTCTTACATATTAGATACTTTTATTTCACCTTTATCATTTCTTATACGGCATTTAAATTCTTCATAAGTAAATGTTTTATGAGCATTTCCTATTCGTACATACACACCTGAATTTAAGGTATCTTCTACTTCTAGGACAGAGTTTGTTTTTTGATTTTCCATTATTTTAGCAAGATCTTCAAGTTCCATTCTTACTGTGCCAAGCTTTTCTTTAATGATTTTAAGGTTGTTTATAGTATTTAAAGAGGAAGAACGCATAGCTTTATCTTGTGGCACATCTTTCTTTTTTACTAGCTCTGTTAAGTGTTCTACAGCGTCTTTATAGTGGTTTTGCAGCATTGCTAATTCTCTTCTTTTTTCTTCGTATTCTTGGCTGTAATTTCTTCCTCCACCAATGTGAACTTCTGTCGCTGTTCCCATTGGAGAGCCTAGATTTTTAACAACCATTCCACTAAAAGCACGGACAACACCGCCTACAATTACTCCTTTTTTACCTTTTACTTCTATTCTCCCATTTGCTACTACGTTGCTGTGCATTATAGATTCAGAGTAAACATCTCCTTTTGCTTCTAAAGAAGCATTTTGAATAGAGCGGCTAGTTATACTTCCACCAGATTCTAGCTTTGCCTTATCCATTCCTTGTACTCCACGAGAAATGAAAATATTTCCACCTGCATAAATTTCAGCACCTTCAACAACACCAAAAACTTCTACATTTCCTGTCGCTTTTATTGAAAAATCTGTTGTTACATTTCCTCTAACCATTACAGAACCTACAAAGTTTATATTTCCGGTAGCAGGTCCAACGTCACCTGCAACTTCATAAAGGTCTAAAACGTTTATTTTTCTATCTACAAATGTAACTTTCCCAGTAACGTCTGCTAAAATAAAACCATCCGCTATTACTATGCCTTTACCTTTTGGCGGTGTTACTGGTTTTCCTGGTTTTCCTGCGATTTCTTGTCCTTTTACTGTAATACCTTTTTCGCCTTCTGTTGGCGCTACGATTTGTGCTAGTTTTTCGCCTTTTTTTACCATTGTTATATTGTCTAAATTTTTATAGTCTACTGTTCCATCTGGTAGTTCTTTAGGCTTTAGGCTAGCACCTTCTGTATCAAAAAGATATTCAATGTGACCATTTTCACCTTGACCTGATTGATTTCCATGTGCTATAGGATAGCGTTTCCCATATTCACGATGAATCATAAGATGTGATATTTTAGGTTCATCTATACCATAAACTATACCTGTTTCCGTGAGTTTTGCATAAATATCTGATTCTGTTATTAAATCTCCACCCTCTGAAGGAGCTTCAAAGCTTATAGAAGCTGTCATCGCATTTGATGCTATGTCTATTAAAATTTTTTCCTTCATGGTCTATTACTCCTTTCATACTGAAGCAAATGACATTCAAAATCGTTATGTAATTGTCGTTTGCTATACATAATAATTAATTATATCATTTTTTTAAAGTATAGTAAAGTGTTTTATAATTTTTTTTCATAAAAATTTTTTTGGTCAAAATTGCAAATGGGTTTGTATGAGCAATATTCACAAGGGTCAAAATCTTTATTTTTAAAAGGATCTTGAGAAATATCCCCACTTAACATTTCTTTGCCTATTTCTGTAGCACGTTTGGTTGCAACCTCCATAAGATTTTCAAAGTATTCTAAAGGATTGTCTTTGCTTAAGCCGGATAGCTTGAAGGAATCTTTTATATTTTTTTCCGTCTCACCCCAAGGATTTTGTATTTTAAAGTAAAAAATTCCGCCTGGTAAAACTTTTTTGTCTGCTTCTTTGAAAATATCATTTTCTAAAAGAGATTTCAGATATAGAATTAATTGAAGTTGTAGACCGCTCCCTATATCTTCTTCTTTTACTGTTTTTTTGCTGGACTTATAATCTATTATTTTCACATACTTGTTTCCATCAGCATCTAAAACGTCTATTCTATCTATTGTTCCTCTTAAAATGAATTTTCTGTCTTTTTCAATTTCAATTTCTATTCCTGTAAAAGGGACTTCTGAACCGAATATTTCAAAATCACCTAGTTGTTCATTTAAAGCTAGGATAGACGCTTTTGCTATTTTCTTTATACGTTCTATTTGAAATTTAACTATGTTATTATCCACGGGGCGGCTTGCGAAGCAAACGCCCTCAAGGCTTGCAATTTCTATTTTAGATATAGAGTTTTCTATAATTTCATCTATGTTCTCTTCATTGTTTTTGCTTTCAAAGTAGCTCTTTAAAATGTGGTGATAAATATTTCCTGCTTCTAAATTATTTAATTCATGGAATTTTCGTTCTTTAAGTTTTAAATTGTAAGTGGAAAAGTAAGCAAATGGACATTTTACGTATGTTTCTAGCCTTGAGACTGAGGTTTTTATATTTTTTTCGTAAATATCATTTGTGTTTTTTAGCCTAAAATGTGTGTTTTGTGCATTGAAGCGTTCAATTTTTTTCTGGAATTCTCCGAAATTATGAAAATAATAGCTTTTTACTGCTATATCTTCCGAAAAAACATAATTTGAAGAATGTAGTTCATTTAAAAGGATTGTTTTTAGTCTGGAAATAATAAGTGGTAGTGGCTTTGATTTTCCGTGTAGATCTGCTTTAGAATAAGTTATGCATAAGGATTCTATAGGTTTTGTATATGCACTATAAAATCCTAATTCTGCTGAAAATAGTTTATGATTAGCTCCTTTTAGACTTATACCATAACTATCTAATAAATTTTTTTCGTATTCACTAAATAAGCTTAAACCTGTATACGTTGTGTCGTGATTTCCTAGTACTATAAGCTTTTTAATATTAGAAGTTCTAGTTCTTTCGATATTACCAACTAAAACGCTATCCATAACTTCTGGAACTTTTCCTATTGAAGAACATTCTATACCTGTTTTCATTATTTCATAAAATTCACGTGAGGAGAATATTTCTTCACCTAAGAAAGCTTCCATATTTTCGAAAATCGATATTATAGCTTTGTAGGTCGTCATATTTTCCCGATTGTTTGTTAGGTTTTGAAGTTTATCTTTTTTGAGAAGTAGAGCTTCAAAAAACTGTTTGCATATGACTTTCATAGCTTTTGGATTCTTAAATATTTCTTCAAAAGTCTTCATTTCTAGGATGAAATTTTGGCGTATAGTTTCTACTTCATCATTTCTAAATGCTATTTTCCATTTATGACCCTTTATTCCGTAAGCTAAACTATAATTTTCTAAAATATCTATTTCTTCATCTGTGAAATTAAAGAAGCCAGTTTTAAGCAAAGTAAAAACTGATTTGTTGTAGCTAGTGCATATAACATCCATTATGCTAGTAATAAAAATAACTAGAGGGTTAGTATCGATTTTCCGTGTTTTATCCATAAAAAAAGGGATATTCTGCTCTTTTAATATTATTTTTATAGCTGTTTCATATTCATCTGGAGCTAGAATTGCTATATCTTTATATTGCAATTTGTTTTGCACACTTAATTTTATTTCATGTGCTGCTTGGTAAACTTCATCATAAAAATTTTCGCAAGCAAATAGTTTAATATTTTCATGTTCTGAAAGCTTTACTTTTTCAAAGAAAGAATTTTCAAGTTGCGAAAGCTCGTTATTATGTCTCTTATTTTCCGTTAAAATCGTATAATTATAATCTTTTATTTTAAACTTTGAAAACGCCATTTTTGTTTCATAAAAAAGTTCGCCTTCTATTGGAGCTTTTATAGAGTCTGTTTTAAGGCAAATATTCACTTCTTTAGCATATGAAAGAAGTCTTAATATTATTTTATGCTCTTGCTCGCTGAAAGAATTAAAAGAATCTATGTAAATATAAGCGTCTTCTACTATTTCTGGTATGTTTTTGTAAAGGATAGTAAGAGCATTGTCGGTTGTTATAAAATTTTCAGTAGCTTTTCTATAAGCTACTAAAATCTTTGCTATATCTTCTGTTTTTAGCTTTGTCATCTCTTCTGATATAGGTAAATTTAAAAGTGCCTCTGGAACAATATCAGCGCGATAGAGTTCGGATATTGTATGAGATAAACTTTGCAAAAAGCCACTTCCTAAATTTGTGCTATTATAGAAGGAGAGTTCCAATTCTTTTAAAATTTTAAATAAAACCATTGTTTTGCTAATATCGTCATGTAAAGGCTTATTTTCTGTAACTTCATACGCTAACCTTTTAAAGCTTAGCACCCTAATATCTGTAACACTATTTTTTGAAAGGGCTATGATATCTCTTTCTGCTTGCAAGGTATACTGTTCCGGCACGATAAAAATAACATTTTCTCCTGCATTTCGTTTTTCTATGGCACTATTAATTGCCTTAAATGTTTTTCCGGTACCTGAGCGTCCTAATATAAAATTTAACATATCAAAATCCTTTCTTGCATACATGAATTACATATATTATATCAAAAAAGTATTGTAAAGTAAAGACTTTTTAAAAAAGCTCTTGCATTTTTCAAGAAAATGTGTTAAAATACAAATCATGAGTATAGAGAAAAGTATTTTACAAAGCAAACTAGATAAAGCAAGGAAAATAGTGGAAAATAAGTCGAAAGAAGAATTTGAGCGTGCAAGGGCTACGCTAACTATTTTAGATGATACTATTTTTGAATCTGTTTTTTCTAAACCACAAGCAAAAGTATTTGCAACAAATATAGTGAATGCTTTCAGATATATAGATGGTATTACACCTTTGCCTACGATGGAAAAAGCAAGAGTTCAAAAAAGTACCCAATATACTCCATTTCTTCAAGGCAAAGTTATAGACGCTAAAAAGATGATAGCAGATTTTTTAGGGTATTCATATAAAGCAATAATTTCAGCAGAAGCACAATTAAGAGAACAAGAAGCTTATGCTATAAGAGCAGCTATAACATCAGCAAATGTGATGAGAGAAGGCTTAACCAAAGGCGATAGTTATAAAAAAGCAAAAGATGTTATAGGAATACATTTGTTAGGTTTTAACTTAAAAGAGCTTTCTTATAATAAAAATTTTGTAACAAGAATAATTAGAGCAGATTTTCATAATAAAAATGATTTTTTAGCAGAAAAATATTCAGATTATTTCTTAGAGCTTAAAAAAATTCCTAAAAGCAAACTTTCACTAATGGAAAACTATCACCCAATTTGGGATATAGGGCTAGCACTTAAAACAAATTTAAAAAATCTTGAGGAGGTTAGGGCGATGGGAACATTAAAAAATGAAACAGCGTATGCTTTGTTAGATGAGTTATATGAATCATTAACAAATGATGAAATAGTTTATGAAGCTATAACAGAGCGAGAAGCAGAAATAATTTATTTTAATGAAATTAAAGAAAGAGAAGAAAGAAAAAAGCTAGAAGGCAAGTTAGAAGGCAAGCTAGAGGGCAAGCTAGAGGGCAAGTTAGAAGGTAAGTTAGAAGGCAAGTTAGAAGGTAAGTTAGAAGGTAAGTTAGAAGGTAAATTAGAAATTGCTAAAAACATGTTGAAAAGAAATAGACCTATAGAAGAAATTGTAGAAGATACGGGATTATCTTATGAACAAATCTATTCTTTAGTGATTTGAAATTTGATTAAAATCTATAGTAAGTGAACTTCAAAAACGTGATTGTCTGCATTTTCAATTTAGCTTGAAGCCGCTGAATTGAAAATTTGCCATTCACGTTTTTCAGGTTCGTTTGCTATAGATAAACAACCCAGAATAAGTTTTTTATCAAATGGGTTGTTTTTTATTTACCTCAAATGTATAATTGCAGAAAAGTATAATTAAAATGTTGAAAAAGTGTTGTTTTATGGAAGTTAGTTAAAAAAAGAGAAACATATTTCCGTTGAAATTTTGAATTGGATGATATAGAATATATGTTATAAAGAAATTAAAGGATAATGCCTTTTAGAATAGCTATAGGTGTTCTGAATAATTCCGGAATAGGTGTTGTTTGTTGATTTCTTTAATTAATATTTTGTAAGACTTACAAGAGTAATAGGCATAAATCAAAAAGAATAACAAAAATCAAGTGGATAAAATTCAGTAGATATAGTAACAAAAAATTTCCTTTTTCTCTAGTATTTTTCACTTTTGAAATCATCTATAAAATTAAAAAAATTAAGGAGGTACATAACTATGTACAATTTAAAAAAGTATTTAACGGCAACACTTGCAGGCCTTATGGCACTAGGAACAACACCTTTAATAGCAGCACCAGCCGGAAGCGACTCGACTGAGATTTTAAGTTACTCAAGTGAGTATTATATTATCGAATATCTTTCTGATATTGATTTTGGAAGAGATATCGAATTCTTTTCTTTAGAGCAAAATTCAAGAAATGGGATGCGTTCAAATTCACGTGGCGTAGAGTTGCAAAATAAAGAACTTTTGGAATTTGAAACGATAGAACAATTTGAAGAATTTATATTTTTGTTCATAGAAGCTATGTCTAGTGAAATTAAAATTGATGAACTCAAACCATTCTATAATGACTATAGCTATATCTCAATAACTCCTTTTAATGCTAGAAGAAATGATACTGCGAGTTGGTGGGCTCCTTTTGAGCCTTGGGGTTTGACGGGGGTATTCACTTGGAAAAATATAGGGTTCTCTTATGCACCTACTACACCTAATAGAACTAGCCCCACCGTTACAGGTTCATGGACTACAGGTATACAAATAGCTATAAGTTGGACTCATAGAAGCGGTTCAGCATTTGCTGCTCCAGGCAACAATATTCATTTACAGGCAAATGGAACGTGGACTGTGGGAGGCTCAGTTGCGGGAGTTCCGATAGGAGCAACGTGGAACGATACTTGGTCTACAATAGACCGTAGATAATGAAAAAATTAAAAGAGAACAAAGGAAAGATACTAACAGTCATTATAATAATTATAATGGCTGTTAGTATGCCTATAAATTTTCAAGTCGGAAATGTTAATTTCATATTTGGTGAGTATTCTTTTATATATACTTTGTATTCATTGTTGCCTTTCTTTACAATGTCATTAGTAGTGTACTTTTTAAGTATAGGTTTTTTATATTTACTAAATAAAAAACTGAAAAAACCATTTGAAAACGCCTTTCATAAAGAGAGAATGATTTTGCTTTCAATTTTGAACTTTTTGATATTGACATTGATTTTCCCATCATTAACATTTTCGATTTTGAGCTTAAGTCCTTTTAACTTTGCATTTGATTTATTTGGATTTGTAACAAATGTTTTTTTGATATATATTTTGATTAAGTATATCAATCTTATATTTTTTAGAAAATTTATGAATGATTGATTTTTATATCAACTTCTACTATGCAAAACAGTAAGCCACCTCCACCTATGGTAATGCCAGCAGGTTGGATTCCTACATCTAGTCTTAATTTCCGTTAAATATACAAAAAATTTAAAAAACAATATAAAAAGGAGTTTTCTATGGTTTCAATTTTATTTCAAATTTTATTATATTTGTTTTTAACTTTCGAGAATACAGCAGTTTATCTAAATTCTCCTAATGAAATAGAGCAAATAAATAATTTTCAACAAAGGCAAGTAGAGCTTGTGAAAATAGAACTTTCAGATACGTTTTTCGTTTTTGAAGATGAACTGAATATAGAGGCGTTTAGTCAACTATTTGAATCACTCTCAGAAAAACAAAGAAATGGATTATTAGAAACGTACAGTATCATGGAAGGAGTTGAAAATCCGAAGTCTTCAAGTGAAACTTTCGCTAGATTTCATTCAGTACCTATTAGAGAAAGCACTTTTCGTATTCTTGATTATTTCGATATTGATTTAAATTTTGAATCTTTTGAAATAGATGAGGATTTATATAATTCTTGGTCAGAAGGCAATATTAAAACTATACGTGTAGACAGCACACCTTTTTCTCGTAGCTTGGAACAATTTTCTCGTAATGATAGATTGGGCAGAGTACGTCTGTCTTATGGCACTAATGTACGCCTTATAAGTCGTACTATATCTAGCGTAGCATCTACTTTCCATGAAGAAGCAACAATTGCTGTTGTTGAATTTGTAGAAGTTTTAGATGGACCTTATGCTGGCAGGCTTGGTTTTATCAAGAATTACAATCTATATTAAGTATAGTCGATTTACTTAAAAACTATATTTGGCTATTATATAGTGGGAATATACCTTAATAAGCAGTTACGGATATTAAGGCTGTCGACAATAAAAAGTGTCGGCAGTTTTTTTGTAAAAATGAGTAGAAATAAAGAAAATAATGAAAAAGTTGTCTGTAAAGCTAATGTGAATATTTTTCTGATTTTATAAAAACTATAATGAGAATGGTGGAAAATGGTGTTTTATAGAAAGTGATGCTAAAAAAGAGAAACATATTTCCGTTGAAATTTTGAATTGGATGATATAGAATATATGTTATAAAGAAATTAAAGGATAATGCCTTTTAGAATGGCTATAGACGTTCTGAATAATTCCGGAATAGGTGTTGTTTGTTGATTTTTTTAATTAAAATTGAAAGATAAAAAGAAGGTTTAAGGATATGAAGAATTTAAACAAAAGAAGTAAGTTAAAAAGAATAGTGGTAGCAACTTTAGTAGCTTCAATGATTTTGGGAAATTTCCCCTACAAAATTTCAGCCACACCCATTTTTGACCATGTCATGGGTACAGTGATTATAAATGAGCAAGAAGTTGAAATTGTACCACCTCATGATCCTATAAGAGATATAGATGGTACTTACATTTTAGCTATATTCTCTGTTGATTCACAAGGTAAATTGGTTTATCAAACAGAACAAGAGATTATCGAGTTTGTAAAACAAATTTCAGAAGTTCAAAAAGTTAATACTGTTTCTACTTACCAAGATAAAGATTTTGGAGAATCTATTGCTCCAAGGTTTCCAATAACAGTTCCAGAACGACAAACTCATTCAGTATCTTGGAGTTTCACTAATCAAAATCATCAAGTACTTAGTGAAATGAGAATGTCAAATTTAATCAATAATACTACTCTAGTGAATCAACATCATTCAGTTGGCACTTCCACAACTTCTTCGGCTTCTTTTACTGCGGGCTTAACTGCTCAAGTTAGATCTTGGTTACAATCTAATTTTGGTTTCACATTTAATAGTAGCTCAAGCAGAACAGAAACCATATCAATAACAGCAATTCCCCACCATACCACTTGGGTGGAAACAATTCCAATTCACACATTGAGACGTGGAATTCTTACAACAAGACATTATAATAATATGGGATTTTTCTCACATTCAACTACTACCAATGTTGAGGTTTCTTCTCCAAATACAACAGGTAATGGTAGCACTCAAGTTACACATATTATAAGAGCTCGTCCAAACTAAGATATGTTTACACTCATATAATCTAGTATATTAACAAAAAACAGTCAAATTTTGACTGTTTTTTGTTTGATTTTTCACCCTTCACTTTCCTCTGGAGGGAGGTTTATTAAAGGGCGTTGCTTTTCCACTTCTCTTTTGCGTTTTAGCATAGATTTTGCAATAATGCGCAGGTCACCTAACCAATTTTTTAAACCTCTTGCTTCGGCTACTAATAATGCAAGCTCTGCTTCCTCTTTAGTATCGAATCCATTTTTTTTATTTGGCCCATAATAGAGGTCATCTGTTGTGATTCCAAATGTTCTAGCTATTGCCATCGCTGTATGGAATTTCATAGGTTTGTTACCATTTTCAAAATTCGTTAGATGGCTTACACTCATATTTATGGATTCTGCTAAAGTTTCTTTAGACATTCCCAGCTTTTCGCGGTAGTATCTTATATTCGCACCGCATAAATTGTCAAATTGCTCCCCTGACATATCAAATCCTATATAAGTGCTATAGGATATTACAGAGTCTTTCATAGCTCTATGTAATTCTTTATCTTCTTCTCGAAGAAGGCTAAGATTTTCAACTATTGCTTGACTATCTCTATCTAACAAACCTTTTCTGATTAATGCCATAAGCTCGTACTTTCTCAGTTCATCACCTCTGCTTCGGCATATTGCCAATACAAAATCTAGATGTTCATTGAAAGAAGCTTTTACCTTTTCGTGAAGTTCTTCTTCTTCGTAGTGGTTTATTTCTATGAAATCAGCTCTTAGGAGTCTATTCATTACGTTTGAGCTTATATTTAACTCTATTGTATAATATCGCTCATATTCCTTATGACTTCTTATAGCCGATAAAGCTTTTCTTGCTAATTTTATAGCTATTTCAGAAGTTTTAGCCCAGAATATAGCTCCTTGTGAAAACAGAATATCGTAGAAATCCCATTTATATGTATCTTTATTAAGAAGTCTTTCTACTATCGACGAGACTAAATCACAAGATATTTCAAAAAGGCTGTAGTCATTGTCATCCATTTTATATACACTTAACAATGTTAAAGCATTTAAAACTTGCTTGTCATTTTTATCTATATCTTTAATATAATTTTTTAATCTATTCTCGAAAGAAACTATTCTATCAGTATTTTTATAGCTTCCTCCGATTTTGAAAAAACCTTCTAATAGCTCATGTTTAAGCTTATCATTTGTTTTCATAACAAGATTCGCCTTATTCTGGCCAGTCGATGAGAGCCGGTCCACC
>Ga0123352_10004484_pt1 | contig 20591 bp, 20 predicted proteins | sample TergutLab28metaG_FD_89700 | JGI IMG/M metagenome (GOLD analysis project Ga0123352, IMG submission 89700) | Labiotermes labralis P1 segment gut microbial communities from Petit-Saut dam, French Guiana - Lab288 P1 | ecosystem: Host-associated > Arthropoda: Insects > Digestive system > Gut ...
CTACAAGACTTGGGACAAGCCGTATAATAAAAATCGTTAATAACGAAAATTCTAATGGCTACTAAGGAGAACTTACATGGACTATAAAGAACTTATAAAACTTGCGTTATCTGCAAAAGAAAAATCATATTCTCCATATTCAAACTTCCAAGTTGGTGCGGCACTTTTAACCAAAGAGGGTAAAGTTTACACTGGCACAAACATAGAAAATGCTGCATATACGCCTACAAACTGTGCTGAAAGAACGGCGTTTTTCAAAGCTGTTTCAGAAGGTGAAAGAGAGTTTAACGCCATTGCTGTTTGCGGCTCGTTAAAAGGTTCTGAAGAGCCTGATTATTGCTACCCTTGCGGCGTTTGTAGACAAGTTATGATAGAGTTTTGTGATAAAAATGATTTTGAAATAATTGTAATAAAAGATTTAGAAAATTACAAGGTGTATAAACTTAAAGAGTTACTGCCTTTTGGTTTTTCGCCTTTAGATTTGCAATAATAACCGTTGTTAATGGGCTTTGCCTTTAACATATACAAAAATAACTCTATTAAGAGTTACATATCAGGAGGAAAATTTAGTATGAAAAAATTTTTAAAAGGTGCAATTGTTCTTGCTTTAGGCTTAGCATTTTTAGCTGGTTGCTCAAGAACAGAAGAGGAAACAACAACACCAGTAACACTTCCAGCAGAATTGCCAGCTACATCAGATTTTAGCGTTGCTATGATTGCTGATGTTGGCGGTATAAACGATCAATCGTTTAACCAATCTGCATGGGAAGGTTTGCAACAGCTTCGTCCATATGGGCACACTGTTAATTTCTTAGAAGCAACAAATGCTTCTGATTACATCCCTCACATATCACAATTTGTAGACCAAGATAAAGATCTTATTTGGGGCGTTGGTTTTAGAATGGGCGATGCTATAGCTGATTCTGCTCGTATTAACCCAGACCACAACTTCGCAATTGTAGACTTTTCTTATGGTGACGATACGCTTCCTAATGTAACAGGCGTTATGTTTAAAGCACAAGAACCTTCTTTCTTAGTTGGTTTTATGGCTGGTATGGAAACAGAGAGCAATATCGTTGGTTTTATCGGCGGTATCCGTGGTAATATTATCGACCAATTTGAATTTGGTTTCAGAGCTGGTGTTGAGTATGCTGCTCGTGAGCGTGGCGTAAATATCGAAGTTTTAGTTGAATATGCAGACAGCTTTGCAGATGTTGCTGCTGGCCGTGCAATTGCAACTGTTATGTACACAAACGGTGCTGATATTGTTTTCCATGCTGCAGGTTCTGTAGGCCTTGGTGTTATTGAAGCAGCGGTTGACCACGATAGACGCGTTATTGGCGTAGACCAAGACCAAAGCCACTTAGCTCCTAACAATGTTATGTCTTCTGCTCTTAAGCTTGTTGGCGAAGCTATGTATGACATTTCTTTAAGACTTGCTGCAGGCGAAAACATTGGCGGGCAAACTTTAACTTATGGTATTGCTGAAGGCGGCGTTGGTATCCCTCCACGTACTCCAGGCTCTTCTACTGCACTTCTTGTTTCTGAAGCTAATTTTAACAGAACAATGGAAATTCAAGAGCGTATATTAACAGGCGATATCGTTGTTCCTGAAAACGAAGCTGGCTTTAATGCTTTTGTTGCAGGTCTTTAATCTAATAGTAATTAGCCTTAATTCACTATAACAAAAAAACACCATGTAAATTACATGGTGTTTTTACTTTATATTTTGTTTTATTGTAAGTCAAACCTTATATCATTGCCATTTATTCTAAATCTAAGAATAGAAAAATCTTCATTAACACTTCCATCTTGATTAAATAACCCACCAATATTTATATAATTCACTTGGTTTATAACCGTTTGCGAAGTTCTTAGCCCATCAGTTGAAACTACAAACACATTTTTGCCTGCTTCTACAATAGATTCTACACCTTCTCTAAAAAGCTCGTATTCTTTAGTAAATGTTAAATTGGAAGGGTTTCTGTCCATAACAATTATAATATGCTCAGCAGTAGAGTTTTTAGATTCGCTTATAAATATCCAGTCTGTTGGGGTTAATCTGCCACTCTGAGCATTAAGCCTAACAACCGCAACATTATCAAAATGGTTAAATCTATATCCACCCATATTAACCGCATCAAAGCCCGAAATTTCTGTTATGTTTGTATTTCCTGCTAAAAATCCTTTGCGAGAATTTTCTCTAAATCTGTTTATAGCACTATTTTGTACTGATGTATTAGCCTCGTTATCAGTTGCAATATCTCCAATAATTGTTATATCGAACCCTGCTTGAGGAGCAGAAGAGAGATTAGCTTCGAAAGGATTTACAAATCTGCTAGAGGCAGGAAGATTTACCGAAACATTTTCAACAGGATGTAAAGACATTAAATCATCGAAATAAATCGTTCTAGCCGTTGTATCAGTATTACTAAGCGATGCAACGTATATCCGCTCAACACTTACAGGCTGAACTGCAGCTGCTGGAATATTAGCCGTAAGCTGGCGCCACCCAGTAAAATCAACTTCTCTGGCCAAGTCTATATTAAATGTGTTGCCTTCTGCATCCAAAATTCTTGCTCTAAGCCAGTTACCACTACCATCACCAAAAACTGCGAGCCTTATAGCCGAAGCATTGTCGCGAAGTGCAATTGGCGTTGTAAATCTTGTGTATGCTGTTTGTGTTGCAGTGCTTTCAGCAAATCTATATTCTAAAGCAACGGCATTATTTCCTGGATTATTAACAATATCCGTAAAATATGTTCTGCCTGATACTGCCGCCGTTGATGCAAGAAATTCTACAGGAAATGGCGTATTAAACGAAGTTACAGATTCAAGCCTTGTAGAAACTAAAACTTCTATATACCTAACAATATTCCCAACAGAAGCCCTAATATAGCCACTCTCTCCACCTGTTACTGTAAGAACATTATTTGTAATTGTTCCAAGATTGCTTGGAAAAACTTCATACCTAACACCAGAAATTTTGCCGCTCATGCCAGTTGTGCTAACACCCAAAAAACTTAAATTTGCACTTTGCCCAACAGAAAGGTTTAAACTTTCACGGTTTGGCACAAGTTCTGCAAGTGCAACATTTTCAATTTCCTTTGTAACTGTCATACCGTTATGCTCCGCAGTTATTAAAATACGACCTAAAGAGCCTGGATAAAATACATTTCCTTCAAATCTTCCATTAGGGTCTGAAGAAGAAAAATTAACCGCAAGATTATTTACCCTATTGTGGTTATTATCAAGTCCAAATGCCGATAGGGTTATAGCCGAATTGTTAAATACAACATTATACTCTGTTTCTAGCATAATTCTAGAAATCGCTCCCACTGGTGCTCTGTTAAATATGCCAATTCCATTTGCAATTCTTCTTTGCGTTCCGTCTGCAAGTGTATTAACAACAGTATTTGTGCTAGAATTATGCCCATTTATGGCCATTGTTGAAGAGCCGCCACCATCTAAGTGCATAGCACTGTGTGCCCCTGCCCTAATCATTATATTTGCAAGCTCTGCATGAGTTACGCCAACAGAATGGCTTCTTCCGTCTACAACAGCCATAATAACCCTAGAACCATCTTGGCTTACCCCAATCGCACTTCTTGGATGTCTGTTATTTGGCCCAACAACAAACCCATTATTTACCGCCACACCATCCTCAACCAGTTTTCCAGCTCCGCCTATAGCCATATTTAGCCTACTAAAATCAACCCTTGCTTCTATACGCATTTCCGCTCTATCGCCTACTCTAACCACGTCATAAAAATTTTGTGCATAAGTTGCTGCTGCCAAAACTATAAAACCATTTTGTGGAACAGTAACTGTGCTTGTTCCTATGTAAGTTATAACGCCCCTATCAACAACAAACTTTACAAGGTCTGGCCATCTTGCATCAAATTCTGCGGTATCTGTTATAGCATTTCTGTCATAAATAACTGCTGTAAAATCGTTAAAAAATTTATTATAAGCTTGAATTTGCATGTTCTGGCGTCCATTATTTAAAAATTGCACTTCTGGATAAACATATTGTATAAACGGATTATTTCCGTTATCTATAAAAAATGTTGCGTAGCCTTGTTCGCTATTTAATGAAAGCACATTTCCCGAAGAAACAACAGGCCCAAAAGCCGATACAGGGTTCGCAGTTGTATCAAAAAAATCACCGTTAATTCCCGCAATTGCACCATTTTCGTTTAAAAGTGTTGTAAGTGTTTCACGGGTTCCGTAGTTTTCTGGCTGCAATGCTCTAATATCTATGTGTGGATTGTTAATATCTACCGTTAAAATATGTATGTCTAAAAGCCCATTTGTTGTGGCCTGCCTTATATACTCATAATTAACACCGCCTGCCACAATTTCTTGCTGTATTGTTTCAAATAAAACTCTTGCATAAGCCTCGCTTACATTAACTAGCGAAGAAATAGCCAACGCACCGGATATAATCGGTATTATTATATACTTTTTTACCTTGTTTTTCATTTTTTATTGCCTCCCATGTACTTATGTGGTATAATCATTTTTAGAGCAAATTTATGCTACCCTTTTTAGGGCAACATTAACATGCCGTTGCCCTTTGGGACAACGTTAATATAGTATACCATATTTATAAGACGAATTAAATACATAAAAGTTCCCTTTTTTGCAACTTAATAAAATTTTAAGGAGATTAATGATGAAAGAAAAGATAAAAAAAATACTTAAGGCTAGGCTAACCTTGCCCCCTGTGGCTTCGTTTATTTTAATAGCAGTTCTATCAGTTTTAATAACATATTTTACACTTTTTATTGCACCAATTAATTTTTCTGTGCTTTTTTTAATAACAAGAAACTCAAATTTCTTAAATTTGCTACTAAACACAATTCCTGTATTTTTAAGCATACTTATATTGTTTTTTGCAACATCTGATTTTGTGCTTTCGGTAAGTATTCCAAGTTTTGTATTTATTATTGCAAGTGTTGTTAATCGCTTTAAAATACTTTATAGGCATGACCCGTTTTTGCCATGGGATCTTTCTATGTCTGCCGAGCTTTTTGGCGTTATTGGTAGCTTTGGCATGGCTTTATTAGTTACGGCAGTTTTGGGGATTGTTTTCTATATAATTGCCACTATAATTGCACGTATTTTTATACGAACCAAAAAAATTAACTTTAAACTTAGAGCTTTAGGCGTAGTGCTTACAGCAGCACTTATGTACTTACTAAACTCTACGGTTTACCAAAACCCAAGTATAAACCAAAGGCTTTATGTCCACGGAAATATTTTTAACCAAGTAAACACCTCTAATTCAAGGGGCTTTATTTACAACTTTATTTATATGCACAATACAAACAGACTAAGAAGGCCCGACGATTTTGACCACCAAAGGGTAGTAGCACAACGAGCAATATTTGAACAAGCCAATTTTGAAGCACTTGAAAATGGCGTTAGACCACATATAATCATGATAATGGGTGAAGCTTTTTCTGACATAGCCCTTCAACCTGGATTTGATTTTACGGGCTTTAGGCATCCGCTAGAGAATTTTGTTAGAATACGGGACGAATCTATTTCTGGACATATCGTTGTTCCAAGCCTTGGCGGTGGAACGGGTGACACAGAATTTGATGTTTTAACAGGGCTTAACACCCGTTACCTTAGAGGTGTTCCGTACTCATATATGCTTATTAATAATTATTTTGAAGCATTACCATCTATTTTAGGTCAAATAGGTTACCGGTCTATTGCAATTCACCCAGGACATGAGTGGTTTTATAATAGGCAAAATGTGTTTAGGTTTTTTGGCTTTGAAAGAAGCATTTTTATGGACGAATTTCCCGAAGGCTCGCATAAAGGGCCATATATAAGTGATGAGGCTGCTACAAAAAAAATTATACAAACCTTTAATGATCATCGTACAGAAAATCCTGATACTCCGCTTTTTAGCTTTACTGTAACCATCCAAAATCATGGACCTTACAGAGATATGTATATGGCAGATACAAACTTTAGTACACATTACGATATTTCGGACGATGCTATAAATGTACTCTCTAATTATTTCTATGGTCTTGCTGATGCAGATGCACAAATTAGAGACCTTACAGATTTTTTTGAAAACATACAAGAACCTGTTGTTGTTGTATACTTTGGCGACCACCTTCCGGCGTTTACTCGTGATGTATACGATGTGTTTTATCCTGATATTCATGAGCATGGCTCATTTGAGGACTTATCAAGACTTTTTAGAACTCCATTTTTCATATGGCAAAACACTGCTGCGAGAAACAATTTGAATATTGATGAAAATTTTGCAAATGCTACTATGCCAGAAAATAATATAATATCATCACCATTTTTAGGGGCGTATTTGCTTGAACTTTTAGGTTTCAATGGTTTATCGCCTTTCATGGATAATGTTAATAGCCTTAGAGCGGAATTTCCTGTAATGTTTGAAACAAGAAGTTTTAATTTAAATGGAATATCTTCTTTATACCTAACAGTAGAAGAAAGAGCAAGCTTGTTAATCTACCGTGATTGGGGCTTTTACAAAATTTTTGGTGAATAGTAAAGAAAAAGGTGAAAATATGAAAGTATTAGTTACAGGTGGAGCGGGATATGTTGGCAGCACAATTTGCTCGGCTTTAATAGATAAGGGATATACTCCAATTATATTAGATAGTATAGGCAACAAAGAAGTTATTAATAAAATTTTTAATGAACATGGTGATATAAATTTTACTATACATTGTGCTGAAAAATCATCTATAGATATTTCTGTTTCTAACCCATATGAATATTATAATTCCAATGTTGTTAGAAGTATAGAGCTTTTTAAAAACCTTAGCGATAATGGCTGTAAAAACATTATTTTCTGCTCTTCTGCTAGTATTTATGATGATGTTGCAGGATATATGGTTACAGAAAACTCGCCAATTAATCCAAGAAGCCCATTTGCAAGAAGTAAGTATATAACCGAAATGATTTTGCGTGATTTTGCGGCAGCTTATGACATGAAATGTATCTCACTTAGATGCTTTAATCCAATAGGGGCGGACCCTTTGATGCGTTCTGGTATAGCAGAAAAAAATCCACATAACATTGTTTACAAAATGTTAGAATCGGTTTATCGCAATGAAGAATTCGTTATTAGTGGAAACGATTGGAACACTAGGGACGGCACTTGTATACGTGATTATATTCATGTTTTTGATGTTGCCTTAGCCCATATTAAAGCATTAGAAAATTTTGATAAGGCGTTTACAAAAGTAACAACATCAAGTAAGAATTTTCTATCTATAAATATTGGCTCAGGGCTTGGCTCTACTGTGAAAGAACTTATATATGCTTTTGAAAATATAACTGGCGAAAAAGTAAAAATTGTATATGGAGATAGAAGACCCGGCGATGTTGTTGGTTCATACGCAAATATTGAGCGTGCAAAGGCCGCTATAGATTGGGAAACAACACTTTCTATGGAAGAAGGCATTTTGGATGCCATACGTTTTAAAGAGTTAAATATTTAAAACTTAACTTAAAGTTAAGTTGAAAAAAAGACAACTCAAATAATATGGTAATATGAAGTTAGAAAATGGTCACACCTTGCCAGAGACGGCATTATTGCCATCATTATCACAATTTTTAGGATGCTCTATAGATTCCATATTGATGCCATTTGCGTCGCAAGATTCTGATTTTAGGAATTTCGTGAAAACTGCTTCTTGTGAATCTGCCAAGCTTGGGCTACTGCTATATGAACAAATAAAAAACAAGTTTGATTTCACTATAAACTATGACGAAAAATATTATATTTTTGAAAATGTTTATAATGGTGGTAGTGCAACATTCAATAGTCCATCTAGGCAGGACTTTATCATTAGGCTAGACATAACTGAAAATGACAACATTTTGGCGGCTAGAGTTCCTTTACCAAATTGTTCAAATTATATTGATATAATTGAAATGATGCCAGAATACATTAAAAAGAAATTTAGGTACAGCGACTGCACAGGGTGTAACTGCAATTGCACCCATGCTATGAAATATATCTTTGAGGGTAGTGAATATAAACAATGCCATTTCGTGTCATTTGCACTTAATTCAAAAGAAGATGTAGAGTATGTATTAGCTCTGTTATCTGCAGAACATAGTTAATAAAAACAAGAATTTACCGCAGGAATATATCCCTGCGGTTTTATTTACACATTTTCATGCAAAATTTTTACCAAAAATTCTACTGTTATATCTATCGGTTGAAGCTCAAACTTATTTGCAAAATATTTCTTCATACTGTTTAATGCTGAAACACCACTGTCTATAAATTCATCTTTTCTAGCAAAGTATTCTCTTATAATTTGCTTTTCGCCCGAATCAAGTAAATATTGTGTAGTAATAACATTTCTATCTTGGTTTGTTGTAAAGTTACTGTATAAAAGCATGTCACTGCTTATTTTGCTAAGATTTTCACTAATAACAATTGTTCCGCCTGCCATATCACCAAGACGCTTATGCTCTTTCGTAAAAAATATCATAAGCAGTCCAATTCCTTGGTTATCTATAAAAATTCGTATTAAATTTCTTATAATAGATTGTATAAAAGTAATTGGTTGCCCATTTTGGCGTATTGTTCTAAGCTTTAATATTTTTTTTCCAATAGTTTGTCCTTTTAAAACTATTTCGCAAACCAAGAAATATCCCATAAATATCACAAAATATACTAAAATAATAAATGCAATATAAACTGTGTTTGTGATACTTTCTATAAAATTAAGGTTGCTAGTTACAACTAAAAGAGATATAATTATAATAATAGCAAGTGCTGCTATTTGTATAATAAAATCTATAGTTGCAGCTGCAACGCGTGAGCCTGCTCCTGCAAGCCTATATTCAATATCAATATTGTCTGGGGTTGTTATGTTTATGTATTTCATAATACACTCCTTTAAAATTTTAAAATTAGGTGATACAAGTGAAAGAAGAGCAATTTATACTTAAAAACAAAGAAAAATGGGAAACCCTTGAAAACTATAATAAGCGAGTTGTAAAATACGGTATTTCTTCTTTAAATAAAGATGAAATCAAAAATTTTACAAATCTTTTCAAAGATTTATCGCACCAGCTTAGCTTTGCGAGAACGCATTTCCCACAAAGTAATATTACCATATTTTTAAACCAAATAATAGGGCAAAGCCATAATTTTTTATTTGTTTCTGAAAAAGCTTCCGCAATAAGTATAAAAAGCTATTTCACTAAGGGCTTTCGCTTACATGTAAGTAAGTATAATAAATATTTTTTAACATCTATGGGGCTTTTGGTTGCTGGCTTCTTATTTTGTTTTATCCTTGTTATGATAAATGAAGCTTGGGGCAGTTATTTCTTTCCCGGCTTTTCTATAGAATATTCTAACTTAAACCCTGAAATCACGGGGGATGGTTGGCATTCTACACTCATGGCGTCGTTTATAACTACAAATAATATTCAAGTTTCTTTCTTTGCTTTTGCCTTAGGAATTACCGCAGGCATTGGAACAGCATTTATATTGTTCTACAATGGCATGATAGTTGGTGCATTATTTGGCGTTATAGTAAGAGCCTCGAGCGGAAATCTCTTTGCAAATATCATTATGTTTATTTCGCTAATTTTTCCACATGGATTTATTGAGCTTGCAGCAATTTTTATATCAGGTGCTGCTGGACTTATAATTGGAAAAAATATTTTAATGCCTGAAATTCACTCAAGAAAGCACGCTTTTGTTAAAGGAGCAAAAGAAGGTGCCTATTTTATCCCAGGAATTGTTGTAATGCTTGTAATTGGCGGCATAATTGAAGGATATTTTACACCATTAAACATAAACCCTTATATCAAAATATTATTTTCTTTAGTAACTTTAGGCGGGTTAATTGTTTATTTTTGCAAGCCATTTGTTCGTAAGATTAAAACTAATTAAAAGGCTAATGTTTAGCCTTTTTGGCTTCATTATAAGCTTTCATGATAGCATTTACGTTTTCTTTGCTGTACCCTTTTTCACCATATCTAACTTTCAAATAAATGTCCCGCATTTCATCTGACTTAAAACCCTCTAACTCCTCGGTTGACAGCCTTTCAACATCAAGGCTTGTTGTGTTCCGCTCAATATAAATACCTCTTTTTTTACATAATACAAGAAATTTTCTATAAATTCTTCTAACCTTGTTGTTTTTAAGCATTTTAAGATATTCTTTCTCACTAAAGTTATGCCTGCTTTGATAAACTCCTGAATTCAAGTCCATTTTTAAAATGTCATTATCTCTAACTTTTTTAATCACAAATACTATACAAACAATTATAAACGCCAAAATCAGTGCTGTAATAATAATCAAGAAGATATACGTTGCTCTAGTTGGGTCTGTTTGTTGTTCACCGGAAGGCCCTACTATTCCGTTTCGCCCAAATCCAGAAAAATCCTGCTCGAACATATCAAGAAATCTATATCCAAAACCAAATATATAAATAAAAAAGCTCACAATTGCCATTATCGGCCATATTATAATAGGACCAATCACTCGAAAATATAAGTTGCTGAGAATAGTTACAACCAACTGTGGCGTTGCCGCTATTGCAACAAACATAACTAACGCCACATAAGCCATATTAGCTACTTTTAACTTATTGCTTCCAGTAACAACAACATCGTGCCTAGCAAGTCGCATGAGTGTGATAGAGCCTACGATAAACACTGCAACAAACGGCAACATAAATGGAATAAACAGCGGTCCAACATCAAAAAACATAACCAAAAATGCAGAAGAAACCAAGAGAATTAAATATAATTTAAAAACAGGTGCATATTCAATCTCTATCTGAACTTTATTAACCACCAACCAGCCAAACATATAAATAATAGGCAAAGAAATTAAGGTAACATTGGCCACATTTAAGGGAATAACCAAAAAGCACAAAGCCACTACCAAAACAGCAAAGTATTTCAATAACTTAGTGTTAACAAAAAGCCCCACCAAAAATGCAGAGAGCACAAAGATTGGCAGAGTTATCCACAACATTGTTGCTCCAAAAATACCCCCTAAAATATTTGCAAACGTCATATAAAAGCAAATATCACATAATAATTGCAACCCTTTACAAAATTTCATAACTAACTCCTCCTCAAATTTTTTTAAAAAAAGACTTGACATGTATAGTATAGTATACATACGGTTAGTTCTAATCGCTTGGCACTAATTGATAAATACATAGGAGGTTTTATTATGAAAAAAAATGTTAAAATGCCTATCATTGTTCCTTTTGGTGGTTGTGGAGTAGGCTCTCCATGGGGCGGCGGACATTATATGTGTGGATGTGACAGGTGTAACCCGCAATAATTATCCTATTTCTAAGGCGACCTTTTGGTTGCCTTTTTTGCATTTTTGTAAACTTTTTTAATACCATCTAAATCATCTTTATCATACTCTTTTTCTCCATATCTAACGTTTATATAAATATCTCGCATTTCATTAGGATCAAAGTCCTTAAACTCTGTAATCGACCGTCTTTCAACATCAAGGCTTGTTGTGTGTTTTGCAAAAGGAATACCTCTTTTTTTACATAGTAAAAGAAATTTTCTGTAAATCTCTCTAACTTGATTGTTTTCGATAGCCTTAGCCAGTTTCGAACGCTCTCTTTTGCTAAGATTAAATCTAGTTTGATTACTATCTAACTTTTTAAGCTTATCACCTCTATGTGAGTTGTCTTTTACCTTTTTAATAACTAATACTATAATAGCTATTAAAATCGCTGCTACTATTATATAAACTGCACTTATTATTATATAAGTAACTATGCTTGGTTCAGGGTCTTCCATATATTGTTGATAGCCTTCTAATTCTATTCGCTCATCTGTAGGAACCTGAGCGGTTTCAAATCTATCAATAAAGCCATATAACCAACCAAATGACCAACCAAATAAGCGTACTAACCCCATAATAGGAAATATTATAATCGGGTAAATGATACGAAAATATATAGTTCTAAGATTAAAGCCAACAACTACTGCACCTAATATTACTAACCCTATATAAACAATATTAGCGATTTTAATATAATGGCTGCTAATAGCATCTTCATCGTGACGAGAAAGCCTCATTAAAGCAATAGAACCTATAATAAACGTGCTAATAAAAGGCAGCATGTAAGTTGCAAATAATGGCCCAGCTTCCACAAAAATTATAAACATCATAAATGCGGCTAAAAGTCCACCGTATAGCTTAAACATCGGTGCATATTCAATTTTTCTAAATGTATTATTAAATATAACCGAATATATTATATAAATAATTGGTAGGGATAGCACTATAATATCCCCTATATTTATGGGAACTACTAAAAAACAAGCAAACACGGCTAAAATAGAAGTAAACTTTAATAGTTTAGTATCTGTAAATATCCCTGCTAAAAAAGCAGAGAGTGCAAATATAGGCAGAGTTATCCAGAGAGCTGTAGCTCCAAATGTACTACCAATGATATTTACAAATGTCATATAAAAACAAATATCGCACAATAATTTTAAACTCTTAGAAAATCTCACACCTTGCCTCCACGTTATATATTATTTACACACCATATATCTCCACCCATAAAGCCACACTTTCTATAAAGTGCCTCGGGGTTAGTTTCATTATCAATTTTACCGCTTACCGTTACAAACTTTGCACCTTTATTTTTTAACCTTAACAATAATTCACTAACAATCGCTTGACCCAAGCCAAACCCTCGTTTTTTAGGCAAAACTTGAATCCAATCTAAAACGCCTTCTTTAATTTCAGCATCATATTCCGCTATACCGAAAGCAACAGGCAAATTCGTTGATTTTTCATAAATAAATACCCATAAATCACTATCAAATACTTCTGTCTTAGTCCATTTTTCAACTATCTCTTCTGTTACATTCATATCGTTGTAACAATTTATAATAAAATCAGCAATTAAACCTTTTTGATTCTCTATATCAGCCAATTTAAAATTAAACTCGCTACTTAAATCATTTGAAGTAATTTCTATTAATTCATGCAAAAGCCTAAAATAGTATTCCGTTTTTCCCAAAGTTGACTTGCAAAAATCACTCTTATGAACAACCTTTATGTTGTCAGGCAATACTACACTCTTATTTTTCCAAAATGCAAGTGAGCTAGCCCCACAAGGGTTGTTAATATACTCTCCTTTTGTTATTTTGTGTAGCATTTCCTCACCACCTTTTCATATATTAATTATTAAAGATATAACTTCATCAGTTGAACCAATCACCTCAAAGCCCTGCTTTTCCCAAAACTCTACTGCAGTTTTATTTATTCCCAAAACACCTAATTGCAAAGAAGTGTACCCATTTACCTTTGCTGCTTCAACCAAAGCCTTTATAATTTTAGACCCAACGCCTTTTTTCTGAAGGTTTTGATTAACTAAAAGCAAGCCAATATAAAAACAGTTTACATCAGGAAAACCATCAAGTGCAGCTAAAAATGCCACAGGTTTTCCATCTTCAAAAAAACCCCATGATATTCTTTTTTCTATATCAAAATTTGGTGGTATATTTTCTAAGTCTTTTAGCCCTCTTTCTACGGTTGCTTCACTTCCTGAGGTTGCAATGAAGAATTTATGGTTCGACTCGTAAACTCCCCAAACCTCGTGAAAGTTTTGTGCATTTATGGACTTTATTTCGTATTCATTGAACAAGCTTCTTAAAGCGTTAATCATTGTTATCTACCAGTGGCTTTCCGTCTTTATCAACCATTACAGTAATTCCAATTCCAGCCGTATTTCCCGCTATAAGATATTGAACTCCTGTTTGCTTATCTCTTACAACTGTAACTAAATGCAAATTAGAAGTATACTCATGTAATACTGTATCAAAGCGTTTTTTATCTGCCTTTTGTGCTCTCTTTTCCTTCTTTCTCTGTTCCTTTATTTCTTTTTCAAACATAAAACTTCCTCCATTATCTTTGTTGCTTTTTTGCCTTAATTAAGCTCCCGCTTGTCTTGGTCGCATTTTGTAGTAAAAAATCAAATTTTACGCTTATGTTTTCTGTGAAAACATTAGGCTAAATTTGCTTTGTTACCTTAATTAAGCTCCCGCTTGTCTTGGTCGCATTTTGTAGTAAAAAATCAAATTTTACGCTTATGTTTTCTGTGAAAACATTGGGCTAAATTTGCTTTGTTACCTTAATTAAGCTCCCGCTTTATCTCGAAAACTTCTCTCTAACAAGTAAATATTGATTAACCGAATCGATAGCAAACTTTTCAGCTTCGCTCTCAACACAAATAATGCCTTTTCTATTAAGCGTTTTTATCATTTTATTTCTGGCTCTTAAAAAATCAGTTGCAATGGCTTGTTTATATTGGTCTTTAGTTTCTTTGCCGTCTACTTGGGCTAATTTTTCTAAACTTTCATTTTTCATAAAAACAACTACAGGCACATGACGCCTTGCTATTATAGAAACACTATTAACCAAATCTTTCATTTCGTCTTCTGTTTCAAAATCGGTAAAAACAAAAACAATGCTCCGCCTCTTTTGCTTTGCTAAAAGTTCTAAAAATAGGCCTCTATAATCAGATGTAAACTTGGTATCTGAAATGTGATATAAGGTTTCCATTAGATGTTTTCTATGCCCATCACCTTTACCCGGCGGAATATACGAATCAACCTCTGTATTAAATACCACAAGCCCGCTATTATCACCCTTTTGGTTAACAATATCAGAAAGAATTAAAGCCGCATTTATAGCATAATCAACTTTTTTATAGCCTTTTATAGAATAGCTCATGGTTCTGCCTGTATCTAAAAGTATAAACACAGGTTGATTTTTTTCAGCCTCATACTGGTTTACAATAAGCTTGTTTTCACGTGCCGTAACCATCCAGTTTATTTTTCTAAAATCATCACCCTCAACATATTCTCTAAGGCTTTCAAACTCACTCCCCTGCCCTCTTAAATTAATACGGCGTTGCCCGTGCGACAAAAGCCTATGTTTATTAACAATAAGCCTATATTTGCTTAGATTCTGCAAGTTAGGATAAACTTTAAATTCACGCTCTAAGTTTAGCTTATAATATTTTCTACATAAACCTAAAATCCCTATTTGGCAAATATAAACATGCAAAAACTTAAAACTTCCACGTTTTAAAGGAATTAGTTTATACGAAAATTCTTCCTCTGCTCCACCGTCTATTACTTTCGTTGCATTTTCTTCAGAGATAACGTTAAAATGCCAATCAGGCAGCTCGTCTCTAATACTAAGCTTTATCTTATCGTGATACAAATTTCTTATTTTAAAGAAAATCTCATTTTCGGCTTTAAAATAAAGCGTATCATTATCATCTCTCGAAACTATAAAATCTTTTTGGCTTGGCGAAAGCTTTCTATCCATAAAGAGCATAGCAAAACAAACAAAATTATATAAAAGAAAGATTATAAGCCCTGCCGCAAAATTTATAAAGCCAAATAGAAATACAGGAACTGTTCCACCTGCCAAAAGATATATAAATCTCTTTGTCATAACAAAACCCCTATCTTGGAACTTTTACTTGTGCCAATATATTTTCTATAACTTTATCGGTTTTTAACCCATCAATTTCGGCTTCTGGTTTTAAAATAATTCTGTGCCTTAGTATGTGAGGTGCAAGGTCTTTAATATCATCAGGAATACAGAAATCACGCCCATTAATTGCTGCATAGCTTTTAGCAGCCAGTAAAAGTGCAACCGAACCCCTAGGCGATGCACCGATAGAAACCGCATTAACTCGCCTAGTGGTTTCTATTATGCTAACAATGTAGTTTAAAATGCTTTCATCAACTGTTATATTTCTAATTTCTTCACGGCATCTTAAAAACTGTTCTGCCGTGCAAATTGTTCTTACAGAAGTTGTACTTAAATCTTGGCTATCAAACCCATTATGATACATATTAAGTAACGTTTTTTCGGCAGCAACGCCGGGGTAATCCATATAGAGCTTCATCATAAAACGATCTACCAAAGCCTCTGGCAAAGGGTACGTTCCTTCATACTCCACAGGGTTTTGAGTCGCAAAAACCACAAATGGTTCAGAAAGTTCGTTATTTTCACCATCAATTGTAATTGCACGTTCTGCCATAACTTCTAAAAGTGCAGATTGAGTTTTTGGCGGAGTTCTGTTAATTTCGTCTGCCAAAAACAAATTCGTAAATAATGGCCCTTTTTTCATAACAAAATCAGAAACTTTTTGGCTAAATATTTTTGTGCCTAAAATATCCGAAGGCATTAAATCGGGCGTGAACGAAACCCTTTTAAAATCGGTATTAATGATTTTTGCAAGCGTTCTTACCCACAAAGTTTTTGCAAGCCCTGGAACGCCCTCAATTAAAACATGTCCCGAAGAAAGCATTGCAGTTAACGCCAAAGTTGTAATTTCATCTTGATTTATAATAGCTTTTTGCATTTCGTTTTTAACAGCTGTTATTAAAGAATGTGTATAGCCTTTTTCTACCATCATAATATTTTCTCCTCTTTTTCTAAAATTTCAATAAGTTCGTTAAGATAGTTGTATTGCCTTGATAGTTCTCGCTTGCCACTACGCCTTTTTGTGTTTATTTCTCTATCTTTTTCTGTAATTATATATTCTAGTTTTTGTTTTTGTGGAAGTTCTGAAATTTGCCACATTTCATATATTGTTTTTAGGTCAGGTTCATATAATCTAAAATGCTCTGCGGCTTTTTCAATAAATTTCTCCAAAAACACATCTGTCGCAACATTTCCCATACCTAAACGCATATATAAGTTTGAAAGTGCTGGTACATATTCGTTTTCTTCCCGCTCAATTTCTTCATAAAAAGGCACAGCTTTACCAAATCGCTTTCCAAAAAGTATTATAACTCCAATTCCTGCAATAGCAACCTGATAAATCAAAAGCCTAAACCAAGGAGGCATCATCTCCCAAAAGCCTGCTTGAACCGAATGACTGCTGTAAGACATATTAAAAATAACTCTTCCGTGACTATTTTCGCCAATAAATTGTGCAACGCTTGCTCCAATTGCTCGCGAATTTTCATCCTCAAACAAACTTATATTTGTTAGATGGTCAATTCCATTAACTGTATAAACCCTTCCTATGCCACTTTCTTGAATATTAAAAATCGAAGAAGTTAAAACTAAAATTCCTCCACGTTCCACCCATTCTTCAAGCTGCTCTCTTTCGTGTAAAACTATCGGCCTTACGATAATTTGAATATCGTGTACACTTGTATTTCTTGTGATAATATTGTTCGACGTTGTAACATCAAAGCCCATATACTCAAGTGTGTCATAAAAAAGGCTTAACCCTCTTTCATTTGTAGAAGAAACACTAAAATCTGGGGCATTTCGCCCGCGATTAGGTGAGGTAATTGCCATAATTGTAATACTAGCCACAGCTAAAAGAGTAAACAGAACAATATTTCTAACCTTTTTCATAGTTCTGAACCCTCCTGATTGTTTCATTATATTTTACCTTGTGAATTTTATAAACCTCATCTGTTATGCTTTTCTTGCCAAAGTAAAGCGTATAAAACGTATTTACTGTAGATGCGGTTCCATCTAGAAATTCATTCGCATTTTGCTTAATTTTTTGGATTAACTGCCCACCTGTCATAGAATCTGGAACAATAAGTATATTTTTATTAACAAAAATCATAATCAGTGCTATATACTGGTACCTAAGTGCATCTTTATAATTTTTGTCTAATTCGCATTTATAAGAAAGCTCCAAAAGCTGATTAAAAGAAAGCTTGTTGTTTTTAAATTCTGTAAAAATATCGTCGAATATAGCTTTTCTTCGTTTACGCTTAAAGTAAAATCTTAAAATTACATATAGTAAAACCAAAATTGATACTGCCACAAACACATAAAACAAACCTACAACTACATTTCCTGTTGCATTATGTGGAGAAAATTCAACATCTATATTTATTAGTTCTAAAAATCTACTTATTAAGTCTAATATAAACTCCGTAATTCGTTGCCTTAAAGGGACTCTTCGTCCTGTTAAAAAGTCATATTTCGGCCGTTGCAATACCACTTCCAATGCTTCTTCAAACATATTACACCTCGTTTTCTAAATAAAGAGTTATATCATAACCTTCACACTTTATTTTACGGTTTATATACATTACATTTGTAAAAATCCCGCTAAGTGGTGCAACAATAACTCCAAGCACCACAGTAATTAAATAATTTATACCCATCAATGCCACAGAAATTATTGCAGCGGTCTGGTTTGACATAAATATACCCAAAATGCTTTGTGCCAAAGTTAAAACAGCACTTAAAGAGGAGCTAAATATTAATATAGTTATCTGCCATAAAACAATTGTACCTAAAAATCTAAAAAAGTCTTTTTTAACAAGCTCAATACTTCTAAAAATTGCACCAAAAAAGTATTTCTTATCAAACATACAAACAGGTATAGCCAAAATTGTTAAAGCATAAAAAATTGCTAAAAGCATACCAATTACAGCTACATTAAGAGTTGTGAAACCTATCCATAAAATTACACGTGCTGTACTTATATACGTAAAATCCCTACTAGCAACTGCCATAACATAGCCGTAAACTATAAGTGCTATCACTCCCAAAAACGGTAAAAAGAAAATCGCCTGTGCAACCAAAACAGTAAAAATTGCAGGAAGTTTTTTAATCGCCGTTCCTATGGTTTTCCCAAGGTTTGGCTTTTTCCCTTTAAAAACTTCATTCGATAAAAGAATATTTCCTATAGATTGCAGTGCCATTAACATCATAAAAACAAACACCGCCAATACTATCAAAAATATTACGCCACCCCATGAGAATGAGCTAAGTGCCCCAGAAATACCTGCAACAACAAAAAGTATCATACCCACAAAAACTGCAACAAACATAATTATGCTAGAAATCATTGAAACAATAAAATTATAAGCAATTTGTATAAAAAAACTTTTTTTAAAAACTTCTATGGTTTTGTCCATAACCTCTGCGGCGTTCATATAAAAATGTCTTTTTTTATTATTCATAAAACTACACCTACTATTTATTAATAAATTGTCATACCTTATTATAGTAACACATTTTTATTTAAATTGCATTAATTTGGAGAAAATTTTATGAAAAAAATATTTTTATATGGATTTATTGTTCTAGTTATTGTTTTAGTGATTAGCAAGACGTTTTTCAATTCAAAAAAAACAGATGATTTTAATACTCAAATACTTATTGAAGACCCTAGTCTTAATGATTTTTTTATAATACCTGCAAGAGAATTTATTCCAACCCTACAGAACATACACGAAATAACCACAATGGAAGAAAAAAGAAAATACATATATACAATAGACCCAACAGCATATGTTAAAGAAAGCGATATAAATTTAAGTAAATTGTTGGAAATAGATCTTGCAACCAACCTTTCTGGAAGGGAACCGAGGATATTAATTTTTCACACCCATTCGCAAGAGTTTTTTATAGATTCTATCGACGATAATCCAAACGAGAGTATTGTTGCAGTTGGCAGGCATCTAGCAAATATATTTGCTTTAAGATACGGTGTTTCAGTTGTGCATGACATAGGAATTTACGACATGGTAGATGGTGAACTTAGACGTGCAGGTAGCTATGAGGTCATGGAACCCGCCGTTTCGAAAATTTTGGAAAAGTATCCGTCGATAGAAATAATGATTGATTTACACAGGGATGGTGTGCCTGATGATATGCACCTTGTTACAGAAATAAACGGCAAACCAACTGCCCAGCTAATGTTTTTTAACGGAATAACCCGCTTAAATAAAGATGGTAACCCTGTAGAACTTCCCGAACTTCAAAACCCTTATCTAACCGAAAACTTGGCATTTAGCCTTAGAGCATTTCTCACAGCAAACGAGCTTTACGAAGGACTTATGCGAAATATATACGTAAAACCTTATAGATACAGCTTGCATCTTAGACCAAAAAGCCTACTTGTGGAAGTTGGTGCAAACACAAACACTTTAGAAGAAGCCATGAACGCCATGCAGCCACTAGCAAGAATTATTATGGAGGTGCTAAACCCGTGAAAAAAATATATGTAGAATTTGTTACCGTTTGCTTACTTGTTATAATTTCGTTTGGAATGATGTTTGATATGCTTGGGCTAAACCATGAAATTAGGAGCGTTCCTGTGTTTGGAGAAAGCCGAGGTGACTATATTAAATGGGTTGATTTTAATGTTCCGCTTAATGTTATGCAGCAAGCTTATAAATACGATGTTGAATCTTTTGGCACAGACGTACAGCTAAACTGGATTGAACTAATAGCATACACCGCAACGAAAACATGGGGTGAATGGCGCAATAACCCGCTTCAAGAGATGTCTTCACTGGTTGAAAGGCTTAGAGCTGGTGAGTATATCGACGATATTACAGCAAATCTTGAGTTGTACTCATATTTCTTAGAAGCTTATATGGCAGTTTTATCGGGTTTTGTTGGCGAGTTTGAAATTATTGAAGGCAACGAAATTACAAGAAAATATGGGCTAAGAGCTTTTTCACCTATCGCAAAAGGCTATAGCTTTAGCCATTATGACGACTTTGGAAATGCCCGCTCGTATGGATATAAACGCAGACA
>Ga0123352_10004485_pt1 | contig 20588 bp, 9 predicted proteins | sample TergutLab28metaG_FD_89700 | JGI IMG/M metagenome (GOLD analysis project Ga0123352, IMG submission 89700) | Labiotermes labralis P1 segment gut microbial communities from Petit-Saut dam, French Guiana - Lab288 P1 | ecosystem: Host-associated > Arthropoda: Insects > Digestive system > Gut ...
ATATTTTGCATATTTTTGAAATCAAGACTCATAATTACAGAAAAAAATGAGTTCTGCAAAGGAGAGAGCACTGTGTGTGTGTGCGTGTGTGTGTGTGTGTGTGTGTGTGTGTGTGTGTGTGTGTGTGTGTGTGCATGTATGTATGTCAGTACGTATGCACGCATATGTACATGCATTTACCAATTCATTGTTGGGGTGGGGCAGGAGGTATTAGGAATGATCACAACTGTTGCTCTTTACCAAGAAAAGATGCCACATGACTGCACTACACTGGTGCAATCAATATGTGTGACAATGTGTTGGAATATACCAGAAGCTTAACTATGCTCCACAAAATGAAGGCATACATGGGTTGAAGGAGGTTGACGTACAGCTTCATACATTATGAACTTCCACGCTAGGTGAAGTGAGTTGTCAGTTCTAAGCTCCACTTGCTTTGATGCCGAGTGAAGTGCTCCAGTACCAACAAACATAAGGTTCAGTTGGTCTCACAGTCACTCTGGATGCCTTAGAGAAGAGAAATTTCTTACCATTGCCATAAAACTAACCCATAATTCCTAAGGTCATCCAACCTACAGCCTAGTTCCTATACTGACTGAGCTATCCTGGCTCCTGTACAGAAAATGTATTACTAAAAATTCTTAGTTTATTATAATACATTTTTTATATTCACACACCTACTTTACATCAAAAATGATGAAAACACCTACACATTTCTATTCCTGAGGGGTCACCATCAGGAAGTTCGTACATCACATGCACTTGTGCACTTGTTGGTTAATTGTCATAATAAATTAGTTATTACCAACATATGTAATGAGAAACATAAAATTAAAAAAAATTCTTGCCAAGACAAGATACACATCCAAACTCTTTAGCTTATCTTTGCAGCCACGACAGCACATTCGACACAGTGACTAGGCTATCGCCTGAACAGCCAAGGAATCATGATTCAATCCCCAAGAGGGGGAAGATATTTTCCTCCTCTCTGATGTGTCCAGACTGACTTTGGGGTGCACCAAGCCTCCTATTTAATGGATGCTGGGCAGATCACAAAGTGGTCAGAGAAGTTGGTTGACAACTCACCTCTATGTGGGGGAGTGGAGATGTATCTCCACTCCCCCACATGCTTTTATGGTACATATATGGACTTTTATGGTACATATATGGACTTCCCTTTCATATGTTGACTTTGCAACAACATACATTAAAAGCATTTATGCTAACCGTATTTCTGCTACACTATAAAAATAACAGGAACAACCAGAGAATACAGTAAATTTAATAAAGTTTAATTTTATTTGGTTTTTATTTCTAAGTAAAAAAATCAACTATATTTCACCACCCCTTTTTACAAAATCTGAATAGTGAATATAATACAGCAGGTACAAAGCTCACACACTTCCTTGACAAGCTTATAATCAGTCTGCCAATTAGAAAATTCCCCAATATGAACTTATCACCATCCTCAATAAGGCCCACCACATCCACTCTAGATCCCATAACCCTATCATCAAAGATAATTTTAAAATATACTTCCCAGTACTAATATACAACTTGCAAATCAATCACTCAGCCATATGAGATCAACACACATCATTATCCACCACCATCAACATGACACAACTTACCACAAGGTAGGACAGGTGGCAACACTGGCACAGCATGCGGAAAGGGTGGCCAAGGCCAACTAGGAGGAGAAGGCACTACTGCAACAATAGACAGATATAGACAGACAGAAAGATGAATCCCAGCAAGCAGGCACTGGAGAGCACATGTGACGCCTCATGCCACAGTAAGCCCACAAACATGCATCTCCATCCAGTCAACACTGCAAACTGCTCCAAACACAAGCGCAGTTGAAGCTATATGAAGCTAATCAGAAGTGTAACTAATTTATTTAAAACTCATCATGATAAACAGTATACCAATAAACATCCACTGTAACACCTAACAATCACTCTGAAGAATTTTAAAACTGTACATTATTATTATTATTACCATCAAGTTATAAAACACATGTTCATAACACAAAAATTGAATGCACACTGCGGTTTCTGTAACTCACAGAATAATTTAATTAATTCTGGGTCACGCAAAACGTCTTGATTGCTCCCATATTTAACACGCTGGAGCCGGTGAGGAAATAATAATAAACAAATTCATTTTCTCTCACATACGCTGTTCTGTGATAAGTTTACTTTTCAACTGCTAAAGTCTTCCCACTACTTAATTAAGCCTTGCCACGAAGGCATATGGGAGATGTGGAGGTATAGCTCCATTCAGTCTTATTCTTGGTATTAGATGGGAAGAGTCAGTTTTATGCCTGGGCTGCTTTATCCCCCATATCCACTGGATAGGCAGTTGGGTGGGTCAAAGAGGTGGTCCAGATGCTTTGGAAAGAAAGAAAAATTTCTTGCCCCTACCACCAATTGAACCAAGATGCCTTTGTTATCCAGTCCATATGCAAGTCACTGTACTGAGCTTGACGTTCAGGTGATCATGTATCGTGATAAATTCTTATAATAAATCCAACATGATGCACTAATTCCTCAAATTTATTTTTTGAATAAAACTCTACATGTTTCAGACAGTTCCTCTGTCTATCTTCAGGAGTTTTTCACTGTACACACAGCAATGGTATATGTCATACAGGTTTGCAGACAGCTTGCAAGCAGGATCAGGGTGTTCCGTCCTGATCCTGCTATTATGGCCCATTTTTCTTCTGCACATAAATTAAAACTGCTGATCTTAAAATCCACTGATGTTCACTGTGGATATTAACTTGCAAGCAGTCCACAGCACACATCTCGATGTGTGAGGTGGGGTGGGGAAGGGGATAAACACACAGAACATTAGAGTGCGATGTGGATTCTTTTGAACTGGATTCTGTTCCTCTGAAAGAAGGTGGTATTCTGAATTTGGATCCCTGTTATGAGATCTGGGAGTAATTTTACTAATAAGTATTGAGGGGGTCAGTGGTTATCTACACCACTACTGGGTGTAACGATATTATCACAATTCAAAGTATGAGATATGCAGAAACAAGGAACTGTGCACACTGCCTTGTCTTGAGCAAAGGCATCAAAATGTCACTGGAACAGCCGATGAGCCACTCAATCGGCATATGAAATTTGGTGTGGAGAAAATATAGGATGACAGTATTCTTAAAAACAATTATTCATTCCTTCATTCCATTGGCATGTGCAGAATGTGATGATTCCTTGCCGTTCTCAGGAGCTTCTTCCATTCCTCTCTGTTACGTATGTACTTTTTCCTCCCACTCTTCTCCACCAACTATTCTTCCATCCTCTCTCATCTCATCTTGCCATCTATTTTTTGGTCTACCTCTCAGTATTGTTGTTCCCAAATTCATATATAGTACCCTTTTGGGAATTCTATTTTCTTCCATTCTCTGTACATGCCCAAATCAACGTAATCTATTTAACCGCACTGTCTCTATTATAGTAGGTTTTTAACACTTGCATAAATTTCTTTATTGGTTAATATCCTCCAATTTTCTTTTTCATTGTCATATACTGAGCCTAAAATTCTTCTATATGCTTTCCTTTCAAAAATGTTCAATTGCTTTCTGTCTCTGTCTGTTAGTGTCCCAGTTTCTGATGCATATTTTAACGTTTTGTCTTTTGTTGTGTTCTTTAGCCTTAATTTTAGTTGCTTTGATATGCTTTTTTATTTTCAAAAAATTTTTGTAGCATAAAATATGTTTTGTTAGCATTTTTTATTCTTTCTTGCAATTCTATTTGGTTATTATCCTCATTAAGTATAACTCCTAAATATTAATGACAATTATAGTAGTAATAATAATATTCTATACGATACATGAATAATGTATTCTTCCACCAAACAAAATTCTGCCACTTTTGCTAGTGGACAGAGTACAGCGGTGCCATCAAGACTGGGACCTGCTACACCTGTGTCAAGACACTGGACTGATATGGCAACACAGTAACTGCTCTTGCTACCAGACACACTAACATGTGCCGTCCCATCGTCTCGTATCAGGATGCAAACACATCCCTTTTCCAAAATGTTGTGTTCTCTTTGGTATAATGGATTGTGGACGAGGTCCAGAAAAAAAATAATCCAGAGCATTAATGCTTCATCAGAATTCACCAGCAGAATCCTCCATGTTTAATAATTTGTTACTTTATACAAGTAGTTTGCAGGAGCCAGTAAGCGATACAAAACAGGGATGGTATCCCCCAAGTCTTAATATGATTTCTATACAACAATGGTAAAGTGATGGAAACCCCAAAGTCTCAGTACAATTTCAGTACAACAGTGGTTAAGGGATGGCAGCCTCGAAGTCTTAGTATAATTTCTGTACAACGGTTATAGGTTTAAGGATTATAAAGTCAATGCTCTGAATCAAACATGCCCTTTTATCACTGTCCTATAAAACGAAGAACAAACTGGCCGAATATTAGAGAATGAAAGTATCTATATATCATTTCAAACCGGCCAAATAGAAGAAGAAGAAGAAGAGAAAGTAACCCTTCAGGTTCCTGTGACCATGCATCATGAGCAATGTGTGAAGAGAGAGAAAACCAACAAGATGCAACAATCAGATGTTTATTATCAACTTCTGTCTCTCCTGAAGATGGGCATAATGATGCCCGAAACATGTGGAGACATTAGTTGATAATAAACATCTGATTGTTGCATCTTGTTGGTTTTCTCTCTCTTCACACAAAGTAACCCTTGTATTCAGGTATTTGTTTCTATTTACAATAAATAACCATCCTCTGTAAAGCAAGCAACTGCATAATGCAACATGCTATCCCAGGGATACACATGCACACACAAGGACAGACTGAACATAGTAGTTGTAACATTACAGACTCCATTTACTTCGCTTCCCATAAACTTTGAAAATTCCTCTCTCAAGACAGCTTACAGAAAAAGAACATCAGTTACACCCTCAAAGTCAGCTGGAGCATCACCACAAAAATCTGCTGACAATGTCAAAAGATAAAAGAATTCATTCACCTGCGGATTCACTTTTTAATTTACATTTATTTAACAATACTGTCAGGAATAATAAAAGAGGTAATTGACATTTTCAATACAAACCTTTTCCTACTACATTTCAATTTTCTTTTACAGTTCTTTGAAGAAGTCATGCGTAGGAAAAGCTATGCAGTTCCAAATTCAAAGAATATTCACATACCTACACCACATGAACCAATCACTGTGTTACCAACACATTTTAAAACCAAAGAAAAAAGCATTAATTTTTATTATTAACAAAGTTAAACCAAAGTTTTTTACTGAAAACAATACAACCAATGTGCACGCAACGCACGCACACACATGCACGCACACATCCCACACTCTTACTACTGATTGCTGGCTTGGCCTCCTTACCCTGAATAGTGGAGTGTCGCCTGTGCTGAGAGGGTGGCGAGCAGCCCCCTTGATTGGGCCCAGCAGCTACCTCCACTGAGCTGTTGGAATGCGAATCAAGCTGCGTGGAGTGACCAGAGTCACTGGAAGTCACTGAACCTAGCAAACCAACCAATACCAGCCACACATAGACTCATTCCTACCAAAAGCATCCTGGTATCTGACACTGTTGGGGGGGGGGGCACAGTTCTGGTTCTTGTGCCTCTGTGCAGACAGCTATTTAATGATCCAGCCTCAAACCCTAGGTTTTATATGGCTAACTATGGTAAACATAGCCTACCAACTGATATATCTGGCTTTTACGTATTCTGTGTTTCAATACCTGTGATACATGACCAAAGTTAAAAATGCAAGACTGGCTGCAATGCAATTTAGTATGGCAGACAGGAATGACCCAACCCCCAAACTATACAGCATCACAAGCAACAAGAGAGTAATCTCTGTATGGACCATCATGAAAACTTAAAACCACAATAAATAAAAAAAAAAAAAACACTTGCAGGATTTTGAGGTTCTGGTTCCTGAAGTTTTGAAGGACCACAATGCCTTTACCTGCCTGGTCAGGCAGTCCATGAAGAAATAAAAATATGTATACTTGATCCTACAGACAAATGCACTATGACCCTACATAGCTCTGACATAGCGTAACATCCCACAATACTCAAATCTTCAATGACAGCTTCTTGAAGTGCAGCAGTGTCATCTAATGCATACATTAAACAATGGGTTATTTCTTATTCACACCTCATTCTATTCAAAGAAACTTATGTAGGTACTAATTGCCACATATGGCGCCACATTATGATCTTCAAAATGTTAATGCTGCACAATGTTCATTAAATAATTCTCCTATGAAATACTACACTTCAGACTGTACTAGATCTTACCAGAAGTAATTAATAACTTTACCACTTGAGTATTTGACTAAGTTAGAGCTCCTACACAGTCATTCCCTCAGTTATATAGGTATTTCACTTAAAAACAGGCCTACATATTTACTACATAAATACTATCAGAACTTGCATGACCTAACCTACACATACTACAATGCATCACCTGTTCAGGTCTACAGACTACTGTACTCATACTTGAACTGGATGGATGCAGTAAGTCACAAATCACAAAAGCTACATGTTAGGTGCAATTATTCATCAACCTCCATGCCACAGGCTCAGTAGTAATTAAAAGCCTTTTCCAAAAAAAAGCAAGAAAAGAAGGAAAGAGTGCAGGGGCATGCACTCAAATGGAAATTTGTTGTGTATCTATAAACTACACATAACTTCAACCACTTAAAAATTCTGCTCTCTGTAGGAACAATTTTCTGAAAAAAAAAAGCATGAAAGGAAGGAAAGAGTGCAGGGGCATGCACTCAATTGAAAATTTGCTGTGTGTCTATAAACTACATATAACCTCAACCACTTAAAACTTCTGCTTTGTGTAGGAACAAAAATGACCAAAGCGTATATTTGGATAACAACAAGAATGAGGAATATACACAAACTGCTACATTGGACATGAAAAGACTAAAACACCATCACTTTCTGTACAAGTGGAACAACTTGACATGATCCCTTGCAATATCATGGTTGTGCCTGGTAGAATTCAGTATTGTACATCTACACTGAATTCTAAGATTTCAGGTTCTCACAACAATAACTTTGAATACTACTACTACTACTACCTTCTAAGCAACCTAATGGAAACATGTGATGGACAATACAGAGCCTATTCCAACAATTTAAATTATTTCGTATAACCTTAGGCATAATATTAGGAGAAAATGTCTGGCCTGTTTAGGCATTAATTTGATACTAAAAAAAAAAATACTTAGATACACTAATAACTAGCAAAATATGGTAGGTAGATGTGGATTCAATTTGTCTACCAAACAGTAACCTCCGGCACGTTCTAGTGAACATAGTAAGAATGGCACTAACAGGCTGTCCAGAAATACTGGTAACCAACTTCCAACCAACACTAACATACCAGAAGAGCAAAGACCTCAAATACACTGTGGCAGAAGCCTGAACTCTTGCACAGTAATAAAAGTCTGGGCTCTGTAAAACTATTTCTTGACCAGATTACATCTAATTCTGGACCTGATGGTCCATGAAATCAGACACATTGACAATGATGAGTGCTTTATGACAAACAAGCAAGAGTAAGGGCAGCCAGCAATCTTCTGCTGCTTCAGCACTCCCTAAGACACGAAACAGTGAGAGGTCACAAACCCAACGCATACAGTACAGCCTTGTTAAGAAGCTGACAGCTGCTTGGAAGGTCAAGCACTACCTCTTTAGGATCCCAAACATTCTCAAGTGCACATCAAAGAACCTTATCTGAAGCCATGTAAACTCAGCCCATACTGTCTCTTTCTAATGTCTTACTATCCTCACATCTACGCTTTCTATCTCCTAAGCAATTTCTTCCACAGAGGTTTCCTGACCAAAATTCTGTATGTATTTTTCATCTCTCCCATACTTGCCACGTGCTCCACCCACCTCACCTTCCTTAATCCGATCACCCTACCAATATTTCACGAAGGGAGCATACCCTGAAACTCATACAATTTTCTCTAGCCTTCTGTTACTTCCTCTCTTCCAGATCTGTATTCTCCTGAACAATCTTTATGTTTCTTATGTTTATTGGACCGTGCATCATCTTGATAGTTGAATAAAGAGAGACTAACTTGATGTCACTTGCTTTATTATTTCATTATTTAATGCTCAACATGTTTCGGATGTTAATATATCCAACCTCAGGAGCTTGCGACTTATTTGTTGCGTTACTTCATGGGTTGTATTGTTCTGGTTCGATGTGTGTTGGTGTTACATTGTGGTTTGGCTGGGGTGGTGTGGTATCTGTATGCAGGCTGAAGCCTGCATACGGATAACACACCACACCATCCCAGCCAAATCACAACGTAACACCAACACACATCGAACCAGAACAATACAACCCATGAAATAACTCGTCAAATAAGTCACAAGCTCCTGAGGATGGATGTATTAACATCCGAAACATGCTGAGCAGTAAATAATGACATAATAAAGCAAGTGACATCAAGTTGGTCTCTCTTTATTCAACAATCTTTATGCATGTCTGTTAGGACAACAGACACATTTCATACTGATACAAAAAACATGTAAAATTATGGTTTTATGTACATTCATTCCTAGATTTTCAGAACCTCCATGTAGTATATGAAAATACATCTTCCCTGGCAAGATATAAAAATGACACAAACATTATTGTAGCATTAGCAAGAAAAAATATTTTTTTTAATAATACATCACACCTCTGATACACAATTACTTCCCCCCCCCAAAAAAAGGAGGGGGTGGGGGGAGAGAAAGTCAAGAATTTCCTTCAGCCATTGTTATGCTCATAAATGCACAGACACATACCACATTTGGTTAAAACAGAGACTGTGGCACAAAATTCTCAGAAATACATACAGTTGTAAAGTTCTTAACTTCTTAACTCACAAACCTGGGTTAATAATTGAATTCTACCAGAAAAAGGAATTGCTGTCATGTACACGTGACAACAGGAAACATCCAAGTAAAAGAACATGTGCCAATAAACATTCCATTAAAATTTTTTTGTTATACAATAATGACACTCAAAACATGAAGATCCATAAAACAGCACTTTTTTCCATAAGAAACAAGACTGCAAATGGTAAACTCCACGACATAATACACATAATTCACCTACGTGTACGAGGGTCAACAAGAGGTGATATGACTATATGTGGTTTTTTGGTATAAGCGGTATTTATGAAACCTATTTTGCCTGGAGGGACTGAGAAGAAACCTCAGTCAACACAACCAACAACCAAGCCAAAAAAACAACCCAGACATCTCCTAAATACAAGTCTACAGTGTTAAAATTACACCAAGCAATTCTGTGAAAGTCTATTCCTGTACACTACATGGTGTTACACATGTCCATCTTCTTGTGAGAACTAACAAGGTCAGTAACAAGTACGAGACTAAAGGTAATGGAAGTTAGATGCCGAACGTACCTGAAGTCAGGGTCTTGCGTAGTGGCAGGTTGCTTAATGACGTCACACTACTGCTCTCGGCACTGAGATCAACAGATGGAAGTGGAAGCGTTGGAGTATCAGAGTGCGAGCGCTCATGTAACGCCCTGCCGCCGGCGCCGGGATGATCTCTGGTGGTGACACCTGGTATTACTGCACTGCTGCACACACGTCGGTGTGAGCTAGGAGAAGGGGAAGGAGAGAGGGATGAGTGGTGATGGGGTAAATGAGCCAGCCCAGGTATGGGCAGTGGTGGTTGGGGAGGATGTCTAGGTTGATGGGGCCGTGTCTTGTTGGGCTCACTTAGGGCAAGCATCTTGCGCACTGCCTGCGGTGACGCAGCTCCTGGCAAACATACTGCGACATCAGAATGCTGTACTCCCGAGCACATCTTTACACCAGTAATTCTACACCATCATGTACTAATGACAATGACTAATGACAGCCTGTAAGGTTAGATAATAGAATTGGGTGGAATCATATGAAATGAAAAGATGATCATCAAAGAACCAGACAGAAGCAACTGAGTGACACAGAATGGACAATTCCAGCATTTAAAAGTAAAAACTGAGGAAAACCATAAAACCATTAGTCAGGGCAGCCAAAACTAGACCATCATTTGATACAATACCCACAAAATGTATGAGAGACATGTTCAGTGTTCGAGGAATAAGAAAAATTGTTCATATATATAGCACACGCATGCATGCAGGCGCACACACATATACACAAAGAAACAGCCAATAACACATTTGTCTTAAACTCTCAACCCTTGTCCCTGATAAGATCACACATCCCATTTTTGAAGTGGATGCACAAACACAGCAAAACATACAATACTGTATCATGATCTCAAGTGAACCTTTTAAGCACAAGCAACTACAGACTTCATCCACCACTTGAATGGAACTATAATATTAACATGCAATTACAGAAACATAATCATTATTGTCACAAAATTAATCCTGTATATGAAGACTTGTAACTCCTAATGTGCATTCAGGTACCCCAAAATAGCTTTATTTAAAAAATTACAATCTGATTCTTATTGCAAAGAGAGTTCAAAACTAAGAAGAATATTGAAAGACATACAGAAACATGGACCCAGCCACTGCACTTAACCTAACCTACAACTAATCTAACCTAATTAAATGCATGACAATTAAATCCCAGTGATCTGATATGAACTACGGTACTTGAAGAGAGTGCAGGTGTGGCTCAGCTACTCAAATCAAGAGAACAAATGTAATCATGAAGAGCACAAAGTAACCCACCTCTTACATGTTTACAAATGGTACTCACCAAACTTGGTGCTCGCAATTCCCTTCTTCCCCTCGCTGGCACTACTGGTACTGCTTGTTGTGGACAGTGTAGGTGAGGGATGTCGTTTCCTTACAGGAACAGAGTTGGGTGCACTGCCTGATGGCTCACATTCCAGTGACAAGCTGTGAAGTTTGTCTTCATCTGTAATGACTCGCATGTTGTTCAGGTACGCCTTCACACGACGAACCATTTGTGCCTGGAATTCAACATGAAAATAAGAGCGTCTAGTCATGTAAAATGCAATTAATTCCAGATCCTTTTAAGCATTCTTGGTACGAAATGCATAATGCGTAGAGAGGAATCTGTGTTGGTCCACTTGTCCAAATGCTGCATTTCCAGAACAACTGAATGAAGTTTAATTAAATCTTGTACAGATGGCAATTCAGACAACCAATTAATTCTGGTTTATTTAATTAATACACCAACAAATGCACATATTTAAAGTCAATGGTTGAGATTTTGTTTCTTGCGGTACAGGTGTATTAATTAAATAAACTACAGAATGCATGGTGCAACGATAAAGATAATTCTGGTTTGTTTTGGATAATTATAACCATTGCAATCATTCCTGAATGATAACAGTTTTCTCAAAAAATGGGTTATTGTACAAAAAATTTGTACCGACATGAAATGCATACTTCATACCAATCTACAGCTACTATATCAAACATATTCTGATGTAAATATTTGGCCAAAAAACCAGCAAAATAGTTTCTAACCACACACTATAGAGTTTACAGTTAGCATCTGTGCAAAGTTAATGAAAATGAATGTGAAATTTGAGGGCTGCAGAGTAGTGGCTAAGAAGAATGCCACCTTCTGAAACACACAAGATGGATGCAGCATGTTCCTCTCAAATGTTGTCACACTTCAACCAGTACATGGCATCACATCCCAAACGACCAACCAAAACACAGCTAGTTAGTTGGATCACACTTGAAGAACACAATACACAATGTGTGACAAAAGCCTCACAATACCTCCTCAAACATCTTCTTGGGGTTCGGCTGGGCTGTCGATTTCTTCCGCCTCTTAACAGTCGCTGCACCTTGTGGTCCACCAGCTCCACTAGCCATTGTCAGCTGATTCAGTGCCACCATGGCATTTGAAGGGGGTTGTCCACCTGTCATGCATACAATAAAAAGTTGGCATTACCCAATTTGCTGTAGCTGTGAGACCACGGAATGAATTAAACATATGTGTTTCTTACCAAGGCCTAACATGGTCAGCAGATCGTAAGGTGATGAGCACATGTTGGTAAGAGTGCGAACTTCCTTGGCTATCATCCGCAGTTTTTCAAAGTTTATCAGTCCTTCTATTTTTGAATCATTTCCCAAATGAATGAATGTCAGGTCCTTTTTTACAACTGGGTAGAAGGGAATCTGCAAGAAAAGAAACCAGATAATAACGAAATGAACTAATACACAAAGAAACACATGGTGTTCCTTCCACAGCTTCAAAACTGAAGATGTCGAAGAAAGAGCTGCCTTGGACCAAAGACGAGGTGTTCAGTAAAGTGATGGGAGATATGCAAAAGAGAGCACACACAGAATAAGAGGCAACTTCAACTGCCAAGATGGAGAGACCAATCAAAGGGAGGTACAGTACACAAAAGAGTGTATGAACAATGAATATGCATGGAAAACATAAGAGAGGACAGAACAATGAAGAAAACCCCTAACAGAGAGCAAAGGTAAAAATGTCCCTGCGATTTTTACCATGACAATTATGTCACACAGGAGAGTGGAGGTGTACTCTTAAACTTGGAAGTAGACTGTGGGATGCTGTAGGATTGTTCAGAGAGACAACCGCAGTATCACACATATATAACAATATTTATTAACGTCAAGAGTAGTCATACAGTCTGGTCTGCAGCAGGGCATGTAGCATGAAAAACCTGCTGGATGGGAAGCGACTGGTCCACTCGGTCGGCGTCTCTGCGGTGTGATGTTGTGAAGAAGCGTCTGGTCAGCCGTGGGTGATGGTACACTGCTTGTTGCACGGCTGGGCTTGTGAGGTGAGGGCCACGGTGAACCTCGGCAGCTAGTGGCAGGTGCTGTTGCTGGCCGAGGGCTGCTTGCTGTATGCCGGGATGAGTGGTGGTGTGCCTGGTCCTAGAAGCATCGTGGCTGGGCAGTCAGGCATCGTGTCTCCTGTCTTGATGTAGACTTGCAGAGCTTCCTTCTCGACGTGTTGTGGACAGTTACTCCTTTCTGAATAAACTCATTGGTCTGAATGGGCTTCTTTTATTCCGATCGCCTGCTGTCCAGTCTGCTCTGCCACTGGCTGGTTGGCAGAGCTGGTAGGCGTGGCTCGTTGGATGTAGTACGCTTGCTGGGGGGTCGTTTTCTTTGTTTGTGGAAGTAGAGAAGGAGGGAGTGAGAGAGTGGTTTCCTGTGGTGGTTAAGCTGCTGCTGACTAGGTCGGAGTGTTGATAGGTGTATGGACAGAGGAAGGAGAGCTACAATGTGGGTGTCCCCACAAGACATATGTCAGTAGTCAGCTTCATGTGCCAGTCTTTATAACAAAATGGGCCCCCATTACCCACAGAAAAGGAAGCCTGGTGGGCCCCAGAAGTGGTGTAGGTACCATGAAGAGAGAAACATCTTACACCTTGAAGGAAAAAACACCCTCCTCTTCCCAGGATTCCTTAGTCATCCAGACCACAGGCTAAGCACTATGTGACTCAGCTATCCTGCCTCCCTCCAAAGACAAAGTACAAAGATGGGAAAAAGAGAGAAGACAGATATAAGAAGGTGAATTAAAAATGCTATGCCACAGGAAGACAATGTCAATGGAATATGCAAAGCCATCCATCCTACAGACAATGACTTTTAGTGACTTGTATTTTACCCACTTACTCTTCCATGATTCCAGTCTACATTCATACTAAATAATGTATAGAATGTCCATCCTAATTGTCACTAACAGCTGAAACTTCATACACTGCAATACAAGAAAATGGTAGCAAGAATGCAAAACTCTACAAATAAATGAAAGAGCAAATATAACTTACAATAGGGGGCTGTGATTGCTCAGAGCTGACCAACTGACGGTATTTGCTCATATTACGAGATGGATCCATCAGATCTTGCAGGTCACTGAATAAGCGCTGATATTTGCTTGGGAGTTTCTCCCAAGATAATCGGAGTCGAGACACTGCTCCGTGACCAAGACCCGACACAATTGCAAACATTGAGTTGAAGTTCTTACACTCTTTACATTGTCCTGCAAACACAAAGTCATAGTACCTGAAAAAGCACTCTCAGTAAACACATTCAGCATATTTCGTTGCACTTTGTGCTCCTAAACGACAAAGTTAAATCAACAAGCAATTTACTTCCATACGGTTCTCTCTGACATTAACAATGTATTGACACGGGTTACGACTTGTCACTATTCAGTGATAAGGGATACAGGTGAGTAGGAACAATTTTGCCTCATGACTGGAAGAGATCCAGTTTCTCAAACACATTTAATGCACCTCTGAATACCTTATATAATTAAATAAAATTACATGAAACTGAAAGACACAGTCATATTTCAGTTATTATAACACAACTTTTGTATGTAAACTTGGAAAGTTGTATGTAGTCAAACACAACTGTGTCACATGAGGTGTATTTAACGACTATATAACGGACAGCTACATGTTTTGGCCTGTACTGGCCATCTTCAGGTTGTCTTACGGGAACTTAAGATCTTACTATAAGCATGCACGTGCACATGCCTGTAGATGCGTATGCATGCTTATAGTAAGATCTTAAGTTCCCCTAAGACAACCTGAAGATGGCCAGTACAGGCCAAAACATGTAGGTGTCCATTATATAGTCATTAAATACACCTCATGTGACACAGCTGTGTTTGGCTACATACAACTTTCCAAGTTTCACACACACAACGGGGATGACACACTTCCTAGATTTGTATGTAAAATATTTGGATCAGATGTACACTTACAGAAAATTAAGAAATAACTTTGATGCCTCACAATAAATGAAGATTTTAAAGGCTAAACAAAAGATTAAAACCAATAAATAATCCATCAACACAATGTATACTGTAAATAATATAAACTGCTACAGCTTCTGGCTATATTAACAGCCATCATTAGGCTGCAGAGATATACCAAATATTTAACAATATAAGTTGTGCTGGCAGACTATTTGTTGGTTTTATTTGACTGTAATGCCTGTAGATTTAAATGACCAGGTTGGTATTTAAATTATGGCACATGGTTTAAGATAAACATATTATTTGAACAGAAAAAGATAACATTAAGAAATGTACTGCATTCTGCAAAAAATAAAATTGATATTAAGCAGCATGTCTTTAAAATGCAGTAAATATCCTCGCTGCCTAAAATGAAGTTGGTGTGTAATTGTACATGTGCATGCATATGGGAACTAGGTCATTCAAAGGTTCATGCAACTATACAAACCAGAATAAAAATTTTGCTCTACATTATTTCCAGAGACCACTAGTACTAAACTTAACCAAAATCTACCAAGCTGTTTGGGTGTTAAAAATGTGTCTATCCCACATAACAAGGAAAGCACAGTAACCATTCTGACATCCTTAACAATACTGTCCTTCCATACGTTCTCTGTTCAACTTACTTGCTACTTTAATAAATTGCTTGATGATCTTTGATCTCCTGACTAGATTATGTTCTGAGCAAACCTCTGTGACTACCCAAAACATTTCGCGATTCACCAACTGTAACAATTTAAATATTATTAGAGACAACACAGTAACAAAGCTACAGAAAGAAACACTTTGAGATTGATGTCACTAAATAAGTATTTCTGCTACTTCTTTGGGTTCTGCAAGATTATCAGCATTAGGTTTTTTAATACGCACAACATGTCACTACAAAAATCACATATGTCAAATTAGTTACCACAATCATACAAATACATTTTGTTCTCTTTCTGTTTTATTAATTAACAATTCCCTCATCAAAAGTAACAAACTTTTTAGAATATCTAAGACGAAAATTTCCACATTCTTCAATGAATAACACTAGTGAGGTGTCAGATTTTCACTGCAGGATCCAGATTATGGTCTTCTAAGATGTGACACCCAATAGTTCAGTGCATGGGTACTAATATTTTGGAGGGATTAGCTTCCTCTGTGCTCTGGGTCTTCTACACACATCCCAGGAGACCACAGTCTTGAAGGTACCTAGCAGTTCTCCCCTGTCAAAAGTCCGCAGAGTACCCACGCTGAAGACAGCATGTTAATGTACTCACATGGGGAGACCCAACAACACAGTACTCAATCAGATAAAGCAACCAGATTCTGTCCATAACACTATCTGATGTGAATACCTGGATCATTCAATGAGATACTCACATACAAACGGACTCTGCTAACAGAGCCCCAAACGGTGAACTTCATACCCATTTATGATTTATTTGATGATTTTGTCTGCAGCTAAGATTATACAGCATCACCAATAAGGCTCCTAAGTGAACGGAATTGTTCATCCACTAATCTCAGGCATTATATGGTGGAAGGGAGAAAAACCATGGAAAATCCTCATTAATGAAGGACAACCTCTGAAAGTGCATATGGGACCTTAAATCTGAAGCAGGAGGGTTAAGCATTCGTCTGTGATGTTCAGTCATCAGCAGTCAAAACTTCGTTCTTTTGGCACCCTGTACTTTGAGGACAACACACAACATGCAGCTGGCACTCACCTCAGCAAACTGCGACAGCATTGGAACACCGTACCGGCTCTTAAGTTCAAACAAATCGTCCACATACTCTGTGCTTTCTATCTGCCGGAAAATGCTGAAGTCCTGAAGTGTCAGCTGGATTGCCACTTCAACAGCATTTAGTTGCAGGAAATGAACCTGACTCTCTCGTACAAGCTCAGGTGCCATTTCATCTGGTACCAGAGTTTCCGTTGTACCATTCGTCTTCAGGTAATACCTACAGCAGTACCAAATTTATTCAGGAACTTAACTTCACTGCTGGAGGCTAGATTATATAAGATGGTTCCATGGCCAAATATCAATGGAGGGGATTTACAGTGTTTCTATTTTCATAGTGCACACAAATCTTTATTAATAACAATATAATATTAATTATTTTTAGGCTATTTGATTCTGTAATTTAAGGTACCATTTCCAGGCATTACAATATCCAATACAACTCAACGTACATATTCATACATTTCTGACATGATAAATTGGCTAATTTCCTACTAATTATTAGAATATCATATACTCAATTTTGTAACATCTTTTAAAATTAGCCCTTCTAAGACCAGTGGTTCCTGTATGTACCACGATTTACCGTGCACCTTAACAGTACAAAACTCTGCATTTTGTCCGCATGGTGTATTTGTGCATTCCGTATGATTTTTACAACCACCACCATTATTTCAACACGCATTACAATACTGGCCTTTTTTATGGAAACGAACAGTTCTACATGAGGTAGAAACCTAACTTCTATATATACTGCACATTCATGTCGGTCTTGAACAATTTTAAAATATGCCAGACAGCTACAAGTCAGTACGTGTGAACACACTACATGATTGTTATATTAGTCTTTAATTTTATAGTCTCTTTTCCATTAGATTATAAATTAAATTCATAAATTAAATCCCTCATGTTACTTTTGATTATTTCAAAAGCAAGCAAATCTGGAGTCAAAATTATTTATCAGTCCTGTACCTGTACTTGACAGTTTAAGACCTCATGCCACTGTTCTAGGTCACCAAAACATGTAGCCAAAAATTATAAGTAGAGTTTTACTCTTAACGACGTTTCGCTCTGACTGTGAAACAGGAACTGCCGCACGCAACAGGTTGCAAATGCAGGACAGATTTCATTTGATATGACAACCAATCCTGTCAAATCAACAACTCCGGTCTGAAAGACTCACCGACTGCTGAGTCCGATCCTCTCAGCTAAGTTCTGGAGTTGGTCTGGCAACCTCCTCTGCTTAATGATGCCTCCTTCAGCCACTGACACCTCACACAGCGAGAAGTGTGAACTAGGATCTGTGATTCCAAACTCCTGCAGTGCCAACATTACAACTTCGTGGGCCGTTGTCTCCTTATGTACTAAAAGGTACTTGCATGTCTGGTCTGGTTTGTACACTTTGAGAACATGCTCTGGATAATCCGATGAGCGGAGATCATCATAGAATGTGCTCACGAGGTCAGGGTTACTGTGACTATGTATCAGCATTGTCTGATGTGACGACTGCATGTTTGTGAACGTGTTTTCCTCGTTATGTACACCATCGCTGCGGACAAGCAATCAGTGTAAATGTACTGTCATCTTTGTTATTAACCAATCAAACCACCTGCTGTCACACACAGTCTCCATACTGTCACATACATCACTGGTCTTTAAGTTTACTCTATAGCAAGTACACAAACTTAACACAGTACAATCACGAACAAGTTCGCTTTGTACCTGATACAGATAATGGATAATATTTCAGATACAATTTGTACACGACAGCACAGTATATGGATGATATTCCGAATTATGTGCCAAATTTTTTCAATAAGTGCTTCCTGGAAAAATAACAATGTTAATCTAACTCTCAAGACAGGAATACATTTGGCCCAACAAATACACAGTGAACCTGCAGGATTAACATTTGACATAGTGCCAACGTACTTGAACCGAAACAAATTTTTCTACTGAAGAAATATGCAGCTGCATGTAACAATTAACACCTCCATCATGAGTTAATTTGTATGACGCACTTTTAAAAATGATACAGTAACAATTACCACCACCATCACTGAATACCTTTACATCTGAATATGAGATCACGGTTTGGGGAGAAGTGTCAATCGAATAATTATTCTGTGCACAGGAAATGTCATTCACAATACCAGAACTTACTTAATGGTGTTTTTGGGAAGGATGTTCATCTTTTCGAGGGCTCTACGCAGACGATGCTTCGGACCAAGTGTCATGAAGCCCTTGTGCCCATCTTTCTTCCCTCCTACACCATTAGTCTCCTTGATCGGAGATGCATTAAGAGTTGTCCCTAAGGTGGTTGCTGCAGAAGGAGTAGTTGGTGTGTTGGAAGAGTTGGAAATTGTTGGCATCACTGACAAATGCATTGGGTCCAGTCTTGCACGGGGGTCAGGCTGAAGTAGTGGAATCTCAGAATTCTTACGTATCCTGTTTCGAGGAGAATTCTCTGGTGTTTGGAGCATTTCTTTGAAAGCTGTAAACATTCACCAACAAAATAATGTCTGTTCCTTCATGCACGATTTTTGTGCCTCAATAACAATTCAAACATGCAATGTTTCCCTCAAAAAATGACAGCTACTCAAAATCAGTTACGAAATTACCTGCCTTTATGGAACACAATGTTCACAGAAGCCTGCCACTAGAACCTGTCTTAAGGCAAGTTTAATTTACTCCACACACATTCACTCTCTATTATGTAAATATCAAATTGAAAATTACCTCCCAGGCTATACCAATGTCTTCAGAACAGCATCTTCCTTGTGGTGATCATATATGGCATCTTTGGGGAATAATTTGTATCATGGTATATTGTGGTCACGATATATTATATGAGTAAGCTTTTGCAAATGGACTGTCAGAAAAGAACTTCACATAACGAACAACTGTGTAACTAAATTAAATAACCTTGATTGAGAGACTGACTGACCGATTGCATCTGGGGAATGTCAATGACTCGATATCATACGCACCAGTCCTGAAGCACAACCTTCACAGCCATAAATTTAAAAATGGTCGACAGATGGCTCTTAACACAGGTCACCGACTTTTATCAACAGGGAACAGAAAATGTAATGCGATAAATGAAATGTTAAATGCCTCAAATATGGCAAAGTAGTCTGACAGCAGTACAAATACAATGCAACTGTTATTTGTACAAGTGAAAATAGAAAACCCAAAATATATGCACTATAAAATTTATACTATGATGGACACTCAAATATACCAACTATCTGCACTATCATATTCACAAAACATACAAAACTTCTTATGTGTGAAGATACAGTACATTCACAATTTTTGGGATATTGATCTTTCATGTTCACTCATTTCACTAGCACTGTTTCAATCTCTCGTGACTTGTTCCAACGTACTGTGACGAGACAAAAGCCTGGCAAGTTCGCTACACCCACACTCTCTTGCTACTGCAAAGAGCACCCTCAGCTCCATCACGATCTGTTTTAAGGTACAGCATATTCATGATTCATCGAGTGAGAGCTGCCCCCACCCACTCAATGTAGTTTAAGCTTTCAAAAAGTGTTTGCATTTCATTAAAAATAAACTTTAATGTTTTTATGCATTTGAGTTTTTTTTTAATATTTCTATTACTAGTATTTCAAAAGTTCTTGGAACCAAATGAAGTACCCCTTGCGTTATGTAAGCCCTGACTCCATAAACTCCAGCTTACACACACCTTAAAAAATATTCTTTTAATTTCTATGCTTTTACGGTATTTCTACGTAGAATTGTTTACTGAACCCACAATTTTTATCTTACAGTTTCAACACAATTACATTTTAATCTTAGTAATTAACCAACCAACCAACAATTTGAGTTTAATAACCATGGAAGAGTGGAAAAACTACTATAAGACACTACTGACAGAAGAGAGAACAGAATTTTTGACGACAGAACAACACGAGTATACAAACGACCAACAAGTGACGGAAATAACAACTCAAGAAGTAAGTCGGGCCGTTAAAGGAATGAAGAATAGGAAGGCTGCAGGACCTGGAGGACTGCAAATCGAACTGATTAAAAATGCCCCA
>Ga0123352_10004488_pt1 | contig 20577 bp, 17 predicted proteins | sample TergutLab28metaG_FD_89700 | JGI IMG/M metagenome (GOLD analysis project Ga0123352, IMG submission 89700) | Labiotermes labralis P1 segment gut microbial communities from Petit-Saut dam, French Guiana - Lab288 P1 | ecosystem: Host-associated > Arthropoda: Insects > Digestive system > Gut ...
GAAATATATAACGCTAAGAAAAAGTAGTTTGTTTTGTTATTTATTTATAGCCTGTCAGAACAGGTTTTTTCGTTTTAGATGAGCGCTATTTTGAAAATGCACTTTCCTATGCAATAAAAAAAGGCAGTATATTTGCTTTACTTGGTTCAAACGGTGCTGGAAAAACAACTATAGTTAAAATTCTTTCTACCTTATTAAAAGCTGATAAAGGAACAGCCACTATTTGTAACAAGGACATCTATAAAGAAGCTGATCAGGTAAGAAAAGCAATTAGTTTAACTGGCCAATATGCGGCTGTTGATGAAAGCTTGACAGCAAAAGAGAATCTAAAAATGATTGCTAAGTTAAGACATTTAAAGAATGCAAACGAAATTGCGGATAAGCTTTTAGAAACTTTTCGCTTGGAGAAAGACGCCAATCGAAGAGTCTCTACCTTTTCCGGAGGCATGCGCAGACGTGTTGATATCGCGATGAGTTTAGTCGGTAATCCTAAAATAATCTTTTTAGATGAGCCTACTACTGGTTTAGACCCGCAAAATCGTTTAGCAATGTGGGACATTGTTAAGTCAATGGCCAATTCAGGAACAACAATTTTTCTAACGACTCAATATCTTGAGGAAGCAGAATATTTAGCTGATCATATCGCAATTCTTCATGAAGGAAAAATTATTGCGGAAGGCACAGCTGATGCATTAAAAGATACTCTTTCCGCCGGAACTATTGAATTTGCTTTCCTAAATGATGAGGACCTAAAAGCTGCTTGTGAATTATTAACTGATTTAAGAATAACAGCAGATGAAAAATTATTGCTGATTAATGTAACAACAGACGGTAGTGCAGAACAATTTTCAAATATTTTAAATCGCTTAATTGAAGCTAAAATAAAGATTTATAAATTTGCTCACAAACAACCATCTCTTGAAGAAGCCTTTCTTAATTTGATTGGTGAAACTAAGGAGGAAGTTATTTATGAATAATCTTAAACAATCTTTTCTGGATTCACTTACTATGACCAAACGATGTTCTTTAATTTCTCTTAGAAATATTGATACCGTTATTACCAGTATAGTTGTGCCTGTATTAATGATGCTTCTATTTGTACATGTATTTGGCGGCGCGATGAGCGTTGGTGATTATAACTTTATTGATTATATCGTTCCTGGTATAATCATTCAATGTATTGGTTCTAGTGCAGCTGGTACTGCTATAAGTGTGAATAATGATTTACGTAAAGGGATTTTCGATCGCTTCCGTTCAATGCCAATCAGTAAATCTTCCGTTTTGACTGGACACGTTTTATCAGCGGCTACCAGAAATATTCTTACAACAGCTATCGTTATTCTTATCGCAATATTATTAGGTTTTCGACCCTCTGCCGGTATAGCTGGTTGGTTATTAGTAACAGTTATTTTAGTCTTATATATTCTCGCAATAACTTGGATATCCGTTATTTTTGGCTTAATAACTAATAGCCCTGAAGCTGCAGCTTCCTTAACGATTGTTGGCATGATTTTACCTTATATAAGTTCCGGATTTGTGCCAACAGAAATAATGTCAAGGGGTTTTAGAGTATTTGCACAACATCAGCCTATGACGCCAATAATAAATACCATCAGAGCACTTATGATGAATGTCAGCCCTGGTAAAGACTTATGGATTGCTATAATTTGGTCTGTTGGATTATTAGCTTTTGCCTATCTACTGGCTGTAAAAATATATAAAAATCAAGCCAAGAAATAAAACTTAATCGTTTAAAAGTCTTAAATTTATAAGACTTTTTCTTCGCTCTTTAATTTTAAATCCCTCATTCAAAATTTGTATTCATATAAAAAAATATCATTTTTCTTCTTTCCATTAGAATAATTATAGAAAACTTCTTGATTAGCAACTTTTAAAAAGCCATTATTATCGTAAAATCCAAAACTAGAATCAGAATCAGTTATAAGATAGATTTGTTTTATTTTTTTCGCTTTAAAATAATCAGACGCTTGATTCCATAAACTTTTACCAATGTTTAAACCTCTTGCTTTTTTTGCAACAGCGATAAACTCCAAACTACCTTCATAATTAATCTTATCTTCTAAAAGAATACCAATAGCTTGAAATGACACAGAAAGATGCTCAACAATATCTTTACGTTTTTCCTCTTCTGCGCTTAATAGAATCAAAGTTTGAGTAGCTCTGTCTTTTTGCATATATCTAAACTTCTCTTCTTCGCCACACGCCGAACATAAAATTACGCCGATAATTTCTTTATCTACGATTGCTACTTTGCCAAATGTGCTAGAATTTAGAAACATACTTAAGTAAACATCTAGTAACGCCTGGAAAAGAGGCGTACTTTGATTATAATGTTCAAAGTTCCAGCCCTTACCCAGAGCTTCAACAATCAATCCCTTAAGTGCATCTAAATCATTTTCTTCAATATCTCTAAAAATTACATTACTCATAAATTATCTGCCAATTCTATTTCAATCCATTTTGCAATCAGATCACAGATTTCTATATTGTTTAAGTTAAAATTAAAGCCAACAAAACGACAACTCTCAAAGTTTTCTTCATTATGCGAAAACTGAAACGGTCCACCATGGCTACATTCGATAAAATCAGGATTTTTCTTTGCACAGCCACCACAACCGCGAGTACTCCGCATAACTTCTAACATGCTTTCTGGAAGTTGAGCTGTTATGTTATTTAGACTTTTAGCATTATTTGTATTTGGCCTAATTGAACTACCTTTCTCATTCATAGTAATTCTGCATATAATTTTTTTACTGTTTTTAGAGGTATATGTAAAATTACCTTTATTATCAACTGCGACTTTACATCCTCCATCAATTAATAATTTATTCATTTTGATAATTTGCCTTTTAATTTCTTCTGATTGTTCACTAATTAGTTCATTAAATTTATCATCTTTTTTGCTCATCGATTATTCTCCTTTACATAAGACCTGCTTTGTCCTTGATCAATCATTTTAACCTATATGATGAAATCCAACGCTTTGTTTATTTTTCCGCCAACAAAAAGACTATCGATAACATCATTTATCTTGAATCTTTATGACCTTTTTAATTATACACCTCAATAACTGACAACGTTATGTCATATTATTTAAATTATTCGATATTTATAGAAATGCAATCGTTAAATCGCCGCAATTTTTTATTCTTTAGCTAAATACTAAAAGGTCGATAGGGGATGGTGCAAAAATTTTATCATTGCACTATGGTTTATAAATGGTTTAACAAAGACAAAAATCAATCTAGCTAATAAAATATTTCAGCATGATTAAATTAAAAACCAAAAAATAAGCCAAGACTTAATATCTTGACTTTATTAATATTTGTGATCTATTTTGATTAATTAGGTACTTGCTCATCATGTTCCTTATTAATAATTACCCAGATAATTTCAAAATTTGCTTCATTAATTGAATTATAAATTATTCCACTAAAAGCATCCAAAAATAAACTTCGCGATGTAATGACCCTTGTAATATTAATATTCCCTGACCAGCCTCGCGGCGCTTGAAAATAGCCCATATAGTAAGTTCCTGCAGGTAAAGTTATAATTCCACTACCCCCATTAAAGAACCAATGTGAGTTGCTCCAATCAAATCCATGTCCATTAAACTTATATATAATGAATATCAATCCTGGCGTATTTGGAATTGATACATTGAATCTGGCATCCTGATTAAGTATTACTCTATGCATCTCTGATCCATAACCGCCTCTAAAGATATTTAACCTTAAGGGAGCGCCAGATGAAAAATCAACAACATGTCTTTGAACTTCTTCAATCCTTAAGAATATCTGTCCTGGACCTGAAAGATGCTGTGTATCTATAAAGAAGTTTCCAACATGAGGTAAAAAGACAGTAACTTCAGTTGAAAACATTGAACTTTTGGCCATCCCCATTCCGTCAAGTACTTCCATCGGACCCCAGGCATTACGAACAACTAGCATTTGTTCCCAAGGCATAACTCCACCTGATAATACTATTCTAACAAATCTCGGAGCATCATTAAAGAATACAAACTCTCTGCTGCCGGATATTAATTCTGAAGTAATATTCCTAGTTTGATTTAATTCTAATGAAATCGCAGACGGATTTACTCTATCAACAAAAAAATCAAATATGCTGACATCATTGTGCAAATATTCCAATCGCAAATAAAATGTTTGCCCGGCACTTAGATGTACCTCACGTCGGCTAAAATTTCTAAAGCTATTCCGATGATTAGGATTAACAAAATCAAAGGAATAAACACCTGTAGCAGGAGCAGTAAATCGAAAACGACTAGTATTTTGATTGTGATTATAAACGCTTATTGGCTGACCTGCTGTTATTGGTCGATAATTTCCGCGCTCATCGCCAAGTATCTCTAATCTGTGGCCCCTGCCAGTCGCAACAGTAATATTATCTTGATAGCTCCGTACATCGAAATTAAAACCAACATTCAAACGCGAAATCCATCTATTTCCTTGCCAATCAAGTTCACGGTGTATTTCAAATATTCCCCTTGCAAAAGTGTCTTGACTACCGTGCAAGGTCAATGCCAAATCAGAGTCAGTTGGCAGTGTCACACTATTTTTTATTAATTTACCATAATTATGTATTTGTTCTCCACGTTCTGGGACGTTTAAATTTAAAAAATTACTGCTACTATGATTAAAATGGGCTTCTGGAAGATTATATCCAGGAATTAAATCCCTCGCAACATCAGCTATATCCCATGCAAAAAGTATCATATTCATACCTGGCAATGGCACAAATCCTGCAAAAGCTCTTATTGCATCTGTAACTGTATTAAGGGAGCCGCTACCATCTCTTCTTCTAGGATTACTCAGTTCATTTATATCAAAAGCATTAAAGTGCAAATCGTTTCCTCGAAAAAAATGACCGAAGTCTTGAGAGTGATAAAAGCTATTTGCAATGTAATTATTATGTTCCGGATTAGCATTTTGTTCATTTTCCAAAACAGCTGAAAAAGCAAAGTTAGCAATATAATTTCTTCTAGAATTTTCAAAAGTACTACCTACAGTTAAATTTGGCAAATTTCCTGGCAACATCATTAAATTAGTTCGCATTTGTGGTACGGCGTATAATCCAACTGGTCCATTTCTAATAAAATTAAATTGCCAATTAGCAAAGCCTTGACCACTAGCAGCATTAATCCAAGCTAAATTAACTTCAAATAAAGGTCTGATTTCTAAAATATATTGTCGGCTCGCTAAATGAAGATTGTTTGTTATGAGAATATCTATTACTTGGACAGAAAAATGTCTCAGACCATGCGAATCAAAAAAAACATCAATTATTACTCCCCACTCTTCACCTATAAAAGTGCGCACACCTTCGGAAGTTAATTCTTGAAAAACCGCAACCGGAATAAATGAGGTTATTGGGTCTGTAATGTTAAATTGGGCATTCGAAACGTTATTGTTACTTCCGCTCGGCAATACAACTCGTGGCGAATTAGCCGATCGCCCTCGATTACCGTATAAATGAGTATAATATTGGTTAATGCGAAAACTACTTCCTTCATGAACGAATGTATTCTTGCTCATGCTTTGATTTAATGCTGCTTGAGTTGATGCACTAAGTTCCGTACCTGATGTATTGGCTTTCAATGTCAAATTGCTTAACGTAATTGTGGCTGTTCCCACAATAATAATCATAAACATACTTAGCAATTTAGCAAATACATTTTTATTGATTTTTTTCATAATCCCCCTCTTTATTCGAAATTAACTGGATAATCAGCGCCAGGAAGATTAATAAAACCAACCTTTGTTCCTGCTCTTCTGCCTATAACTGTTCCGATAAATGAGGCGTTTTCTATGGCATTGCTAAAGTTTGTAACTCCTACAATTCCACCGACATTTGCTAAGCTTCCACCATCTAAATCAGCATTAACTGTTACATTAATAATATTTGCTGTATTTTTCAAAGACGGAATAAAGGCATTGAACCCTGCTATTCCTCCAATTGCAAAAGTAGAGGAAAGCACAACATTATGGTTTTCAATATTTCCCATAAATGAACCATTTTTAATAATACCAAAATTATTTAGCCCAACAACGCCACCAGTATGAACACCACCGCTAATTATTGAGCCACTAACAGAAAAATCTAAAATCATTGAATTTTGCATCATAGTTCCTACTAATCCACCAACAATGAGAGAATTTCCTTCATAATCTGATACATCTATAAAAATATTTTCTAAAATAACTCCGCTTATGAAAGCATATCTATAAATTTGACCAAATAATCCAAAACCTCTGGCATTTTTACCACTTCTTATTGTTAGATTATCAATTGTATATCCATATGGATTAACAAACATTCCTTTAAACTCATTATGACCATCCCCAAGTGATACCCACTCATATTCAGTTAAATCAATATCTGCCATTAAGATGAAATGATCGCTTAAGTTATTATTTATATTAGCTAATTCCTCTGCCGTTGTTATATGAGTCATAGTAGACTCATTTATAATATAAAAACTACCTATAAAAACACCAAGTTGATTTATCGCATTACCGACTCTACTTTGTATTAAAGTAGCTGCTATTGTAACATGGCCACTTTCTTTAGCGGTTATGGTATTATCTTTAATTTCTACTATAGAACTGTCTTTTGTTTGTTGCAACCTTTGACTATGAATCCATAATTCAAAACGTTCAAATGCAAAGTCTATTTCCGCGAAATAACTTTTATCAATAGTTAATGTTTCCCCTGCATTCATAACAATTGGCGTTTCATCATTTTCGCTACTTCCCTCATACCAAGCAAAAATGTTATTCGCACTACAGCCAGCAAGTGTAATTAAAGACAAAAATAAAATAGTAAATAGAAATGTCATCTTAAACTTTTTATTCATTTTAACACACATCTCTCCATTCTTATTTCCGTTATTTTTGAAATTTTCCAGATAAACTCACTATAACATTTAATCAAAATTTACAGAAACAAAAGGATCACTTTCTTGTCCCCCAATACGAGTTAAACCTGTTTTTGTGCCTGCATTACGTCCGGCAACCGTACCTGAAAATTCGGAGTTTCTTACAGTACCAGCAAAAGGCACAAAGCCAATAATGCCTCCTGCATTTGCCCAGTAGCCTCCAGATATATAAGCCATGACTTTGGCATTTATAATATTTGGGATAATATCCCCATTTGTTTTAGTACCAAATTCGTTTATTCCCACAATTCCGCCAATCGCAAAAGAATGAGTTTCAAAGTTTTTATTAACCATTAAAGTTCCAACAAATGTACTGTCACCTATATGACCAATCGCATTAATTCCTGCGATTCCGCCGGTCGCACGACCGCCACCAATAATAGTACCACTAACAAAACAATTAAGAACTATTGCGGTAGGCGCAATATATCCTACAATTCCGCCAACTATAGGAGAATCGAGAACATCACCCTCAAAATCTGATGCATCTATATAAAGATCTTCTAAAATTATACCACTTATAAGGGCTCCTCTATCTAAAGAACTAAATAATCCGATATGTCTTGAATTTTGACTACTTGTTATAGTAAAATTTGTTATTTTATAGTTATTTGGATTAACAAACATGCCGCTAAAAGCCGTTGCATTTCCAATTGGTATCCAGTCTGAACCAGATAAATCAATATCTGCCGTTAAGATGAAATGACCACTTAAGTTATTGTTGATATTTGCTAAATCCTCTGCGGTAGATATATGATTCATGGTTGATTCGTTTATGACAAAAAAGCTACATACAAAGACGCCCCAATGATGTTCTTCGCTACCATTTCTACTTTGTATAAGTGAAGCCGCAATTGTCACATGACCGCTGTCTTTAGCAGTTATAATATTGTCTTGAATTACTACAACTGAGCTATTTTCAAAAGGAAGCACTCTGCCATTTTGAATATTTGAAATGCCATTTTCACTATGCACCCATAGCTCAAAACGATCAAATTCAAGATTGAAATTATCAAAATGACTTTTTTCAATTGTTAATTTTTCATTTGCTTTCATAATTGTAGGTAGATGGTCATATTCCTTACTATCACCATGCCAGGCAAAAATACTGTTTGTGCCACAACCACTAAGCGCCATTAAAGACAAAAATAAAAGATTAGATAGTAATATAATCTTAAGCTTTTTATTCATTCTAAACCCCTACTTTCATAATTGGGAATCATTTATTAATATATTTTTCTTATTATATTATATATAAAAATCTTTAAAATGCCTGTATTTTTGAATTAAGATGTGAATTTAATTTTTTCTAATGATGATTGTAGTATACTAATTATATCACATTTTTGAAATTTTTAGCAAGTTTTTTCATATTTTTCACACGACAAATTTCGACAAACGAGCAAATTTACTTTGCGTTTTGTTTTCAATAAAAAAATAAAGCGCAATATTGTATTGCACCTAGTTCAAAATTTATATATTAATTAAGATAGTAAAGCTTTAATTATTTACTGTTTTTCACTTAATTTTCGCCGACAATATTTATGTAACAACAAATTTTTATAATCACATTCACCAAATAAACGATTACTTTCATAGTTACCAAATTCCCTAACTAGCTCAGCAGTTGACACTTCTGCTAAGGTCTTTTGACCAAGAGAAGTATTTTGTAGGTAATTTTTTAAGATTTCCTCCATTTTCATAGTTTTCAAGTTACCTAACAACCAGATTTCTGATGGAGTTTCAAAGTTAGGATAAACGTTAAATTTATTGTCTACATAAAAAACTGGGGTATCGTTAACAATGTTTAAAGTAGAATCATCTAGAGCAAGTTTTTCAGAGACTTCTTTTTCTGGACTGCCCCAGATCTCTTTTTTGTTGATTGTGTTAAAGTGTTTGAAAGTATATTTAAGAAGTTTCTCAGGGATTTGTTTTATTTCTTCATTCGTAATCCAATCTTCGTAAAACTGCGCATTCTCACCTGAACAAGAACCTTGATGCAAAAAGAAACTAAACTGTTTATCAAAACTTTTACATCGCTCTTCTAAATTCAAATCAACTAATAACTTTTCAATAAAAGGCAATTGATCTATATTATTTTTATAGATAAACATTTGGATGCGAGGAGATATTCTATTTTGAACTAATTGTTCAATGGTTTTAATTATCTCTTTAAAGGCCCCTTTACGACCAACAAAAAAGTCCGTCGTATTTTCATCACCGAAAACGGTTAACTGAGCCGCTCTGACTCCTAATGTATAAAGCCAAGGAATATAATCAGAATCACGAACTGCCCGCCAATAACTGATATTTTCAAAATGTGTGGTTTTACTGTCGGATAATTCACTAGTTAAATTCCATAATTCCTTATAGTTAGGTGCATAATCCTCTTCTCTATAATTAGAAACAATTTCCAAATCATCAGTAAAAGGCCTAAAAGCCTGATAGGTAAATTTTAAATCCTCTATTGTCAGATTGCCATTAGGTGTAATCGCAAGCCAGCAATGTTTACATCTGTTTGGACAGCCATACATATCTAAACAAGCTGTAATTTTTTTTAATTTCATATAACTCTCCTTTTTAGATTAGTTTTTCTAGAAAGTCTTTAAACTCTGAATTTTTCGCAATCGAAGCCAAAGTTTCCAGATTATTTTTCGCTTCATTATCTTTGTCTTCTAACACCGCAAATATATCATCCAGAATTTTTTTGTATGCCTCATAGTTAGTGCCTTTAGCAGATTTTATAGCCGTTAGAAAAGAATCATAATTTAGCTTTGCGGCTTCTAAGTCATTTTTAATAAAGCTTAATATCGTTAAATAATAATATTTCGCTCCAAGTGCTTCCCGATGTTTTACTTTTAGCAGATAAGTTTCTAATTTTTGATTATCACTTAAAGCAAAATAAGATGAAGCAACCAAGAGAATAATGAACTGCCTATATAAACTAAAAATATTCCACTTTAGAAAGGATTTTCCCTTTTCAATAACTATTACATATTTCATTTCCTCATGCGCAATTACGATAATTTTATAAGCATAAAGACTCATTAAATTATAGAATATGATAATACCAGAAATAATCCCAATAATAAAAAGTGGTTCTTGCCAATAAAAGGCTAAGAAAATTATAGTAATATTTATTATCCCAACGATAATCAAACTAATTATAATCGAAAAACCTCTTTTATTCATACTTCCTCCTTTTATTCTGGATATAGATAACAACCTTTAACATGATCGTTAACCATGCCTGTAGCTTGCATAAAAGCATAGATTGTTGTTGAGCCTACAAATTTGAAACCTATTTTTTTTAAGTCTTTGCTTAATTTATCAGAAATTGCTGTAGTTGCGGGAATATCCTCTACTCCTTGCCGATAACCGATAACTGGTTTATTATCTACATATGACCATAAAAATTTACTAAATGACTCTTTTTTAGTAAATTCCAAATAGGTTTTAGCGTTATGGATAACCGCAAGAATTTTCAAGCGATTGCGAATAATTTTATCATTTAACATTAACTCTTCGATTTTTCTTTCATCATAAGTCGCTATCTTATTTGGATCAAAGTTATCGAAAGCTTCTCTATATCCTTCTCGTTTTCTGAGGATAGTTAGCCATGAAAGTCCCGCCTGCATACTTTCTAAGATCATAAATTCAAATAGTTTAAAATCATCATATAAAGGACGACCCCATTCTTTATCATGGTAATCGTTCATTATTTCAATATTTCCTGTCCAGGCACATCGTTGTTTTTCCATTAACTAACCACTAACTGAAATTGCCTTCTCTGATGGCAACCAGCCTTTCTTTCCTTCTTCATTTTGCACATATAACCATTCATAAACTACTTCTATTAAAGTAATCACTTGGTTTTTCTCTAAAATCAACTCCGTCGGATCATAATCCTGATTAAGAAGATTTTCTGTTAAGTAAATATCTGGAATATAAGTTTTATGGCCTTCAATTTCACAAGAAAACCAATGTAGCGACTCACATGTTTCAATATTATTAACTTTAGTTCCTTTTTTAAAAAGTGGAAACAAACCTTCCCCTTTGTGTTTATCTTTAACTATTAATCGCATCAAACTTCTCCTCTTTCGACATAACTATTATAACTGATAATGAGTAAAAATGGAAATTTTATTTTATATAATTTAGAACAAAGTTTAAACCTTCTTGCGCATAAAACCAAATTAAAGAAAAATAAAAACCCAACTTTCGTGGGTTTTCAGTTTGTTAAACTTTCCATCTTTTCAGATGTGGAAATACTTTCATAATCCGTTCTCTGGCAACTTGATCACTTTCGCCTTCACTTTTCCACCAAGGAATATTTATTTCTACTGCTTCTTCTAAAGTTTGCTGGCTTGTAAAATTGCCTTTTTGATAACAGTGAACACAATAATCTTCACTGTGAAGTCCATTTACTTCGGTTCCTTTTTTCTCGACTGTATCCATCGGCATATAACAAGATTGACAATTAACTACTTTTTCCATTTCTTTTCTCCTCTATTCTAAAATTCCACTTTCAAAAAATTCTCCGGTTATTTCAATTAAATTATAATCCGGGTCAACTAATGTAAAATAATGATATGTTGGATGAAAACTTGTAATTTCAGTAAAGGGCCCGATATTTATTTTCTTTATTCTAGAAAATTCTTTTCCTAAATCAGTTGTCCACAAATTTAAGACAATTTTACCATGCTTTGCGGATTCTAAATCGTAGTTTTTCAAGTGTCTTTTATTAATTATTGATAATATACAGTTTCCGTTAAACTTAAACTGCGCAAACCGACCAGCTCCAATAATCGTAGACTTCCTGTTCAATAGTTTTTCGTAAAACAAAATCGATTTATTTACATCATTAACTATCAGATATATTCCCCAATTCAGGATATGTTCGCTAGGCATTAATAAATCAGGTGCTTTTTCCAAAAGTAGTTCATCTGTCGTTATATTCCATAATTTACTTAATTCTACTATTTTAATAATATCAGGTGCCGCTTTAGCTAATTCCCACTTCGATACAGTTTGTCTGCTCACGCCTAATAAATCTGCTAAAGCCTCTTGAGAAATTCCCCGCTTTACTCGCTGTTCATAAATCTTCAGACCAATCCTTGTTTTAACATCCATATTAACACCACTTTATCACAAAATTATTATACCAGAAGAAAACAAAAAGTTACAGCGCCTTTCCTTGTCAATTTGTCAACCTACAGGCGCACACCGATAAAGTTAAAGAAAAATGGCAAAATTAAATGCCATTTCCAAATTATTACTTAAACAAATACAGGAAACACTGCATTCGTCCAGGTGCGATAACGAATATCATTTGTGCTTACCCAATTATTTAAAGCTTGAAGCAAACTAGTCGTTCCGCCAACTTGGGTTGCTAAGATTCCTGAGGCATTAAAACTCCCGACATTTAGTAATGTCATACCAACATTATTACCAATAGCAGTTGTGACTGTCGCTGTTGCTAGAAAGTAACTATTATGAACTGTTCCAGCACCACCAGAACCTAAAGCACCCGCAATGCCTCCAGTCCTTTCCGAAGGACCAGTCACATTACCTGTACTAAAACTATTGCGCATATGATTGCCGCCATTTAGTAAACCAACAATACCTCCAGCCATAGTTTCTAATAATGGGGAAGTAGTATTAGTCGCTGTAATATTTCCTGTATTAAAAGAATTGGCAATCGTCATTGGTCCAACAACTTGGCTTGCTGAATTAACGCTCCCGGCAATACCGCCAGCTCTTCTTCCGCCAGTAATAGTGCCCGTATTAGAAGAGTTTATAACATCGCCACCGCTTGATTGCCCAACAATGCCGCCCGCCGCAAAACCATTTGTAGAGACTGTACCTGTATTATGACTATTATGGATAGGACTTGTACTAGCTCCAGCAATGCCACCAGCTGAAATCTGAATATTTGTGGCGATTATATTTCCAGTATTACGGCTATTTTGCAGTAATCCGTTCATCGACATGCCACCAACAATCCCACCAACCTGAGATGGTAAAGTGCTTGTTGAATTAAGAGTTACAGTTATATTCCCAGAATTAAAACTATTATTTATTGTAAAGATTGGATTTGGTAAAGCTGCACCACTTGTATCATGAATTCCAACAACACCACCGATCCATAATCTTCCTGCTGTAACTATATTAATATTAACTCCATTATTCAAGTTATTAAGCGTAGAATTTCCTAAATGTCTTCTACCAATAATTCCGCCAACAATAAGTGATGTGGAAGCTGTTGAATTAACATTGATTTGACCTTGGACTAAATTTATATTTTGGATTGTTATATTACTTTGCCCTAAGCCGACAAAGCCAAACAAACCTTGAATATTATTATTAGTCGCGTTAATAAACATACCGATAATTGAAAAGTTTCCACCATCAAAATTAGCATTAAATACTCTTTGACTTGTATTTCCAATTGGCGTCCATAATTGCAATCCCTGAGTGCTGGAATTCCAGTTCATCCACCCGCCTTGAGCAGTTGAATCGTTTAAATAAAGATTGCGCGTTACTAAGAAATGAACGTCACTTTGATTTAATGGAGAATTAACTAATGAATTAACTTGATGAGCTAAGAACGCCAGATGTTCAGCGATTGAAATTTGCCAAGGGTTAGTTTCTGTTCCATCTCCTTGATTTCCTGGTCTGAAATCAACAATTGCACCATTCCAGGTGCTTTCTTGCGGCATAACAGTAACACTTACATAATTTCCGTTACCTATCGCATTTACTGCTCTGACTCTAATTGTATAACTTGTGTTATTTGTTAGGCCTCCCAATGTATGGCCAGTATTGCTTGTTGCCTGAGTCCAAGTTATACCATCAGTAGATACTTCAAACCTTGTAAGATTACTTCCACCGTTATTTTCTGGTGCTGTCCAAGTAAGAACAGCATGAGTATTCCCGCCAACGGCACTAAAATTAGTTGGTACTGATGGAACACCCGCAACTACTACAAAAGTTAGCTGCCTAGTCGTTTGCCCGGCGTCATTAGTCGCCCTAAAGGTAACATTTCTAGTCGCTAATACTTGCGTAGGTGTACCCGTGATTTCACCATTTGGCGCTAATGTTAAACCTAGAGGCATTATCCCACTTTGAATCGCCCAAGTAATTGGATTATCGCCAGTTGCGCTTAAAGTATAATTAAAGCTTTGGCCAAAAGTCGCTGTTGGCAAAGTAGTTGTTATAATAGTTGGTGGCACAGGTACTCGGTTATATTCAGTTGCGATAATGGTTATGGCAACTTCAACAATCTGCGTTGTCCCATTTCCTCTATTAATTGTGATAGATGCGGTAAAGATTCCATTAATACCTGTTGTGTTTTCTGGATTTCCCGCAACCGCAGCGGTAAAATGTATATCGGTTATTGCTACTGTAACACCATATGATGAAACTAGATTCAATGCATCTAATGCTACTTGAACTACGGCTTTTGCATTTTCTTGTGTATTCTCAAATTCTTGTGTTAAAGATAATTCGTTAAGATTTGCATTGACGATTGCGACTCTGGCATTATTTATTGCCAGATTATCGGCTGTAGTGCTATCATATTGGGTAGCTGTAATAACAATCAAAATATTTACGGTTTGAGTTATACCAGCATCTCTAGCAATCGTAATTGTTGCCTGAAAACTACCATCTGTGCCATTAGGCGAAGCTACTGTACCAGCAATTGGTGCTGTAAATAGTTCACTAGTAATTTGGACATTAACTCCATAGTTAGCTAATAAGTTTAAGTCCTCAAGTATAGTCTGAACATCGTTTCTTATATCAGCTTGCGTTTTATTCTGAGCTTGTAAAAAACTTAGCTCATTAATATTTGCCCCTTCAATAGCTAATCTCGCATTTGTAATAGCGATGTTATTATCAACAGGAGGTGGAATTTGAACAGTTATTCTTGCTGTTGCACTTAAATCATTAAACGTTGAAGTTGCGGTGATTGTCGCTTCGCCATTACTTAATGCAATAACTAAGCCACTAGCGCTGACTGTTGCGACATTTAAATTAGACGAAACCCAGCTTACTGTTGTTTCTGCACCACCGACCGAGACTACATTTGCGGTTAGCTGAACTGTCTGTCCCGCTACAGTTAATGTATAATTTGGCGGATTGACCGTAATTGACGTAACATCTGCTTCCTGTTGATTACAGGCTGTTAAAAATAAAATCGATGTTGCCACTAAGATTAAAGCGAATAAACTTGCGAATATTTTTTTCATGATATCTCCTTTAAAATTCTTTTTAGTATATTAAGCTTATTTTGTGTAGGCATTTAGAGCATCGAGCAGTTGCTTGATATTTGTTTCTTCTTTATAAGGCCTTAGAAATAGATTAAACTCCATAGGTAAAATAGGATTTGTACTAGTATACCCATATTTTTCAGAAACAACATCTGCTTTGATATTGACAATGATTTTTTTATTTTCTTGGACAGCCAACGATTTAATGTTTTCACGATTAAGCGCAAATGTATCGTAATGCGTTGGTCCGCCACTGATTTGAATAAATTCTGCATGAACTAAAATCTGTTCTTTGCTAACTACAACAAAGACCCACTGGCTCATAGAAAACTTGCCTACTTGGTGACGCCCAATAAGTAATGAATCTTCTTCTGAAACTTTACCACTATTAATAAAAGTCTTAGCTGCACGTTTTTGCCTTCTACCATGAGCTGATAAAGCAACAAATACAATCAGCGCAATAATCACCACAAAAGCAATAATTATTAAAATTATTTCTAGTCCCATAAACTTCTCCCTTTGCCTTAAATTTTACCTTTCTTCCAAAATGCTTCGCAATATCCATCAAGATTCATCTGGGCCCAATGTCCTCTAAGATTACTAATTTCATCAAGGGAAATTTTCTTCATCAGAATAGTTGGCACAGTTGATACATACTTTTTTTGGCAAGCTCAAACAATCGGCTGATATATTCTTCTTTTTTAATTATTTTAACTTCCACAACTTCTATTTCCATAGCTAAATCAAAACGCAGAAAAACCTCCTTACATTCCTCTTCAATGAAATAAGGAAATTTAGTATCTGATAAGTTTTACAAACTGATTGTGATTTTCGCTAATAAAAATCTATAAAACTTTCAACCGAACTATTCATTTGTTAAAAGATAATACGAGTAATCATAATTTCTTCCTATTTTAATTTGCTTGCATATAAATCTCCTTTAAATTATTTTTCAATATATTATACTATAAGCCCTTTAAACTGTCAATTTATTGTTATCTCCTTTCTTTTACAAAAAAATATGATATCTCTTTTTGTTTGAGTTCAAACATTGGAGATATCATATTTAATTATTCTGTTCTTAAAGCTTTAACAGGATCCTTCTTAGCCGCAATTCTTGCTGGAATTAAACCTGCCACTAATGTTAATAAAATAGAAATAGAAACTAAAAGTATTATATGAAATATCGTTACATTAGAAACACCAGCTCCAGTTGGCGTTAATGGCGCTGAAATATGATTAATGAGCGGTGAAAGTCCTAAAATAATTAATACACCTAAAATACCCGCAAATAAACCAATAAGAATTGTTTCCGCATTAAATACCCGTGAAATATCTTTTTTTCTGGCTCCAATTGAACGTAATACCCCTATTTCTTTCGTTCGCTCTAATACCGAAGTATAAGTTATAATCCCAATCATTATCGAAGAAACAACTAAAGAAACAGCCGCAAATAAGATTAAAACTAGAGAAATTGTATCAACGAGCAAATTAAGCATTTCAAAAACTTCACTAGTACCATCAATCATTGTAATGACTCTTGCTGGATCTGTTTGTGCTACATTATATTCATTAATGATCTCGACAACTTGATCTCTAGCCGCAAAATCGTTAGGAAATATTAAGACAGTTTGTGGAAGATTGTTACCGCCAAGTGCTCTTAGAAGCTGTGTATCAGTAAATGATGGCAATAGAAAACTATCAAAATCAACTACTGAACTAGCACTACTTCTTTGTGCATTAACAACATCTGAATTGTTATTAAGATTCATAATAGCTTGATTAGCAACTCCACCAACAAAGATTCCACCTTGACCCAAACCAACAAATTCATTAGCTGGTCTGATTATATTTGTAATAGTTACAGTGATAACATCTGAGCTATTATTATTGATTAAATTAATAATATCTGCTTCTGGACGCACTTGGTATGTAGATCCATTAAACTCAAATAAAGCATTATTAGAAAGAATTTTAAAGGTTTTTCCTAATACATCATTAATATTGATAATTTGATCGGTTGGTAAGCCCAAAAATGGTAAGACATGCTGATTAATTGTATTATCATGATTAAGAACTAAGGTAGCGCCAAATGCTGCTGAACCTGTGTAAGAACCAACAATAGTCATCCATTGTGCCGAATGGTCTGAAATCATTTGATCAGGAATAAAGCTTTCTAGAACCAATGGATTTCCTGGTGCCATTGGATTAAATGGCTGCGGCGTTCTTGGAGTATCTAATAAAACGCCATTAATTATATTAAAAGCTCTTATATTTAAACCTGTCATTTGATGAACACTCGCATAGTTTAAAGTATTTCTAGAACTAAGAAAATCCAGGAACGTCTGATCAATAATATTAGATCCCATTATTGGACCTGCTGGCGCTGATCCTTTTATTTCATTATCATTAAGATTAACATCTGATCCATTTCCATTAAATCCAAATTGTGTAAAGTTTTCTGAAATATCAAATGGAGCACTAGCCATCATGTTTTGTTGCATATCCGTTAAAACATTTCCGAACCCACTTTGAATTGCTAGAACTAGTCCAATACCTAAGATCCCGATACAGCCAGCAAATGCAGTAATTAAAGTACGGCGTTTTTTTGTCAAAATATTTTTAAGACTCAATTTCAAAGCTGTTGGAAAAGACATCGCCGTTTTATCTTTCTTATCCTCAACTACAGCTTCTTTAATTTCATAAGGCTGAGTATCACTAACAACTAAACCATCAGAAAGACTAATAATTCTTTTAGCGTATTTATTAGCTAATTCAGGATTATGAGTAACCATAATAATTAGCTTATTCTTAGAGATTCTCGTTAATAACTCCATAATTTCAACTGAAGTTTCCGTATCAAGTGCTCCAGTTGGTTCATCAGCTAAAATGATGTTTGGATCGTTTATCAAAGCTCTGGCGATAGCTACACGTTGTTGTTGTCCACCAGATAATTGATTAGGTTTTTTATTAACATGATCCTTTAAGCCAACTGTTGTTAAAACTTCAAGGGCTTTTTGTTTTCTTTCTTTAGCTGAAACCCCTGATAAAGTTAAGGCTAGTTCAACATTTGATAAAACATCTAAATGCGAAATCAAATTATAACTTTGAAAAACAAAACCGATACGATGATTGCGATAAGCATCCCAATCTTTATCTTTATATTGTTTAGTAGAAACATTATCAATTATTAAGTCTCCGTTACTATAACGGTCTAAACCTCCGATAATATTTAATAAGGTTGTTTTTCCAGAACCTGAAGCTCCTAAAATGGCGACAAACTCTGATGTCCGAAAAGAAACATTTACTCCTTTTAAAGCCCAGTACTTAACCCCACCAATATCATAGTATCTTTGAATATCTTTAATCTGTAACATAAATTACTCCTCTGTTGTTATTATTATCAGCAATTTTTTCACATAACAAAAGTAATTTCCAGAGAAAATATTTTTTAAACAAGGCTTTTCTCAGAATTTACAATGCGTCATATTGCTTAACACGCAATATTATACACTACATAGTATAATGTGTCAACAACAAAACAGCGTTTTCATAATTTTTTTCACAATTGGCACAAGTAAAGCAAAAGAAAACGGCTCAAACGAGCCGTACCATTTTCATTTTATTCAAACTAAAATTTCTTCTTGGGCAATTTTTGAATCTACTAACTCTCTATCTATATCATCTGGTTTATCTTTTATAATTAAACATACCAATTTATTAAGTGGTCTCAGAAAACCAATTAAGGCAAGCATCGTACCAATATTAAAGACTACATGAAAAACAGAAATTTGAAGGATTGGTTGATATATTAGACTTTGAAACCAAGGAATTATTACACCTTGCAAAGGCCAAAAAAATGCTAAAAATAAAATTGATCCTGATAAATTGAATAATACATGGAAAGCCGCAACTCTTTTTGCATCCTTATTCCCTGGAATAGAGGCAATTACAGCCGTAAAGCTTGTTCCTAAATTTGCGCCAATCGAAATAAAGATAGCTGATTCAAATTGTAACAACCCACTTGCGACCATTGTTACGCTTATGCCAATAGCTGCTGAAGAAGATTGAATTAAAATCGTAAATATTACACCAATAAGAAATAACCACAAAGGAAACGTTACTCTGCTAAAGACATTTTCAAAAAAACTGACGATAATTTCGTTATTGCTTAGTGCCGAACTCATTAAACGCATACCAATAAATAAAAGCCCAAAAGTTATAAATATATTTGCGACAGTAATCCATTTTTCTTTTTTTGTTGATAACTTTATTACAGCTCCGACAAAAACTAAAACCATGATAAAGTATCTAATCCGAAATGCCGAGAAAACAAATAACAGTGACGTCAAGCTACTGCCTATATTAATACCCATTACTAAGCCGGTTGCTTGAAAAAGAGTTAACATACCACCGCTTACTAAACTAATTATGATAATTGAAGTAGGGGTAGAAGATTGTGTGACTCCTACGATTGCTGTACCTAAACCAACATTAGCAAAGCGATTCTCTCCGGTTCTTTTGAAAAAATTATGAAGCCTCTCAGAAGGCTTTCCAAATATTTTTGAAAGCATGATAATTGCTAATAAAAATACTCCGACGCCAATAAACAAGTCCATAATGGACGTTGTGATATCCCAAAACATTAAATCAATCCTCTATTCTATAAATTTAGAAAATTAAATCAATATAGAAGCAGATGTTTCCAGCTTTGTTGAAAATATCTGTTATTTTTATTAAAACCTTGAATATTATATAACGGGAAACAAAGATTGTCAATAAAAAGCAGTTAATAAGAAGTTTTGTAGTTTAAATTATATTTAAAATAATAAAACCACCTCATTTTGGGTGGTTTAAAAATTAATTCTTAAGATTTTCTAATTGATTAGTCAATTCAATAATTTCATCAATCAATCCATCAATATAATCAATCATCGCCATTACTGGTTGAGTTGTTGATAAATCAACAGCAGCAAGCTTAGCTAATTCTAAAGGAGATTTAATTCCTCCGGCTTTTAAAACATTTATTCAGGCATCAATAGCAATTTCCTTGTTTTTTATTTTTTCAAATGAAGCTACAGCTACTGTAAGACCAGCTGAATAAGTATATGGATATAATCCCAGAACAAAAGCGAAATAAATACGCTTCAAAGAAGCATTGTGCTTCTTTTCTTTATAAGAAATTACAGGCTACCCTGTAACCTTAAAGGTGCTGTTAGACCGCTATTCCTCAAACTCTGAATTACTTCATCGTCTTTGGGTTTACTTTTTGCCATTATATTTAAACTGGCATTAATATCTGAATTAATAAGTTTTCCTGTCTTA
>Ga0123352_10004489_pt1 | contig 20573 bp, 18 predicted proteins | sample TergutLab28metaG_FD_89700 | JGI IMG/M metagenome (GOLD analysis project Ga0123352, IMG submission 89700) | Labiotermes labralis P1 segment gut microbial communities from Petit-Saut dam, French Guiana - Lab288 P1 | ecosystem: Host-associated > Arthropoda: Insects > Digestive system > Gut ...
GCTAAACGGCTCAAAGCTCTACGCGGTCTTTCGCCTTACGAATTCATTGTTAATTCTTGGGTTGATAAACCTGAGCTATTTCATTCAGTCCCATCCCAGCTCATTTTGGGACGGTACATCTAGCATCGAATGTGTCCGTGGTTTCGATAGTAGACGCAGACTCATTGACAAAGTAGACTCGACCGGGTGACTCGTTTTGAGAGAGCGCGGGTTCAAGCTCACCCCAGCTTGTCAGTATATGCGCACCCTTTCTCTCGAAACACAGCAGTATATCGCCATCATTAAACCCAGACATCGTGATGTTATCGGGGAAGTATGAATGAAAAACCAAGCTAATTGCATGATGGTCGCCAATGACCCTGGTTCGAATCCTTATCAGCGTTTGCCATCCGTCAACGTGAATATCGGCGAAGTATTCATTATGTTGGTTGCGAAAAATTTTAATACCATACGCTCAGGTCATGTCTGACCCCGCATATCCCGGGAAAACTCTGCAAAGGCATACCTGCCAACCCAAGGAATCCAGGCCGCTGTCCACGATGTTTATGCCTCAAAAGCAACAAACAGACAGTAGTCAAGGCGGCGCGCATAATATGACTTTAACTCTGTCTGTTTGTTCATTGTGTGCTACCTTCTTTCAAAAAAACTGTCTCTTCGATCGATAACTCTTTGCGCCACTTCTATAACCCCATCATTATTTATGTCAAGGCTTCTGTTTTGCTCGTAAAGGCCATCACCCACGCGCATTAGCACACGGTCATCCGGCGCGGTCACAGCATTTGGCCATAGCACAGCTGAGCTGCGTCGCTTGATCTTTTAGCAGTGCCCGTGCCAGAGTACTCTCTGAATCTGAGGTCATAAACTCCAAGGCCATGTAAATAGATGCTTGCCCAATGGCCATTGCCTTGCACAACGCATATCAGCCTGGCCCTAGGGTCGGCCAGTTGCTCTGCGCTATATAAAGAGCCGACAATACCACTGACACCACTGATTGCCTCGCCGTCAAACAAATACACATTCAGCGCGCCATAGCTCCTTGCGCCAGCAAACATCTTGGCGAGTGTTGTTGTGATTATCCTTCTTCTCGTCAATTACGGTTTGCGCCAACCATCCGTTATGATAGAGATAGTCCCATCCCGCTTCATTTCGCACAAGGCCTATCTGCTGCGAATCCGGGTCATTGATAGATTCGAGTGCAAGCATGGTTCCGCGCACATCCCTGCCAGCAATAATGGATTCGCCATCGGTCTTGAACACATACAGTGTGCCAGTATTCCTTGAGCCGACAAAACCAGCTCCGGTGATCACTGCGATAATCTCATCAACTCCGTCGTGATCCAAGTCATAGAATCCAATCGCAATAGATGCAGGCACAACCCATCCGGCTATCTGTTCATCATAATCCAGTTCCAAGAACTCTCGAATCGCTTCCCTTGCAACAGAATAGCGATCGTCTGGGCTGTCATAATCAAAAGAAATCCATTGAATCTCTAAAGAATTTGCATCAATATAACCATCGCGCTGTAATGTGTTACCTTCTGTTTCATCACGCACTAACGCTTCCGGCACCGGCAGAGGGACGAGATCTTGCACCTTTAGATCGCTGCGTTCCTCTTCGTCATACGGGGACAACTGGCAAGAGTATATTACGGCGAAAAGTGTGATTAGGATGCCGATCGCTGTAACGATTTTTTTGCAGATAAGTCATCCCCCTATCCGTATCGCTTTTGCAAAATTGTTCTTAAAGTCTACGGTGCTTAGTTAAAAATATCTGTCAAATCATATCCGCCAAACCGATCCATATAATATGTAGCCAGTGTTCCATTTCCGTCTCTGCGAATTGTTTCATCTCTGAACATATCCCGAATATTTCTTGTTCCGACCAGATGGGCAGCCAAAAGCAATCCCGAAGCAGTAACTTCGACCGATATCTCCTCCTCTGTGTCTGGGTGTATTCCTGTAAAAGTGGTCCCCACGTACGAGTGGAGGTTATAGCCCCGAAGCCGTTGGTCCCAAAGCACTTGGTGATAAGCCCTTACCGCAGTATTCTGCGCTTCCGGGCTGTCCAAAAAATATCTGCACGACTGCTGATTCCAAAATCTCTTGCAAGATCAGTCCAGTTTCCGTCTGAGTCAATAAAGTCGGCTTCTTGCAGTGCAAGCGTACCGAGTTGATATAACCCCATGTAATCGCCGTTTTCTACCCAATGCCTGTTGCTGATCAACACAGCTTTCAAAGAAAGCCTAGTCTGTTTGATAGACAGCAAAAGCTAAATGCGTATAAAGCGATAATAAACGCGCCCTCAGGCTAAATCCCTCGAAATGTTTAAATGCATGTTGATTAAAGTAACCCGCAACAAACAGCCCATCTTCTGTTTGAAAAAAAACATATGGAAACCATGCGAATATGATGATGTCATCAAGGCCGTCGCCGTTTAGATCTGTAACTACAATATCATCAATATCCATTCCATCAATGCTCGAAATAAAAACAGTGGAAAGAGAATCGCCATATTCATTCACCAAGTATGCGGAAGAATGTAACCGATTGTCAACAGTTGTTACTGCCGCTACTTGCAAGTCACCACCTATTGCGGGTACATCAATGTCGAACAAGTGGATTTGAATGGGGCGTCTGTTTTCGTGGGTATATGATTCCGATCTCGCAATCATGTGTGATAGGTTAAATGGAACAAAGCTATATATTTTGCCACTGTCTAAGGCTACCGTTATTGCACGTTCGCCAAACTCTAGTCTGGCACCTGCTTGGTCACCGTCTTTGTTTGTCAAGACTAGATCAGCAACGTTGGCGAAAACAGCGCCAGAAAACGCAATCGGACGAGTGTCCCAGCCATTTTCTTCAAAAAAGATCGCATTTGGAGGCCACCAAGTAAATTCACCTTCTATCAAGCCGCTATCTATGTCGAAAATATGTAATTCAATGTGAGGTGATGCCACATCCCCTGGGTTCCATCTGTCAATATACCACCTTTTCATTAGAAATTCTCTGTAATCAAAGAGGTCTGTGCTTATGGGAGGATGAGGAGTGTCCTCATCCTCCCATAAGCTTTGTGCCGCATAACTTTTATGATCAACAACGTACATCGTCAGCAGCAAAAAGCAAAGTGTTCCCCTAAACACCATTGAGATCAGCTTGACATGAGTTTTGACCATGTTGCTCCCCTTATCATCTTCCGCTAAAGTGTTCGTACCAGTTTTCAGCGAACTCAACACGCCGTGTCACCATCTGGGCAGTGTCGCCTGACCTTAAATAGTGCCCATGCAGGATTAAAGTCAGTGTTTCTACATCTTCGGTTGAAGTCATGAATTCTTCGAACGTCATGGCAAACGGGGCGTGATACCAGTCCACCGCTCTGTTTCGGTCGTTTAGCCACCTGCGGCTTTCGGGTTGCATAGAAGATACAATGAACTCAAGCTGCAAATTCATAAGCTCGAGCGGATCCATGCTGTTGGCTGTTTGTGCGTCAGGAATGCCTGCCCAATCAAAAAAGTCAATCGCCGGCGTCCATTGAAGCAACCCAAATCCGGCCCTGCGATCATTGTTAACAATAGTCGTTCTATCCTGTTGCTGCCAAACGCCGGGATTCAACCAACTTTCCCTATGAATATTGCCTAGCAAAGCGGAAATCGCCTGAACCGACCAGCCTTCGTTTCTCAAGTACTCGAAAATATACTCAGCGTTTGCGATCTGTTGTTCATCGGTTAATCTATCCTGATCTGTTCTCGGGATTGAAAACACTGGCAAGTCGATGTCGCTAGGTGCAGAAAATCTCCCGGCACCAAATGCCTCAATCTGCCGCACAATTTCAGGACTATACCTGAACAAGTCCGCCAACTGAGCAGCAAAAGCGCGCCGCTCATCGTTGCTAAAGTCGCCGTAAAGTTTTTCAAGTACCATCGCAATTTCGGCGTCAGTCAACCGCTCGCTCGCGATGTTCTCCCACAAAACCCGCTCGGCGGCTTGCGGGTTGCGGTTTGGATCTCCATTGCTGACCAGCACAACGCACCGACAGTTCGGGTGAAAGGGCGGCAGGTTTACACCCTCGCGCGCCTCAGCCACCCGGTAAACTTTGCCGTCGTGCTGCCTGCAAACGTCGGTTGCGTCCGCGAATGTCACGATTTGGTAGTGCGTGAAGCCGACCAGGTCAATCTGGCGGCCATTTGTGCTTTTGGCAACCTTAAGCGCCTCTGTCGACAATCCGAGCTTGTCCTCATCACATACCGACAGTACATACCCTACTTTTCTCACATACATAGACTATACCCCTTTTTCTTGTGTGTGTAAAGGATAAAATATCCTCTCACATAAGGGGGGGAATCGAGAAAATTCGCCTTCAAAACGCTACATTTTTAGTGTCTGGCAAAGATGTTCGTTTTTTCGTATAGATGCACAAACAAGCTGGCAAATCACGATTGGTTCTATCTATATATTCAGAAACGCCACCCTTTTATCTTAACAAGGCGGCGTTCGAGTATTTTTCGTAAGTTTGTTCATTTGAAAGTCTATAAAGCGTGTGGTTGTGCGGTTTGTTTGAACCCTATAGTTCCACTCTCACCATAGAAAAACCGCTTAACCATCGCGATATGCGGTTTTAAATTATATCCGATCGTACATCCAGTTGCCGCCGCTTTTGGTCAGAACATCCCACTTTGGCGGAAGTACGCGGATACTCCACAGCTTGCCCCGGGTTATGTTGTCGAGAAAGTTTATGTAAAACTCGCCGTTGTGCAGGTGTGAATCTTTGAGCAGTGCTTTGCCGAACTCTTTGATTTCACCCGCGGAAAAATCGTGGCCTTGGGCGTTGATCTGTATGGTGGCCGGCTCTGCGTCCAGCGCAAACAGTTTGGCGGCCCGTTCCTGGTCGCTGATTAAAAACTCCACCAGCGCTTCCGCTCTGTCTTGTGTTAGCATATCGCCCTCCGAAAAGTTATTTGCGCACCGCTAAGCTGAAGTCCGGCCGGTTTTGGGAGTTCGTACACTCTCCCAAAGCAGCCTGGAGAACTGGTGTGCGGCATCCGGACTTTCACTTAACAGCCGCACAACATGGCCGCCGCCGGCCTGGGAGATCGCGGCCTCAACGCCGTCGTAAACAGGCAGGGTGATGTTGTCGTACCCGTAAAGATAGATCAGCCCCTGGCAAACGCGGCCCTCATAGAAGCCCAATCCAAAGAAATCGGCCTGGCCGGTGAACAGGCGGGTGTGATCCAAAAAGACCGGCTTGCCATCCACATTTACGCAGACACGGGAGGAGTAGCGCGCAAACTTCAGCCGCTCACCCATCCCTTCTCTGCCGCAGGCGAGTATGTCGGTAAAGATGAACTTTGCGCTCAACGCCAGTTTGATTTCCATATTTGAGCGAAAGGTGTTGTTGGTAAAAGGGATTGCCGGTTGCGGCATATAACACAGTTCAGCGTTTTCGCCGACTTGTATGGCGACTTTCTGCACCGTTTCACCATCGGTAGAGTTGTAAAGCTTCTGATAAGACTGTGCGGTAATCAGAGTCCGGGTGTTTTCGCCCATTTCAAAGCTTATGTTGTAGCGATCCCCCTTAAGCATACCGGGGCCGGCCAGCAGGGTCATGACCTCGGTATACCCATCCTCGTGGTAAAACGATTTCGCTATTTTGAGCGGGTTGGAAAAATAGCTATTGGCTACAATCGTCCGGCCGTTTGCCTGCCGCTGTGTCCGCACAAACAATTCACCCATAGGCTATACCTCAAGCAAGACGTTTTTCTTGACCCATTCAATGACTTTGTCAAGCCCGTCCAGTGTTTTCAGGTTGGTGAAGACGAACGGCTTGCCGCCCCGCGCTTTGTCCGAATCCTTGGCCATCACGTCCAGATTTGCGCCGACCAGAGGCGCGAGATCAACTTTGTTGATGACCAGCAGATCAGATCGAGTCAGCCCCGGGCCGCCTTTGCGGGGGATCTCTTCACCCTGTGCCACATCAATGATGTAGATGGTCGCGTCCGCGAGATCGGGGGAAAAGTTCGCGGAAAGGTTGTCTCCGCCGCTTTCGACAAAGATGATTTGCACATCGGGGAAACGGGCGGCCAAGTCCTCCACCGCTTCCAGATTCATAGAGCAGTCTTCGCGGATAGCGGTGTGCGGGCAGCCGCCGGTCTCAACGCCGATGATCCGGTCGGCGGCAATCGCCGAATTGCGTTTGAGAAAGTCCGCATCCTCCCGGGTGTAAATATCGTTGGTTACAACACAGATGCTGTACTCTTTTGAAAGCGCACGGGTCAGCCGCTCAATCAGCGCGGTTTTACCGGCCCCGATCGGGCCTCCGACCCCAATTCTGACATAAGACATAGATCGAACCTCCCATGTGTTTGCCGATGTGAGTCACCGGCAAAAAGTGATAAGTTTTTGTTTTCTTCCCGCCAATAGCGGGGAGAGAACAAGTGATCCGCATGAATGACATAAAAATCAAGAGCTATACAGCCTGCCCTCCAGCGTCTCGTGCTGCATTGCCCGCAGGTCAAACCCACAGCCGGATACCCCAAGCTCTTCGATTTCGGCTGAAATGGCTTTGTGGACAGCCGCGGGAATCCCCTCCATCGCGTCGTAAAGCGCGGGCTGCGCATATGTTTGCCCGAGTGGTACAAGTTTGACCGCATGGTTGGTCATTATCGACAAAAGGCTGTAGGCGTAAAGCTCAAGCGCGCGGTCCACCTCCACCGCAAGGTCGCCGATCAAAAGCCCGACCGCAACCGGATAATGTCCGGTACACCGCCCGTCTGCGACCGCATCGCTCAGCGCTTTCAGGCCGGGGTAATCCGCAAAATTGCCCAGCGTTTTGAGCAGCCGGCTGCCCAATCGCTCGCTGGTAAGCCGCACCTCGAATGGCTGCTTCATGGCTGCGCACAGATTATCAAGCAGGGAAAAATCCTCGCCCTGTGCCGCTTTGGCAGCCAGACCCAAATCCCCATAAGGCAGAATATATAACTGCGCGTTCAAATAATGGGTCAGACTTTCGCGGTCAAACACCAGCCCTTTTTGGGTGTATGTTTCCATCCCGCCTGAAAATGCATATGAGCCAATTGGGAAGAGGGAATCAAAAACTTGATAGAGCGGCAGCATACCCGTCTGCCTAGTCATGGCTGTGACCTCTGACCGTCACTTCGGGTATAAACTTGGTGGTCACTTTTTCGCACCGAAACCCCTTTTTTTCGAGATACTCAAATGTCGGGCGCTCGTAGGGCGTATCCACCCAGCCCTCCCCGAATGTCAGCGGGATGTGCCGGTTGCCCAATTCAAAGCAGGCGCGGCCCATCTCACGCAGGTCACCCGCATACAGGCGGGTGACCTCGCAGGGGACAAGAGAGAGCGCGATGATCCGCGAATCATCCTCAAACAAGATGGCGCCGTCAAACATATGCTCAGACAGCCGCACGCCGATCTCCTCGCCGGATGACGCCGTTTTTTTCATAATCCGCTTGGTTGCTTCATCCCACTCAAAGGGGAGGGTCACGACTTCTTTAGCCGTTTCCCCGCTCAGACTGCCGATAATCTTTTCAAAAACCATGTGAGGGCCTCCTAGAACAAAAAGTATTTTTGCGCGAGCGGCAGCTTGTCGACCGGCTCGCATGTGACGTGTTCGCCGTCTACCGTGACCGTGTACGTTTCGGGGTCAACCTCGATCTTGCCGGTGCGTGTATTGTGATGCATATCCGCTTTGGTCAGGTCGCGGTTGTCTTTGACCGGCAGCACAATCTTTTTGAGGCCCAGCTTTTCGGGCACGCCCTCTTCGATGGCCGCTTTAGAGACGAATGTGATGCAGGTATTGCTGACCGCCAATCCGGCCGCGCCGAACATTTTGGTGTAAAGCACCGGCTGCGGGGTGGGAATAGAGGCGTTTGCGTCCCCCATTCTTGCGGCGATGATCATCCCGCCCTTGACAATCAGTTCGGGCTTTGCGCCAAACATGGCCGGGCGCCAGATGACCAGATCCGCGAATTTGCCGGTTTCGACCGAGCCGACATATTCTCCGATTCCGTGGCAGATGGCCGGGTTGATGGTGTATTTGGCCACATAGCGCTTGGCCCTGAAATTGTCGTTGCGCTCACTGTCTTCAGGCAGGTGTCCGCGCTGATCTTTCATCTTGCTGGCGGCCTGCCATGTGCGCAGGATGACTTCACCCACACGGCCCATCGCCTGCGAGTCCGAGCTCATCATCGAAAAGATGCCCATGTCGTGCAGGACGTCCTCGGCCGCAATGGTTTCGGGGCGGATGCGCGAGTCGGCAAAAGCCACATCCTCCGGAATTTTGCTGTTCAGGTGATGACAGACCATCAGCATATCCAGATGCTCGTCCGCGGTGTTTACGGTAAACGGCATGGTCGGGTTTGTGGAGGAGGGCAAGATGTTCGGCAGCGCCGAAATGCTGATGATGTCGGGGGCGTGCCCGCCGCCTGCGCCCTCGGTGTGGTAGGTGTGTATTGCGCGGCCGCCGATGGCCGGCAGGGTGTTCTCCAGAAATCCGGCCTCGTTGAGGGTGTCGGTGTGAATGGAAATTTGCGTGTCGGTGGCATCGGCCGCGTCCAGCGCGCCGCGGATAACCGCCGGTGTCGCGCCCCAGTCTTCATGAATTTTCAGCCCGACGGCGCCCGCGCGAATCTGCTCGATGTTGCACTCAAGATCGACCGCGCTGCCCGCTTTGCCCAGAAAGCCGACATTCATCGGGTACTCTTCGGCGGCTTCAAGCATTTTTTGGATGTTGAACGCGCCGGGGGTACATGTTGTTGCTTTGGTGCCGTCCGCCGGGCCGGTTCCGCCGCCCAGCATGGTGGTGACCCCGGAATAGAGCGCCGTGTCAATCTGTGTCGGGGTGATAAAGTGGATGTGTGTGTCAACCCCGCCGGCGGTGACAATCATCCCCTCACCGGCGATTACTTCAGTGCCCGCGCCGATGGTGAGCCCGGGGGATACGCCATCCATAGTATCCGGATTTCCGGCTTTGCCCAGTGCACTGATCTTGCCGCATTTGATTCCGATGTCGGCTTTGAAAATTCCGGTGTAGTCCAGTATGATCGCGTTTGTGATGACCAGATCGGGGCAGTCGGCGTCCCGCACGGAGGCCGATTGACCCATTCCGTCGCGGATGGTTTTTCCGCCGCCGAACTTTGCTTCGTCGCCATAAGTGGTCAGGTCTTTTTCCACTTCGATGATCACGGACGAATCGCCCAGGCGAATCCGGTCGCCCGTTGTTGGGCCGTACATGCTCGCGTATTGTCTTCTGCTCATTTCAAACATTGCCTACACCCCCCTGTAGCCCTGCTCTTTTGCCCTTTGAAGCGCCGCCTTTTTGACTTCGGGGTCATCCATCCGGCCCATGACCAGATTGTTCAGCCCGTAGCCGACCCGCGCGCCGCCCAGTTTGACCAGGCGCACTTTTTTGTTGTCTCCGGGCTCAAACCGGACAGCTGTCCCGGCGGGGATATCCAGCCGGTAGCCGAACGCTGCGCTGCGGTCGAATTCAAGCTGTTTGTTGATTTCGAAAAAGTGGTAGTGCGAACCGATTTGAACCGGGCGGTCTGCCGCGTTTATTACGCTCAGCTCAATGGCTTCTCTGCCCTCGTTGATTTTGATGACCGCGTCTTCGTCCACAATGTACTCACCGGGGGTTACTTTCAAAGCAGCCGGTATCGGTTCATGTACGGTTACTAATTTTGTGCCGTCCGGGAAGGTTGCCTCAAGCTGAATCTCATGGATCATTTCGGCTACGCCGTCCATCACATCTTCGCTGCCCAGCATCTGCTTGCCCTTGCTCATCAGCTCGGTCACCGTATATCCGTCCCTTGCCAGCTCTAACAGCTCGGACGTGATGTACGCGATCGCTTCAGGATAGTTCAGCTTGACGCCGCGCGATTTGCGCTGCTTGGCCAGCTCGCCTGCGCAGTGGATGAACAGCCGCTCTTGTTCTCTCGGGGTTAACTGCACTTTTATCGCTCCTCTCCGTGTTGCACCCTAGGTCATAATTTCAAACTTGTTACCGCGACATCACGGCGTATCATTACCTGTCTTTTCGCACAAAAATGCTGCAGTACAGCTGTGGCGATGGGAACTGTATGGGAATTCATCGTCGGCATAAAAAATATTGCCTGTGTTTTTGTGCGAAATGTCAAGATGAATCCGCACTGCGATGTCGCAACAAACGGCTTCAAAACACACTCTAAATCTGTTGGCTATTTAATGATACAAGCCCGCCAAAACAATGTCAAGTACACATTGTCAGAAGTGATATAAGCGATCAAAATAGAAGGTCACCTGTACAGGTGACCTTCTATAATAGCGGTTGTTATGTTAGTTAGGGGAACATATGTCCGGCGATGGCGAACATAATCATTGCAATAATGTAAGGGGCGGCAATAATCGGCAGCGCATTCTTCGCGTAGTCGGTGTTGCGCACGTCGGTGGCCGAACAGGCGAGCGTTACCTCCGCGCCGTAGAAGCAGGCGTTGGCGGCGAATGCGGTGGCGCAAACCAGTGCAGCGGCAACCAGAGGAATGTTGGCGCCCATAGCTTCGGCAACCGGGATGATAACCGGGAAAGAGATGGCGGCCATCCCCCAGAATGTGCCGGCCGCGAAAATCATAACGGAGATCAGGAAGAATACCGCCACCGGCAGGATGGCCGGGTTGAGGATGTCGTAAACCATGCTGATAACGAAAGGCGCAAGGCCGAGTTCCTCGTTGAAGACGCGCAGGGCAAAGGCGGCGAAAACAATACCGATAACCCCGATCATGTCTTTAAATCCATTGAGCATCGCTGTACAGAACTCATGAACTGTGATCATCTTCTGTGATACATACATGATGAAACAGGTTGCAAGCGCTGCCATGATGCCGTACAGCATTTCCACAGTGACCACGGTGACGACGGCCAGCACAATGATCGGAACGATGAAGTTCGCGAAGTGCGGGTATTTTTCATCGGGGTCGATCGACTGGTCAGTGGTTGGCTCATGTCCGGGAATGAACACTTGGCCGCTGTCGGCAGCTCTGGCAATTTCTTTGCGCATCGGGCCCCATACGGGAAGAATGCCAACGACGATCAAGAAAGCGATGATAATTGCTGCAATTGGAAAGAACATAAAGGGAATGGTCGAGATGTAGACTGCGGTTCCTTGCCCAATCGGTGCTACGTTGGTGCTCTCGTACAGACCGGCGAAGAAGGCCGACCAGGTAGAGAACGGGACAACGATACAAATTGTGGTACCGACAGCCATTATAAGATAGCAAAGGAATGTGCGCGATACATTGAACTTGTCGGTTACACGCTTCATGGCGTGGCCGACGACAAGGGCGCTCAGCCATTCGTCAACAAAAACGGCGCAGCCTACAAGAAAGGTTCCGATCAAAGATTTCTTTCTGCTGGTCGCAAACTTAAGCGCGACGGATGAAAAGCTCTTGATGCTTTTTGTAACCTGGAACAAAGCGACCAAGCTTCCAAACAAACCGCACACAAGCGCCATCCACTGCCAGGTTCCGTTGCTCAGCGCCCAGTACATCGAATCTACCCAAGGCGAGAAAAATCCTGTGCCAAATGCAAGTATTGCGCCTACGACGCCGCCGATCATAAGAGATGACATTGTCCTTTTTGTAAGTATGGCCAGGGTAATAACAACGGTAATTGGCAACAAGCTCAAAATTCCCATGTGTTCCACAATCGTGCCTCCTCATGATGATTAGATATAAACTGCGTAAGAAACACGTCCACCGGAATCGACGTTAGACAAACAGAGACCCCGCTGTGTTAGAAACCGATGGCGCAGCCGTCTTTTCGATCATCGCTTCCCCCCTCTAACATGCCGGTCTTAGCATCAATTAAAATGCCTTGATATCCACCGAACACATCAAATTTGCTGATCACGAAATGCCCTATTTCTATGAGCTTAAGCCGTTCCTTCCACTGAACGGCCTGCTCTAAAGCAACGCCTTCCGCCGTGTGGCAAACTCTGGCGGCTTCGCCCGCTTCCTGCGCGTCCATCCCAAACTCGATGATGTTGAGCAAAACCTGTACATGCCCGGCCGGCTGCATATCCCCACCCATAACGCCAAAGCAGAACCAGGGCTTCCCGTCCTTGAGCACCATGGCCGGTATGATCGTGTGCAAAGGGCGCTTGGCGGGTTCCAGGCAATTAAAGTGGCCATCTTCAAGCGTAAACAAGGCGCCCCTGTTCTGCATGATGATCCCCGTCGCCTCCGGCACGACCCCTGAACCGAACTCACAGAAAACGCTGGTTATAAACGACAGGGCGTTTCCATCCGGGTCAACCACAGAAAGGTAAGCCGTATTCGAAGAGGTCCAGTCCCAATCTTTCATTTCACTTGCGCGGTTCGGGTCTATGATTTTTCTGCGCTCGCCTGCGTATTCCTTAGAAATAATCTTCTCGGTGGGCAGGTCGGCGAAATCCGGGTCGGCTATGTAGTTCGCGCGGTCAGAAAAAGCGGCCTTTTTCGCTTCAATGATCAGGTGCATATACTCCGCCGAATTGTGGCCGAGGGATTTCATATCGTACCCCTCAAGAATATTCAGCATTTCCAAAACCATGGCGCCCTGCCCGTTGGGGGGCAGCTCGTAGACCTCATAGCCCTTGTAGTTTGTGCTAAGCGGCTGTACCCAATCTGATTTGTGGTTTTTAAAGTCCTCTTCGGTCAGATAGCCGCTTAAGTCTTTTATGCACTTGCACATTTGCTTTGCCAGCTTGCCTTCATAAAAGGCCTCTTTGCCTTCATTTGCAATCAGTTCAAGGCTGTCCGCCAAATCGGGGATGGTAAAGATATCGCCGGGCTCTGGGGGCTTGCCGTCGTTTAGAAATACCCTTTGCGCTTCTTCCGTCACCAGTGTAGCGGCATTCATCTTCCACTGCTGTGCTATGATGTCCGTTACCGGGAATCCTTCTCTCGCATACCGGATGGCCGGCTGTAAAAGCTCTTTGAGCGTCATGGTGCCGTACCGCTTTAACATCGCGTCCCAAGCATCAACCGCGCCGGGTACGGTGATGGTATGTACACCGGTAAGCGGCAGCTCTGTGTAGCCGGTTTTGGCTTTCATCCCTTCAACATCCAGCGACGCAGCCGAGCGGCCGCTGCCGTTCAGGCCGACCAGCTCACTCTTCTTCGCGTCCCAGTAGATGGCGAAGCTATCGCCGCCGATTCCGCAGGCAAAGGGCTCAACTACCCCGAGAACCGCCGATGCCGCCACCGCCGCGTCTACCGCGTTTCCGCCTTTCATCATCACTTCAAGGCCGGCGGCAGAAGCCAGAGGCTGACTTGAGGCAATCATTGCGTTTTTGCTCCTCACTACAGAGCGGTTGCTTTTGGAATATGCCGGCCGATCACCCATATTGTTTTCCTCCTGAGAATGTGGATCACTACTGCGCTTTGGCTGCCAAACGGCGCTGTGTCAACGCCAAAACGACCAAGACAGGTACTGTACCCCAAATGCCATAAACGCCCCAGGCACTGCTGCAAAGTGCCCCCACCGCGCCCCCTGCTATAAAGACACAAAGTAGCATGAAGAACCCGAATGTCTTTCGGGAAAAAGCCTTTTTCTTTTCGACAAAGATGGCCTGGTAAAGATACTGGCCCATTGAGCGAAGGTTGCCTGTCTGGATGGTTGAGTTAAAGACCCAGCCGCTGTACGTGCGAAAAGCGCTGAGCTGAAAGGCAGCCACGGCAGACAGTAAAACATTTGGCACCGCGTGTGGTACGCTCAGTGGAATCAGCCCCACCAGCAAAAAGAGCGGAATCTCCCAGTAGAGTACCCGCATCTGCCAGCTGCCTTCCGGATGGCCGCGGTATCGGTTGAGGACATGTTCCGCGATAAAAGCGCCAGCTATGGTCGCAAGCATTGGCCAGAGGGCGTTGCGCATAAGTGGGATATCCTGCTCGAAGATCGCCACGGCGAACACCGCCGCGTTGCCGGTTTGATTGACGGCAAAGACGCCCCCGCGCACAATGAACGAGTAAGAGTTCACATATCCGCTGATAAAGGTAAATGCCGCTATAAACCAAAACGATTGCAAGAGCGCCGGCGTTGTCCATACTTTCTTTTCGCGAATATCCGCCAAACATCATCACATCCAAAAATCGCCAAGCGCAAAACAGACCCGACTTAAGATTGTTAAAAAAACTTCACAATATTAATGACAATATTGCGTTAAAATAGGTCATTTTTTCTACTAAGCTCAAATTATAGCATAAAGTTTTAAAAGATGCAAGAAAATTTTATTCCGCCGTCACCTTTTTGGTGCTATAAATAATTTAATAAAAATTTCCGGTTAATTGCGCCAAACCTGTTGACTTTTTACTAATTAACTGTTAATATTTTTGCGGGTTGCTATATCAGTTGCCGGCTGGACGGCAGCTGTGCCGATACAGGACTGGCACCGGCAGCCAAATACAGAACGATGCCCTGCCTGATAATACAGTAAAGTGCATTGATCTTCCAAGGCATCGATTTCACACATCTGAAAGGAGAAAGAAATGTTACTTAAGGACACTGGGAGAACTGTGCAGGAAATCAAGGACCTAACAGCCAAGTATATGATCGAGACCTACAAGCGCTTTGATTTTATCTGCGAAAGAGCTGAGGGTCATTACCTGTACGCTGAAAACGGCGACCGGTATCTGGATTTTTACGGCGGCGTAGCCGTAAACAACACCGGCAACTGTCACCCGAAAGTCGTGGCAGCGATCCAGGAGCAAGCCGCCACACTGATCCACACATTCAACTATCCCTACACCATTCCGCAGGCGCTTCTTTCCGAGCGGGTGTGTGAAGCCCTTGGTTACGACAAAATCTTCTATCAAAACTCCGGCACCGAAAGCAACGAGGCCATGATCAAACTGGCTCGCAAATATGGTATTGAGAAATATGGCCCCAATCGCTTCCACATTATCACTGGTAAAGGCAGTTTCCATGGCCGCACATTCGGCTCGCTTTCCGCCACCGGTCAGGTCGGAAACGTTTTGCAAAACAACTTTGGCCCGATGCTTGAAGGCTTTACATACGCCGAATACGGCAACCTGGCCGACTACGAGAGCAAGATCACAAAAGACACAATCGCCATCATGATCGAGCCGATCCAGGCTGAGGGCGGTGTCGTTGTGCCCACCAAAGAGTTTATCCAAGGTTTGGCCGCGCTCTGCAAAAAACATGAGCTGCTCTTCCTTTGTGACGAAATTCAAACCGGCTGGTGCCGCACCGGTGAACTGATGGGCTATATGCTCTACGATGTAAAACCCGACATTATCTCGATGGCAAAAGGCATCGGCGGCGGTATGCCGATCGGCGCGATCTGCACAACCAAAGAGATCGCCGAGACATTCAGCCTCGGCACCCACGGCACTACATACGGCGGAAACGTTGTCTGCTGCGCCGCGGCACACGCCCAGGTAGGCGTGTTGCTGGACGAAAACTTTGCCGGCAAAGCCAAAGAAGTGGGCGCTTACTTTAAAGAAAAACTGAACAGCCTGCCCAAGCTCAAAGAAGTCAGAGGCCACGGCCTGTTGGTTGGCGCCGAGCTGACCGACCCGATCGCCGTTGCCGTTAAAGAAGAGTGCATCCGCCGCAAGCTGCTCACCACTGCCATCGGCACCAACATCATCCGCATGGTTCCGCCGCTTACCGTCACCAAAGCGGAGTGCGACGAGGTTGTTGCTACATTGACCGCGGCTATCAACGCAGTCTCGTAGTATTTGTGTCCGGCAATTAAAGCAATGATAAAGGCTGCTTGTTGTTTTAGAACCTGTATTCAATAACGAGAAATGCTCACCAGCCGAAACGCTTTGAGTATTGAATACAGATTCTTCAATAGCTGCAAGCAGCCTTTATTTACTAGGGGGATCACTTCGTTGGAAACGAGTACGATCGCACTGATTATAATTGGCGTAACAATGGTGCTGTACGCGACCGAATACCTGCCTATAGCCGCTACGTCAATTATGGCCTGTCTTGCCCTTGCGATATTCGGGGTGCTTCCGATAACCGGCGCGTTTTCCGGTTTTGGGAATGATATGGTTTATCTGATCGTGGGCATGGTCATTGTCGGCAACACGCTTTTCGAAACCGGCGTCGCTAAAGCAATCGGCCAAAAGATCATACAAGGGGTCGGGACTAAGGAAAGGCTGTTTATGCTCGCCCTTGTCCCGGTTACTACCGCGATCTCAATGTTCTTGAGCAATACCGCCACAGCATCGATCGTTCTGCCGCTGGTAGCAAGCGCGGTCGCGGCGTCCGGCGGTAAGCTGACCAAAAAGAACACTTTTATGATGGTGGGTATCCTCGCGGTAACGGGTGGCGGCCTCACCCTTGTAGGCTCAACGCCGCAGTTGATTGCACAGGGCTTTCTGGTAGACGGCGGGCACGAAACCCTGGGCTTCTTCGAGATTGCCAGAACGGGCTTGCCAATCATGATTTTACTTGTGATTTACTATCAGACAATCGGTTTCATCTTACAGAAAAAATTCTTTAACTTCCCGGAAGTTGAGGACGCCCCCGCCACACCGGCCGAGGCGGTCGGTGCCGCCGCGGAAAACGAGCCGAAAAGTGTGGCGAAAATGATTATCTCTGTCGGGATACTCGTCTTTTGTATCACCGGGTTTTTGATGGATCTTTGGAGCCCCGGGGTTGTGGCCATGGTTGGCGCGGTTGCCTGTGTGGTCACCGGCTGTATAACCCAGAAGCGGCTTTTTGCCAAAATGGACTGGACTACCGTCACGGTTATGGGCGCGTCTTTCGGCATTTCGGCCGGTATGCAGCAAAGCGGCGCCGGTGCCCTTGTCGCGCAGACCGCGATAAACATCATGGGCGACAACGTAACACCTTGGCTCTTGTGGTCTACGCTGGTTATTATTTCCACAATCCTTACAAACTTCATGTCCAGCACCGCCACGGCGGCCCTGCTTGTGCCGATTGCCGGGATGCTTGCAATCGAGCTGGGGTTTGACGTCAAGCCTGTGGTCATGGCGGTCGCGGTCGCGGCCAATGTCGGTTACGCCACCCCGGTTTCGACCCCTCCTATTACAATGACCCTGATAGCCGGGTACAGGTTCAAGGATTACGTTGTTTTGGGCGGTCTGTTCAATATACTGGCGATCGCACTGCTTATCCTGATCTACCCAATCGTATTCTAAAACATGCGCGGAGGTGTTATTTAGGTGAAAGTATTTAACGAAAAAATCTTAAGGGTGAACCTTAAGAGCTTGAGTCACTCAACCGAAAAGCTGGATATTGCCATAGCGAAAAAATTCATCGGCAACAGGGGGCTGGGCGCCAAGTATCTCTACGATGAAATTGACCCCAAAGTAGACGCCCTCTCCCCGGAAAATAAGCTGATCATCGTCAACGGCCCGGCTACCGGCAGCAACATGCCCACCGGCGGCAGATTCATGGTCGTCACCAAATCCCCGCTCACAGACGGGATTGCCTACGCAAACTCAGGCGGCTTCTGGGGTCCCGCTTTCAAGGCGTCGGGCTATGACATGATGATTTTGGAAAACAAGGCCGACAAGCCGGTTTACATCTATCTGGATGATGATACCGTAGAAATCAAGGATGCGGCTTTCCTGTGGGGCAAAACCGCCACTGAGACCACCGACGCCCTGCTCGAAGTTCACGGAGAAAAAGCGAAAGTGCTCTGCATTGGCCCGGGCGGCGAAAACCTTGCCCGGATGGCTTCTATGATGAATGATTACGACCGGACGGCAGGGCGCGGCGGCGTAGGCGCGGTTATGGGTTCGAAAAACGTGAAAGCCATTGTCGCCAACGGCAAATCGGCTTTTGAATACCCGGACGCCGCCAAGGCGAAAGAAATCGCGTCAGCCAAAGTAAAGTTCCTGCGAGAACAGCCCGGAACCGGCAAGGCCCTGCCCGAGCTCGGCACAGCCATGCTCGTCAACCTGGTCAACGCGAGCGGCGTTTTCCCTACCAAAAACTGGCAGGGTTCGCAATATGAAAAAGCTGAAGAGATCAGCGGCGAAGCCTTGCGCGATCGCTTTCTGGTCAAGCGTTCGGCCTGCTACCGCTGCCCGGTTGCCTGCGGCCGAGTTGTAAAAGACGCCAACGGGGAAGAGATTGGCGGCCCGGAGTTTGAAACCGTTTGGATGTTCGGCGCAAATATGGACAACGACGACCTCGCCTACATCAATATGGCCAACGAACTCTGCAACGAGTACGGCGTTGATACCATTTCGGCGGGGGGCGCCATTGCCTGTGCGATGGAGCTTTACCAAAGAGGGTACATAAAAGACGAGGAACTCGCGGCCGACGGCCTTTCGCTCAAATGGGGCGACAAAGAGTCGATGGTCAAGTGGGTCAAGAAGCTTGGTCTGCGCGAGGGTTTCGGCGACAAGCTGGCCGAAGGCTCCTACCGTCTGGCCGAAAGCTATGGCGTGCCTGAGTATTCGATGACGGTCAAAAAGCAGGACCTTCCCGCCTACGATGCCCGTGCCATGCAGGGCCAGGGGCTGAATTACGCGACCTGTACAAGAGGCGGCTGCCACATCAAGGGCAACATGCTGCCGACTGAGGTTCTCGGCCCGGTCGAAACCCGGCTGGACCGCTTTAACACCGAAGGCAGAGCGCCCCACGTCCGCAACGCGGTCAACCTGGCGACCATCACCGATTCCTTGGGATTCTGTATCTTTATACGCGGTGTGGGCATCCCCGGCTTTGTCGAGATGGTCAACGCCCTGTACGGCGAAGAAGTTTATACCCCCGAATCGATTGTGGAGGCGGCTGAGCGGATTCTCACACTTGAGAAGCTGTTCAACACCAAAGCCGGCTTGACAAAAGCCGACGACACACTGCCCCCAAGGCTGCTCAATGAGCCGATCGTAGACGGCCCGTCCAAAGGGCATGTCAACCGCTTGGGTGAAATGCTGCCCGAGTACTACGAGCTGCGCGGCTGGGATTCCGAGGGCGTGCCAAAACCGGAAACACTGGCGGCACTCGGCCTGTAATCTTAGGTAACGCACGAAATATGCATCCAAAACGGGCTGTTGGCAATCCGCCAACAGCCCTACTGTAATAGGAAGGATAAGCTATGAAAGTTGAAGTACTTTTGTTTAATTTTTTACGTGACGGCCGCGGAAAAGTGGTTTCTATGGATGTGAATGAAGGAACTACCGTCAACGATTTGATTCGCCTGCTTGAAATTGAAGATGACGTGGTTGCCAATGTGTTGGTCAATCAGGCGGACGCCGAGTTTTTCTCCCTGCTGAAAGAAGGTGACAGCGTGTCCCTCTTCCCGCTTTTGGCCGGTGGATAAAGGGGAGGTGGGCTCTATGGACTGTGTACCGCTGCGATATTCCCGCAACGTGCAAGCGCTGTCCGGGGTGGAATCGCAAAGCTTACATACAAAAAAAGTCTGTGTTGTGGGCCTGGGCGGCTTGGGTGGTTACCTTGTTGAAACCCTGGCAAGAATCGGGGTTTTACACATTACCGCCGTTGACTACGACGTCTTTGAAGACAATAACTTAAACCGTCAAATATTTTCTACCGAGCTGCTTTTGGGGCGCCCTAAAACCGAAGGCGCAGCTATCCGCATTGGCCAGGTGAACTCATCTGTTGTGCTTAAGACGATAACGGAAAAGCTAGTGGCTGACAACGCGGCCGAAATCTTGCGCGGCCATGACTGCGTGGTGGATGCTCTTGACAACATCCCTGCCCGTTTGCTTTTGCAAGAAGCCTGTGAAGAGCTGAATACGCCACTGGTACACGGATCAATCGCCGGCTGGTATGGCCAGGTCGCCGCCATCTTTCCCGGAGACCGCCTCCTGAATAAAATCTACAAAAACGCGGGGGTAACCGGAAAAGGTGTGGAAAAGCAGCTCGGAAACCTGCCCTTTACCGCTTCGGTGGTCGCTTCTATTCAGGCTGCGCAGACTGTCAAGATTCTGTGTGGGCGCAAGGTTTTGCGGGGGGCGCTCATTCAAATTGACCTGCTCAACATGGAGCTTGACACCATCCGTTTCGATCAAAAATAGTGACTTATTTACATAAACAGGGTCATCATTCTGAGCGGTGGCCCTGTTTATTGCAGCGCTAGTTTTAAAAATCACCTGTTATGCTGGCGGGGGTTAAATCGGGGTTATCTGTGCCCCGACTACTGGTCGGACATATCAGCTTGATCAGGGCATCTCCAAAACTGCTTTCCAGAATGGCTTTCCACCAATCCCCGGCAAGCGAATGTTTTTAGCTTGAAAATGCTCTGCAGGTTGGAAATATCAATCGTGAGCAATACAATACCACGCGCAAGTTTCGGCAACTGCTACGCAAAAGAAGCTGCCAAAAATCCGCTTTCGCGATTTGCGGGCATTCTTCGGCCTCGTTGCTCATCAATATGGGGTTCACACTCAAAGAGGTACAGGAATGGCTAGGCCATACGGATATTGCGCCCACTGAAATTTATGCTTATCTTCTCTACAAGTCAAAGAGGATATGGTGACGAAGATTGGCAAGGCACTTTTTGCTGATAATGGTGCGGGTACATTAAAACGTGCGGTTTAACATTTGTAGCTGGATTTGTAGACAGGGTA
>Ga0123352_10004490_pt1 | contig 20572 bp, 15 predicted proteins | sample TergutLab28metaG_FD_89700 | JGI IMG/M metagenome (GOLD analysis project Ga0123352, IMG submission 89700) | Labiotermes labralis P1 segment gut microbial communities from Petit-Saut dam, French Guiana - Lab288 P1 | ecosystem: Host-associated > Arthropoda: Insects > Digestive system > Gut ...
ACACACACCACACACACCATACACACACACTACACACACACACCACACACACACACACGCACACACACACACACCACACACACCATACACACACACACTACACACACCACACACACACACCACACACACCATACACACACAAACTCACACACACTCACACACACTCGAAATGTGCAATATTTATTGCTTCCCCACCACAACAATGGTTGCACGAACGCCCCTCAATGTCACGTTATACCTACAGCGCCGCCTGCCTCTTGTATTTGTATCTATTTAATCCTTAAGACAAAAAAAAACACTTAGCTGTCTAATACGCATGTGTCATGTGCATTTGTGTGATGCGATTAGGCCAAAATGGTGAAGAGACATAGTCCCTTAAAATATCGCAGAAATGTTGCCCCTGAAGTTTCAACACGTAGCTCTATATTAGCTCTTAAATATTTATTTTCCAATAATGTTAGGAACTAATCACCGACATATTAAACTGTACACCCCTGTACACTGCGTAGCCTGCGTAAGATAGTCGTGGATACGCGGCGTGTAGAGAACAGATACGAGAGTCTTGAAACTAGTTACAGTAACAGTTTTTGTGAGGGATCGTTGCAAAGTAACTTCAGGTTGGTCTCGTAATAAAACAATAATTCCCTTCTCATACGTCTGCAAGAAGGATGGCTCCACGTACCAACCACACATGATAAACCAAGCTAATGTTTCCTGGCTCTCGCTTCTTTATCGTGTTTTAATCAGCACCTGCCGTTTCTACACAAAAAAATCAGAGAGCTCAAGGCGTTGCAAAGAGAAGCACAGGGCGTGCTGCTGCTGTGCTGGTGGTAGGACCACTCACTGTTTGCAGGGCTCCGAGCGGAAAATGTATTATGAAAAGCCATTCTTGCTAAAGGAATTATAGTGACGACTTCGGGCGGTATGAGATAAAATGCATGTCCATCTAGATAAATAAACCAATACAATCAATATAAATTTTATTACTCGAAAAACAGATAAAAAATATGGTCTAAGAATAATGCGAATCAATAATTTCGCATAAATTATCTGGACTTTTACTAATGAAGTCTTATTGGCAGAGCCCACATTTAACTAATATTCATATTTGTGGCCGTAGGGTGGGGGGGGGAGGGAATGCCTTAAATTGAACCAGTAATTACTCTAAGGATCTCCACAATTTCCCTGATTCTGTCAGGCGAATTCCGGTTAGAACAAGGAATGGGGCCGCACAACTGATTGCCTCCAACTCATTTCGTACTAACCGAATGTGATAAGCCTCAGATATCTTTAGGACCTAACAGTGTCTGTAGTTGATATGGCGGTTTCTAAATTATCTCAATTCATCCAAAAAAAATCCAAGAACCAACAACTAAGTTAAGACATTTAAAAATTATTTAATTGCTGATAAATTTTCCGTTCAAATATGTGCAAATATTAATAACTTATTCAAACTGTTTAAGCTATTTTACAAATTCCTTTTGCAGCATTACAACTACACTTTTTATTGTCCAAACCAACAAATGCACAACATATCAATATCAATAATATTTGCAAGCACTCGTACATGTTTCAATGCATCCGCATCTTCTCCAAGGAGTCTTAACCTTGTGTTTGATAAAGTCACAAAACTCTTAAAATTGGTACAATTTTAACACGATAAAATCAAAATATTACAACTACACTTTGTAACGTGGCTACTTAACGCGGCAGAACCAAGCTGAAAGGTGCATTACGTTTACTTTACGTTACTTTGCGCTCTTCAGGAGGCTGTCACAAGTGTTTACCCAAAACTTTCACACAAAATCCTTTGCTACCCTCGAAGCACTGTATTACTTTTCATGTCATGAGTCACAAGGTTTACTGATAAGAATTGGACTCAGTCCAATTACAAGCCCCCAAGCTACAAGCCGGAAGGTCGCGGGTTTGATTCCCGGTGGTGTCATTGGGACTTTTCATAGAAATAATCCTTCCGGCCGCACTATGGACCTGGGGTAGACTCAGCCTCTAACAGAAATAACAAGAATATTTCCTAGGAGTAAAGGCGGCCGGTGCGTAGGGCTGACAACCTTACCACCTTAATGTCTGGGAGCCTCAAACTCCTGGAGCCCTCACGACCTGTCCAGGCCTGTACAGGAATCGCTTTAACTTTTTTTACAATTTCTTAGAATAATTTCACTGCTCGACACAGCTACGATAGAAAGCCAGAGGGCAACGTTACCATTATTCGTCAGTTATGTACTTACGGTGTACTTCATTTGGAAGTCACGCTTAATTTACTGCCATTTCTTAAGCGTCATAAAAGTCGAAGACGTACAGTATTGTTTCTTTGTTAACGTTTTGCTAAACCCATAAACTATACAGTTTATAGTACAATAATGTAGTTTAAACCCAGTTAAGTTATCGCTTAGTATGATGCATACCGCAGTTACAATCCATTTGTCTAATACACGCCACTCTAAACATACATAATAACTTACATCCCTCTACAAGGGTGTCATTTCACACGACAATTTACGTCGCGATAGTACGCTACTGCGTACAGCCGCCCTCCCACCACAATTTCTCAGCGTAAACTGATGTAGCTGACCTTTCAAGTCTGTTGGTTTACGACCTGAACAATGGCAGTCATTAATATCTCTGTGGGGACTGAAATGAAGCAACTCTGTCATGTTTACGGCAGCAGCAGATTGATGCAAGATACACCGTTCTTTGAAACTAATGGTCACTAAACTGGTCGAAACTTTTGTTGCTCTTCGCTGAACTGGAAGTGTCATTACCAGGCAGCTTCTCGACAGCCTAAAGCAGACCTAACAAGAGTCAGAAAAATTTAGACCAAATTCCCGAGCAATAGTTTGAGGGACATGTTTTAACATTATCTACAATCTAAACTTCGGACCCATATGTAATTTTTACTTTTGGATTGTCAGATTAAAATGTTATAAGAATTTTTATTTTCTCATCGCTCTTATTCGTTCTTCATGCCCCATCCATCTCACCCTCCTCTATTTCGTAACCCTAAAAAAAATCTTAATATCAATTATGGCTCTTCTGTCTAACAAATCTTTTCCATTTCTTGTCTTACTCCTACTCCCTAGTGGATCGAGATATTCCCTCAGTGCCGGATCTCAAATACTTTCCATTTTTGCGACATCTGAAATCCTGAAGGGGTGACTAAACATTTTATGTTTTGGGTTTGAGCTACTGCAAAACTTGAGGGAAGACGTATTTAAAAAACGGTAGTAAATTCCTACCAGACCACACGGTGTCACATCTCACCATCTCCTTCAGCGCTCGGTGCGAGAGACCAGGCGCCTCATCCATGTAAGAAAGAAGTTACGGCACACATGGTAATATTTATACTATGTTGGGGTGACAGTTGGGACGAAAGAAGGTTCAGAGGCGAAAGGAAAACTCGCCCTTCGTGGATTTAAGACGCTTTTTGCTTCTTTTCTAATGAAATGTTGAGTCGTTGCTGTCATTGTCAGGTATGTGAATATCGCCATTTTTAAAATTATTTATTACCTATGTTTATATTAGCTCCGTCTGCCTATAATACAGCACAAATTTCATTACTAATGTTCCTCATAATCTGGGACTATTACTATTAACGTGTTCGCCTTATGAAGTAATATGATCGCCGATGACAAGAATCTGACGTGTTCCACTCATTGTAAAATTTTTCGTGAAATTTTTAATCACATATCTTAAAGACGAACGAGAAATTTCGGAGACAAAGCATGTCTTGTTCCCGACCTTCATAAATGATGAAAATCTTGCCAAAATTTGTGGGCTTAAACAGAACATTCTGTAATACTTTGCAAACCAGTCTCATGGCATCCGACGTACTGCGACGTCCATGCAATGACGGGCTACTGCACGAAGCTTAGTATGAAGCTCACTTAGTGAACCGTTAAATGGTTTAGTGTGGATAAATGATAATTGAAGAATGGTTTAACCAAAGGCTCACTTTTTTTCAGGCAAGCCCAGAAGAGTGCCTGATTAACATGCATGCTACGTTTCAGATAATAATTGGACCCATTCTCAAAATCGATCAACTTGATGCAGTCTCAGATTATATTAGAGTATTACTTCACATTTCCATACTCATGCATGCCATTTGCCCGTGTATACTTTTAACACCATCTACTTGTTAGATAATATTAATGCCTGTTGGATTTCCAGGCGATTTAACAAACCTGGGCTGGAAACCAATTAAGGGAAATTTAATATCGACAGCCATGTAGCTAGAAATATTCACAACATTAAATTCTTCTTCTTCTCCTTCTATGGCACCGCAGTCCAGTGTGGACCATCGCCATGTTAATGGACTTCTTCCATTTGTCTGTGTTTAAGAACTCCCTTTCCAAGTTGTACCTTTGCATTTATCACTGCTGTTTGTACCAAATTCCATCATAAACTTCACCCCGGACAAAAATAAATTAAATTCGCAACTAAAACGGGTCCAATAATTTGAAGTCAGGAATCATTTTGCCAACACAATATATGCTATCACAACTCCCAGTTGTCAGTGCAGCTGTTATCATTTCCACTGACGATAAATAGGTTTGCATTTAATGTTATGCTTCACGCGCTTTCGGTATTTTGTTTGGTACGTGCACTTTGGTACCTGCAGTTTGGTACGTGCAATTTGGTACCTGCAGTTTGGTATGTGCAGTTTGGTAGGAGCAGTTTGGTACGTGCAGTTTGGTATGTGCAATTTGGTACCTGCAGTTTGGTATGTGCAGTTTGGTAGGAGCAGTTTGGTACGTGCAGTTTGGAACCTGGAGTTTGGTACGTGCAGTTTGGTACCTGTAGTTGGGTACGTGCGGTTTGGTACCTGTAGTTTGGTACGTGCAGTTTGCTAGCTGTAGTTTGGTACGTGCAGTTTGGAACCTTCTGTTGGTACCTGCAGTTTCAATGCAGTTTGTACCCTGTCTTCTTGACCATCACTTTCTTACGTTCGTTGATGTAATGGGCTTTTTGAACTTGAAATCTTATATTTCTCCATTTCGGTACTGTACCATTAGCGATCCATTTCTTGCGGCAACTAATTTATAAAGATCCACATTTTGCTGTGGATTTATAAGTTATGCAGGGGAAATAAAATAAAACGTTTGGGAAAATACAAAATGACAAACTTTTGCCAAATAGGCAGAGAAAATCTTCTATTCTCAAAGCCCGTTCCTGAATGTTATTTACAAAGATTACTGGTGCAGAAATATTAGCCTAATAAAGGCTAATTTGAATGCTGTCTGCTCATACGTTCTGAGACAAATTTTAGCAACTGGTTAAGTTCCAAAAGCCTTCTTCTTAAAACTCTGTCAAATCCTATAAACAGCTGCAGCCATAAAATTCAACCTTAAGAACCCATTCAGTTGAAGATCCGAATAAAAAAAAAGTACAATGCAGGACGACCAGCTTACACACATAATAGAGCCTGTAAGATGTCCATAATTAACGTTATTAAGACGGAATTTACAGCCATTAAGGCTCTTTATTTTATGGGGAAGAACATTTACAAATACATACATAAAGCACTTTTCGTCTTGTAAGAACTCTGCTGGGTGCTAAGCTGGGCCATGGAATTCCATTTTTCTTGCACAATGCATCATCAGCCACGTCACATTACGCATAGTAATGTGACGTGGTTGGGAGAGCAGAGGCTACCTGCTGTACACAAGATTACATCAAAATATGGCTGCCATCTATATGGTTCTGTCAAGTAAAATTCTGAACGTGCCGCAGTAAATACAATATTTCATCTTCTTGCATTTGGTTCTTCCTCAAATTTTTTGTGCTTTTCTTAGGTGCGTTCGCAGGATTGCGAAAAGCGACCGTTAGCTTCGTCATATCAGTCAGTCTGTCCGTCCTCATGGAGCAACTCAGTTCTCACTGAACGTAATTTAATATTTGATATTATTTTTCGAAAATCTGTCGGGAAAATTCGAGTTTCATTAAAATCTCGCTAGAATAACAGGTACTTTACACGAAGACCAATATACATTTCATATAACATCTTGCTACCTTCTCCTTAGAATGAATCATGTTTCAGACAAAAGTTGTAGAGAAACTCAAAGACACACATTTTGTGTTTAATAACTTTTTTTTTCTGAAATCGTCCCGTTTATAAGATAGTGTGGAAAATGTGGAACAACCAGACGGGCCACAGAAGGCGGGACGGCGCATGCTCTTTGAATGCTGGATATCATAAGGCTACAGACAAATACTCAGAATATGTAATAATCATTGCTTTTCCACTGCAACGATAGTAGCACGAACGTGCCCCATTGTTACGTAATATGCGCATGGCCTGTCTTGTATGTTCTAAATAACGTACTGAATGTAATATGTTTTCTTTTTGGTAATTCCCCGGGGTCTGAGTTCTAATAGCCGACGTTTCGGAACCTTCTATCAGTTCCATCTTCATAGGTAGGTGGATGAAGAACTCAGACGCCCGGGAATTACCCAAAAGAAAACATATTAAATATAGAACACGGCGAAAGCCTAAAATCAAGAACGTACTGAATGTCTTCGACCGAATGTGACTATCGTATGTGTACCCGAACAGTGGCATGTCGGGTTTCAAAACCAGTGGCCAGAACACCACCAATTTTACTCAGCACTGTAACAAGTATATTTTACCAAAATAAAGCAAAATACTATTTGAAAGCATTATCTTTTCGTTCCAGCGACTGAAGGTTTTCAGCTAAGTACACTAACCTTTCTGATTTTTCGGCGTTTAATGATTTAACCCCTTTAAGACTCAATTAATTTCAAATATAGGTCTATATAAAAATTTGGTTTCTAACCTCACAGAGAACAAATACCATTTTGATTACAAAGAAAAATTGGCTAACGGTTTTCAGGAAAACGACTATTTGTTCTGCAAGTGTTAGGTAACACATATAGGCTATACAATACGTGTGTGGGCCAATTCAGCTTTTAAATGTTATGACAGGTGGTACATATAATTACCGCTGGGCCCTAAGTCGTTAACGGTGTGACTACACAAGTGACGAGGGAGTAAACGGGAGATTAAAGTGTTACCTTTAGAATTGCAAAACAAAGCCCAAACCCCTTAAAAAAAACGAATTACAATTTACTTTATTAAGCACACTACTGGGGGTAAAACCGAATTGTGTGCGTCCTTTGTAGATGACTGTGATGTTTGTCTGATTTTTAGCAGGGTCTACCACATACACACTTCAGAGACTAAATATTCTAACGCAAGTAAACATGATTAGAGGCGCTAATATGATTGGGTCTACGGACAGCGAATTAGGGGTGTACACATTTTACAAAAAATCTAGGCGCTACCTAAAAGTTCTAGGCGTTATGAGGGTGATACGCAGCATGTTCCAGACTCAGGACGCCAACGTACAAAATTTAGTCACCACGGTTACCTGACACCCGGATTTGTGCACCCCTGCCGTGACTTGTATCGTATAATGTGAAAGAAGTAGTAATCTGTTCTTGAAGATCACAAACTGCTTAGAATACCGTGAATCAAAAAAGTAGCCACAAACGGAATGACGCCCATTTAGGAGAATGATTGTACTTAAAATTTAAAGTTCACCCTTGAACAGGTCATGAAGGCCCAGAGGGGGGAGGGGTAGAGGTTTAGCTTTACTCTTTCTTTAACCTCCGCGCTAGAAGGGGATGGCTGGTCAACGCTAAGCCCCAGCTGCTTTACTCCCGGGAATGACCTGAACCAATTGTTTAGGAGGCTGGGTGGACTGCAGGGCCGGTCTGGACGAGTGTGGAGAATCTCGCCCCTCCCCCAACGGTATTCGATCCCCGGACCGTCCAGCCCGTAGCGAGTTACTATACCGACAGAGCTATCCCGGTCCACATTGATTACACTTGTGTCTACTAATTCTGGATGCAGTGGCTTCAACCGCCTATATTGGCGTGGCAGCAGCTGCAGTGGATATTCCGTGTAGAATAATTATAAAGACTGTCTTGTGCGCCTTCGGTTAATAAATTGTACACACGATCAACCCTTTGACGCCTAATGTCAACTATAGTGGTCGTACCGCACCGCTAACCACTAAAGTTGCATTTTATATATTTATTCAACAAATATAGGTACTGAATATTTTAAACACGGTGTATACTCTCCGTTTTTTTCTCTTCAAAATGCAGTTTGTTTCATAATTCTAACATATTTGCTTCCTGTATTATTCACATTTTATATACAGGGTGTGCTAAAATTAAAAAAAATAATTCCGACGCCAAAAGGTTAACCAGCGTTAACATCTGACGCATCCCAAGAGACAATCTTCATCTTAACTCTCACGTGTTTATTGTTACCGTCATTGTTGCGATTGTTTGAATGCAATTATTGTGAGCATTCTACAGTTATCTCAACAATTTTTATGCACCATGAGAACCATTTTTGGACATGTCGAGTTTGAAAGTAAAGGGCCGATTTAATTCCATGCATTCTTTAATGACTTCTATCGATGTAGATGAAGGATTTAGAAAAATACTGGCCCGTAGAACAGATATCCCAACAAGTACTTTCAAATAATTCCGTTTTGTCTGCATCATCCCATCGTCTGCATATTGCCTAACACATTATGATGGATTAAGCACTCCTACAGTTGTCAGGCAGCTGCAAACCCTCTCCGTGTACGAAAGAGGCTTGGGAGAAGGTCAATGCTCCTTTCTATCTGTAACGTCGTACTGCCTATTGAACTTGATAACAACACGCGTTTAGAGCAATCTGTGTCCACCGTTGTTGCTGGGTGAATACATTCTGGCGCAACTTGTGACGTTACAGCAAACATGCCCTTGATGCACGTTTTCATTAGGTCTCAATTGATAAGCTTTGTTGTAGAAAGTAACACGTTCCCTGCAACTTCCAGAAAACCCGGGTTTCAGAAGTTCGCGTGGGTAGGCCCCACACACGTTCGACATGCGATGGACAATATCACGTAAGAACTGCGAACATGTCTCCATTACCCTTGTATTGTGTGACCTTGGGCAAGCTATTGCAAGTATCGAATCCATAACACTGAAAAGAAAATAAATTCAGTGGCGTAACGTATTTCAGACGCGGTTAGTTTATTCTTGTATGCACCATGATTTCGTCCTCACATGGACTGCTATCTTTAAGTTTCCAGTCTAAAACAACATAATTACAATAGAATTCCAACAATCCGGATTAATCGGGGCGGCGAGCCATCCTAATATGCAGAAAATCCGGATAATTGGATTTTTTTTTTTGAAAATAGGCCACACTGACAGTCAGAAGTGGGAAAAAATTTCTACAAACGGCTATTTTAGGCTACATGTTTATTTAGGTGCGAATAAAACACTAGTACATAAATTCTTACATGTATTTGAATACTAGGGGGAAAAGTTAAGCCATAAAACTACGTAGTGCAAATTCATTACGAAAATGTATATCCGAAGGGCCAAGCCAATTCGGATAATTGGTGACCCGGATAACCAGTGTCCGGATAAGTGGAGTTCTGCTGTATTTATCATTTTGGGCATGCCTTCTGTATGTCCAGGTTATCCTTTTCTCCCTGATATTAAGCGAAAAGTGTATGTTATCAACTTGACGCCATGCGTCTTCAGCTTCCACGAAGTTCTTTGCGTCTTCACGATTTACAATCAAATCTTCAAACGTAAAATTTTGAAATTTCGATAGAACACGCGGTGTGGGGAGTCGGGAAGATTTTAATGTGTCTTCCTATACTCGCAGACATAAGTTACAACGCACGCATGCCTCGGATGAAATTCGCTCCCGCGACCCGGTGTTCCTGACGTCACTATGTCACTCTATCAAGTTCTTAATTACATTACTTTCCCCATTTTCCAATTATGTCTCGTCCTTACTTTTATAGTTTCTAGTCTTCACCTCTCCTATCTAATCATTCTAGATGTAGAGGGTATTGTTGCACCGTATCACATACAGAAACACACGCTCGGAAAAAATCCGCTGGACGAGGGATCGGCCTGTCGCAGAGGTTTCTGACTGCCAACACACAACACTCACAACAGACAAACATCCATACCCCCGGAGGGATTCGAACCCGCAATCCCAGCAAGTTAGCGGCCGAAGACCCCCGCCTCAGAACGCGCGGCCACCGGGATCGGATCCTCTTTTTATGTCACGGTAAAATAAGCACAAATTAAGAAGATAAACTTTGAAGTGAACATAAATCATGACAGACCTGTGAAGTAATGGGCGCCTAACACACGGACGTGTAACAGTGTGTTGAGTGTTACGTTACCAACTTATTACCACCGCCAGCGTTTATAAACTGTAAGGATTCTCAAATGTAAAATCAACATCTGTTAAGATTTAAATTAGCTGAGCAGAGTTTTCGGTGTTACCAAAATCACAAGTATGTAAAATACAAGCCATATATTTACTCACTGTGTACTTGTATCCAATCTACAGCCTAGTTTCATCACATTAGGCAACCCTAGGCTACAATCATAAATTCCACGACAATGCTGCAATATAACACAAGACTGGTTTTCTAATAGCCTTTAAACTTCAAGTTCAATAAACTGTCATTCTTACAATAAAACCAACTAGATGCACTAATTTCTCAAATTTATTTTTGGAATAAAACTCTACATGTTTCGCACAGTTCCTCTGTCCATCATCAGGAGTTTTTCACTGTACACACAGCAATTCATACGGCTTGCTGACAGCTAGCGAGCAGGAAAAACTCCTGATGATGGACAGAGGAACTGTTTGAAACATGTAGAGTTTTATTCCAAAAATAAATTTGAGAAATTAATGCATCTAGTTGGTTTTATTGTCAGAATTTATCACGACGCACGGTCACCTGAACGTCAAATACCTGTTGTTCATACAACCCCTTTAAATAGTCTACAAACGAAATTCAGTGTGACTGATTTAATTCCTCCCTCCCTACGCCCACTGTTGACGTCACTGTCCCATACTTCAATGTATGAGCCGCAGCCTCCCCGGTGACTAAGACAGTCACAGCCTGAATCTATCGTCAAGCCTTGGTCTTACAAATCACCCCGGCCGCAAAACACCCTCAGCCCCCTCTATCAGAAAAACACATCCGAAGAAACATGAACAATTAATAAAACTTCTAAGGGTGGAATCTCTGTGACTTTCGACGTAAAGGTCAGAAAGATTTTGTGCTCACCGAGGATTCTTCTTAACTTAAAGACGGCATTTATACTTAAGTTTTGCAAGTCAAACGCATCAGCCATACGGAACTGCTGCTTGTCCACAATTTGGTGCAGGAACTATACTGTGTACAGTCTTAGATCAATGAACCTACTATAACTATAGATTTGATATTTATATAAAATTGCACACTGTATACATATAAGCTAAGTGTACATGTACATATAATCTCTACAAACATAAGATGATACCATAGATCCAACTATATTAACCTAGAATAGCAAAAATAGCAGAACCCCCATGTACCCACACCACCCATCCTACACAACACATGCGAGATATCGTACCCACTTCACCCCTTACCTCCCCACTGTATACAACACACACAAGTCGAATATAGCTGCTTACTAAGTTTTTTCATTTTTCAACCTGAAGATGGCCAATGAAAAGTGCCGAAACATGTAGTTGTTCTTTATGTAATAATTTATATACATATCTCTACCATCATATAGTTGTGTTAGACAAGTATATACACTCCAATCTAGTTTGGTGCAGTCACACAACGCTATAACTGCCCCGTTTGTCCGCAGCACAATCTTACGCAGTGTTGAGAAATACGATCTCAGACCAGACACAGCGCGAGTATCACAAGAAACCTTCGCTTACAGTTGTTCGAAACAGCCTGTACGTTGCAGGAAAATTTGACAAAATGTATTCTGCTACTCAAACGAAAGAAGTAAACTCTAAAGAGAAATAATTGTTACGTCAGAGGACTGTGGTAGGTACCAAAGATTATATCTCATTACAGAAAGGACGTGAGTTCAAATGTTTCGGAAATTTAACAAGCCAAACGCAGAGCGGTTTGACGAACGAAAGATGACCGGAAGCCGGTGTAGCAAAATAAGGCCGAGGAACAAGCATCTGAAGGGATGTAAAGTGGGGAAATAGAAGGGGGATTATAGCAGCTCCAACATAAGACGTTATATATGAGGCAACAGAGGCAAAAGGACTAAGCCGCCTATGGTAATGGGCGTGTAAATGGCTGAATACAGATAAAGTAGTATAGGCCTCTATTAATGTGTGATGATGAGACAAGCAAATGGGGCAAAAGAGACAGAGGAAACGGGCTTATAATAGTATGATAATGAGATATGTAGGCTTACATGGGGCACCACAGACAGACAGCCAGACCAACCACAGAGTATGATAATGTGACATGCACATGAGGCAAGAGACATAATGGAACTAGGCCTATGATAGGGACATATTTGGGCGTATAGCAGCAACGGCAAAATCTAGAACTAAGGCTACTGAAAGATGACACAAAAATAAGAACATTCAGATTTAAAATTTAGTTCAGATGAATCCCAAAGAGCTGGTACAGGCTGAATGGCCAAAGTCGGTAAGACATTGGGACCGTGAGAGGAGAGTATCAAGGGAACAAAGGGGAGGTTTGACTAAGAATTCTGGGACTGCTACAGATTTCCAAATTTGTTCACTGGAGATGACGGAGGAGAAGGAAAAAAGTGGAAGAATAAGAGGAGAAAAAGTGAATATGATAAAGATGACGATGAGAGGCTGGAGAATAATTTTGAAGTTAGTAGGCTACATCAATCTCCTCAATTGCAAACACAAGACGTTTATGGAGAAAAAGAATAATTGCCAGTATCGTATACAGTTGAGTAGCCCATTTCATGACATAGACAATAATTAATGTTGAAATAGTTTTTTCTAGAAAATGGCGTTGATAAATTCGTTTTTGGGGATCACATCAACTGCAGTCGGAAGTTACAGGCCAACAGTATTAACTGCTGTGAATAAATTTTAAACAACCGGTCATATTAGTCTAGAGAGGCCAATCTTTCGAAACTCCAAAACGAACCAATCGAGTGCAGACTGTGTTGCAGCGTGTCCGTCCGTCACTGAGCAGCAGCTGGCTCGTGGAGATGTGAGGTGGCCTTGTATCGCGGGACCGAGTCATTAGTTATATGACGCAATGCGCAGTAACCCGCTGATTACCGCGTGCAGAGATGGAATTTATCCAGCGATCGTAAACGAGCAAAACACTTTCTGGAATAGGGCTATAACAGTCCCACAGTACGAAGGAGATTTACTGAAAGGATTGCATATGGCACTTGATTACAAGCGATCAATCATTTTATGCAGCATCACAAGAATTGTATTTCGGAATGATGCATTCCATTGGCAGTATTTCTCTCTAACTATTCACGAGAGCTTTGGGTCAGATCGTATTCCAAGACCACGCTACGTGGAAAGAATTTTTGTTGCTCTTTGACGTAAAAAATTTCCAAAAATTTTTTTTGGAATGGTATTTTAAAGATAGCTGATGCGCAGCTCGAAGAAAAATTAAATTCAATCTATTTTTTCTGCACATAAAAGCGAAAAAGTGCTGCATTTATTTCTTCAATGGTTTTGTCACAGTATAAAATTGTCTTCGATCCACGCTTTTGGAAATTTTACGAAACTGCTTGATTAGGATTTAGACCAACGACCACATGCGCAAGACCTGCGTTCCGTCTCGCTGATGTGTTAGAAATTCCTATTAACCAGACGCAGGATCCCAAATTACTTTTGTGTGTCTAATTTAATCTAACAAACCTCGTGACTTATCAACAAAACACTTACCTAAAAAATGGACAGGTTCGAGCAGTCTCAAAATAAACCGTATATTGCGCAGGTATTGAATACTTTGTTAAATCCAATCTAGAAAACAAGTCAAGACCCTCAGTGTGAGATTGTATTTTCTTCACAACATCAAGTTTGTAACAAAACTAAACACTATACAAGACACAGGAAACGCTTACAACTTGCTTTCATGAAAACATGTTGCGAGCAACAGTGCAAAACATTTGACCTAAACTGAACCGCGCCCCATTACCTTTTGGTTAATAATAAGATAAGCCTGTTAGAATCACTAGCGAGTTTTGGGATACCCAAAAAGATGGAACGGCTCGTGAAAATGACACTTGAAGGAGCCCACGGCAAAGTAATAGTGGATGGGAAACTAAGTGACCCTTTTGTCATAAGTAGAGGGGTTAGGCAGGGAGATGGTTTGTCTGTAACATTGCTCAACCTCGTTCTCCACAAAGCACTGAAAAACCTGGAACAAAGCAATACGACTGACACAAATCTGTGGACATGCCGATGATATTTTGGTAACTGCAAGGAGCCTTCCAGCAATTGAAGCAATGTGTGCTGAGATAAGCAGAGGAGCAGGTAGAGTGGGCCTGGTAATAAACCCCGACAAGACCAAATATATGAGATTTCCAGCGTCCCAATCCCGAAGATCAGTGAAACGGGCTACCATAAATGGTGTAGCTTATGAAGGAGTAGCCGAGTTCATATACTTGGGTACGCTAATCAGTAATGATATTAGCATGGAAAAAGAAATAAAAAGACATATTTTGGCCGGCAATATAACTTATTTTGCCCCTACAAGTCTCTTCAGGAGTCGACTTTTATCCAGAGCTACTAAAATTATATTATATAAGAAACTAATAAGACCGGTAATGTCGTATGGAACGGAAGCATGGACGTTGACGAAGAAAGAAGAACAAGCTCTGCTAATTTTTGAAAGGAAAATATTTAGAAAAATGTATGGTCCTAAATATGAAGAAGGGGAATGGAAAAGTCGGACGAATCGAGAACTAGAACAGATAAGCAAAGGGGAAAATATAGTAAAATGGATAAAAGGGCAAAGGATAAGCTGGTTAGGTCGCCTAGAGAGAATGGAGGAGGATAGGATGCCCAAAAACATCTTCACTCAAGAACTGGAAGGGACGAGAAGAAGGGGAAGAACCACGAAAAGATGGAAAGAGGAAGTAGAAAGAGATCTTCAAGTGCTGGGAGTGAGAAGATGGAGAGAGTTGGTGGCAGATAGGAAAAATGGAAGGACATTGTTCGACAGGCCAAAGCCCACAGTGGGCTGTAGTGCCAATGGAAGAAGAAGAAGAAGAAGAAGAAAAAGAAAAAGAAAAGAAGAAGAAAAAGAAAGAGAGGAAGAAGAAGAAGATAAGCAGATACGGCGTCATTAATACCATTCTTGACGTTGAGAATATATGTCTCACAAAGGGCCTAACGTTTTGTTGCTGGGTAATATGTATAGTATTATAAATGGTATGCCAATAATACTGGTTGTAAAATTCCTCCGTTTGTCAGCAGCAAATTTATACATACGTAATAAGCTTCTGCGTATAGCAAAATTATGAGGTCAAACGGCAAATAAATAAAAATGTTAAGCATTTAATAAATGACACACAAGTGCAATAAAATACCTTGGCGTTACGAAAAAGGGATTTGTATAAGCACTGAATTCAAAGTGGTACTTGCGAATGCCAACGTCTTCCCCGGAGCTAATCAAATAGCAGCAAGCATTCAGAATAACAAGCTAGAACTGTGGTACGAATTACACTACTCGAATCCTGCTGGGCGACCAATTCTTTGAGAATAATCAGACATACAAGAAGATCCAAACACAGTAAAATTTCTTTCTGTACAGACATCAGTTTTGAATAAGAAAGCTGGCGTCATTCGGATGAACCAAATAATAAATGAAGGTTATTGTAAATCTTTTAATTTGCCGCACAATTTAATTCAATTACCTGCCTTACAACTTTCCTTCTATCTCAAGTTTCTTCAATGTGCCACTTTTTCACGCAACTGTTCATAAGGACTACGTGCAACAAGGTACTGTGTATCTGCTCTGTGTTTTGGACACTTTTTGCAGTATCCTGCACAAACACGCGTACAATAACTTACACTATTTCAAGACTTGTTATGAAATTCTTTGGTGGCCACCACTGCAATATACTTAGGCCTAATAATTCTTCCTACTTCCTCTCACAGAGGCATACCCAGCCCCTCCCAGCGCTGACGCTGTGAATGGGTGGAGCCCTACCTCCATTCTCTCCTATGTGCCTTCCCACCTTACGTTGACCTTTACCTCCACAGAAGCAAACACAACACGAAGCCTTCGGAATGTTTACAGTCAAATCTACTGTTTTTGTGGAATAAGGAAATGTGTAAGCCAGGAAACATGCAAATTTTAAAATGCACAATAGTTCTGAAATTGTACCATGCGAGACGTCACAATCATTGTGCTGGTCCATTGAAATTTTAGTTCTAACAGTAATTATTATGAACTTCTGAATTTGTACATTTCGTTGCTCAGAAGACACACTTATTATACTGAAGCAAAGAGAACCTTTGCCGTTCCCAGTGGCCGCGCGGTCTAAGACGTGGGTTTGCAGCTGCTCGATTGTTGCGACTGCGGGTTCGAATCCCACCGGGGGCATCGATGTCTCTCTGTTGTGATTGTTGTGTGTTGTCAGGTAGAGGTCTCTGCGTCGGGATAATCACTCGTCCAGAGGAGTCCTACCGAGTGTGGAGTGTCTGAGTGTGATCATGAATCCTCGACAACGAGGAAGGCTTGGCCCACTGGGGCTGTTGGGTCATGGTAACAAAGAAGAGACTTAAGGTTTTAGCCGCATACATTTCCTGTTTACATGACCGTGTTACCAGCAGCAGACGGTAACACAGTGTAAGGGTGGCCGCTCCGGACGGAAGGGGTGGCGTGGCATGATTTTATAAGCCCACAGGACAAGGCGCTGAGGGAAATGTGTCAACGAGGCGCATGTGAAAGGTTACTCAGATACGTAGAGGCTTGCAACATGAAGCTAAGACCTGTGGAGCTACCGCATTCACCCATTTATGTATTTGATGGGTATCGCTGGGTATATTGTGGGTAACACATTTCTCTTGAGTATTCTGTAAGACTCATTTCAGAATCTCGGCACAGAGACGACATACGCCATCTACAGTTATTCCTGTTTTTCTTCAGTTCCTTCCTACAAATTACAGGACGTTATTTTGAAATATTCTATGCCCGCCTCATTCTACATTCATTGCTAGTCGTCGTCCTTAGAAGGCATAGCAATTAACTATACGTTACGCCTACATACATAGTCTTCACATGGAGCAAATGAAGGGCATGAACCTCACAGCAGCCACTGCACGGGTGGAGGAACGAACTCTGAATATTCAATATACAAAACAAAGGTGTTAACCAACAGCCTGCACCGCAATGTTTAGTAACACAACAGCGCCCAAAGAAAGTTTTTTTAAATTCATTTTTATTACTCAATTATTACACCAACTACTGCACATATATAAAATTTATGAAATTTACACATTAAAACATTAAAAACGCTACGACATGTTTCGGTCCTAGGACCATCATCAGGGAGCCATATCGTCCTTGCTAAAGTCACAGATTAATTTCGCTGTACCGGTTGGGTATTGTGGCAGCATGCCGTGCTGTGTAATGTTATGTTGCGAAGAGTGCCCTGCTATGGATGTGCATTCTGTGCTTCGTTACGTGATACAGTATCACGCAACGAAGCACAGAATGCACATCCGGAACAGGGCATAACATAACATTGCCCAACACGGCATGCTGCCACAATACCCAACTGGTACAGCGAAATTAATCTGTGACATTTTATAGTGTGACTTTAGCAAGGACGATATGGCTCTCTGATGATGGTCCTAGGACCGAAACATGTCGGAGCGTTTTTAGTGTTTTAATGTTTTAACGTGTACATTTTATAAATTTTATATATGTGCAGTGGTTGGTGTAATAATTGAGTAACTCGACAACATGCACGGTTTAACAACGAAAAAAAAAATCATTTTCATTATTTGAGAAACCCCACCATGTATTGTCTGGGCTCAATTTTTTTTAATGCAGCAACCCCCCCAGTGGGCCAGGGCCTCTTCATTATCGAGACTTCACGATCACACTCATACACACCACACTCGGTAGGACTCTTCTGGACGGGTGATCAGCCCGAAGCAAAAAATCTCTACTCCATGATACACAAAACTCACAAGAGACAACCATTTCCCCGACGGAATTCGAAACCACAGTCCCAACAAGCGAGCGGCCGCAGACTCACCCCTTAAGACTGCGTAGCCACTTGGATCGACCAGGGCCGTAATAAAAGTACTAAAAGTCAATTACGTCACTTTTCTTTAAAAATGATAGTAATTCTTCGATAAATATTTCGTTTCGTTAGGAATAGCCGTTTCATGAAGGCCCACATACTGAAGTGTAAAAAAAAATTCCATCTTTTGTTTCATTTCGGTCTCAGCGTTAGGCAACTTGTCATTTACGTATAGGTGCGGCGTGTGGAGAGTGGGCAATATATCAACAGTACAGTGTAATGGGAAATGTACTGCTTGCCGTCTTACTTCTGGGAAACCTAACTGTTCGTAACTTGCGGGATGAGGCTTTTCCTTGAGGTTTAAATCATCCACAGAAGTTCCAAGAATAAGTTGCAGCCACATTTTGCTCACGAGCCCTTTCAAATAGGCCTATACAGCTACTGACTCTGCTGGAGTATAAATAACAGCTATACGTGACTTAACTCCTCGACTGTACATCCTACATTCGTTAGAAGCACCTGGTAATAAAGGCTTCATCTACAACAGTATCACAGTCGTTATGGTAGACTTCAGTCGGTAAGGGTTGCAACAGTTCATCGGTTACCAAATACCAGGTAAATAAATATTTGGCATGGCTGCTATGTACCCATCTTATAGCCCATCCACAAAAATGTCACAACGATACAAAATATGAGCAGGTTTTATTAAAAACGGCTACTGTCAGTTCTACCTCAAACCCTTTGCAGGGGCTCCTCAATCTGTTTACATATCTTATGAAGCTGATGGGGAGGGGGGGGGGCAGACACACACACACAAATCAATCATAATCAATAACAACAACAGGTAAAACAATCACTGTACTGGCCTGGACAGGCCCGCAGGGTTCCAGGAGGTTAAGGCCCCAAGATTTCAAGACAAGCCGCACATGACGGTGGTAAGGTTGTCAGCCTTACGCACCGGCCACCTTTACGCCCCAGGAAATATTCCTGGTACTCATTTCTGTTGAAGGCCGAATCTACACCAGGTCCATAGTGCGGCTGGAAGGATTATATCAATGAAGAATTCCAATGACACCATCGGGAATCGAACCCGCGCCTTCCGGCTTGTAGCGCAATGCCTCAACCAGTAAAAACAGACAAGGGGTGCTAATTGCTGAACATATTATGTGAGTAAGTTGTATAATCTATAAAATTAAAGGCAATTAAGAAACTAAAAACAGGGCAGCCACGAGGTCCTGCAGGCTCGCGGGCAACCAGGTTCGTACAGGCTTGCGTCCACGATGTCCGGCGCTGCGTAAATGCTGAAGTTACCGTGTGCGTTACATGAAACAGTTCTTGTAGGCGATCAACCTCAAGTGTCTTACTGGAGACGAAGTCTTCGTATCGAAGGAATTTTATTCAGGGATACTATTAAATTGGTTCATTCATGGAAAACTGTTGAGACTCGGTACACAGTGCAGGAGGAATTAACAGAATGGACAGAAGAAAGAAATTCTCAAGTCTGTGACGCAGAAATACCATAGCAAAATGACAATGCGAATCGTACTGGAAATTTGTGACTTCTATATCATCCGACATCGAAACTGCAACGAGATTACCACAGTTCCGATTTTGGGTGGATAGCTGCAATATTTCCATTCATGACAGTGTCTATACTTTACACAGGCAGTAAAGACAGCATAGTTTCATAATTTACTTACTTACTTACTCCATGGAGCAAAATCCTTCTTGAAAAGCTAACCTGTTTTCAGCTAGTCAAGAAATTCTGCGCATTTCATGAAATCCGAAAGTTCATTACGGCATTTAGAAGTGTCCGCCACCTGTCCCTATCCTGAGCCAGATCAATCCAGTCCATGTCCCCATATCCCACTTCATGAAAATCCATCTTAATATTATCCTCCTATCTAATCCTTGGTCTTTCAAGTGGTCTCTTTTCTTCAGATTTCTCCACCAAAATCCTGTATACGCCTCTCCTCTCCCCATACGTGCTACATGCCCCGCCCACTTCATTCTTCACGATTTCATCACCTGAACAACATTGAGTGAGGAATACATGTTATGAAGCTCCTTATTAAGTAATTTTCTCAACTCCCTTGTTACCTCGTCCCTCTTAGGCCCTAATATTCTCCTCAACACCATATTCTCAGACACCCTCAGTCTACGTTCCTCCCTCAATGTGAGCTACCAAGTTTCACACCCATACAAATAGCAGGCAACATTATAGTTCCGTACATCTCAGTCTTTATATTTTTGGATGGCAAAATGAAAGATAAAAGATTCTGCACCGCATGACAGCAAGCATTCCCTGACTTCAATCCGCTTTTAATTTTTTTCTGAATAAAATTTTGATATATTTTTATTGTTACACCGTGCATGTTGTCGAGTTACTCAATTATTACACCAACCACTGCACATATATAAAATTTACACATTAAAACATTAAAAACGCTCCGACATGTTTCGGTCCTAAGAC
>Ga0123352_10004491_pt1 | contig 20569 bp, 11 predicted proteins | sample TergutLab28metaG_FD_89700 | JGI IMG/M metagenome (GOLD analysis project Ga0123352, IMG submission 89700) | Labiotermes labralis P1 segment gut microbial communities from Petit-Saut dam, French Guiana - Lab288 P1 | ecosystem: Host-associated > Arthropoda: Insects > Digestive system > Gut ...
AAAAAAAGCATCAGAGGCAAGTGCTAAATTTAATGCAGTTGTAAATGACTCTTTGCAAAACACTGCAACCATAATTGCATATTCTTTAGAAGAAGAGTTAGAAAGCCGTTATATATCTGCTTATAAAGAATTTTTTAAAGCGGCTATGCAGAGAATACGTTTTTTCTCTACAATTGTTTTGGCAGGGTTTATATTTTCAACACTCCCTATCGTATTTATTTTTATTGCATCTGGCTTTGCGGTGGTAAATGGTACAATGCTTATTTCAGACTTTATTGCCTTTACAGGTATTGGAATGATGGCTGCTAGTTGGCTTATGAATTTATCTCAATCTTTAGGCAATGTGAAAACATGGATGGCAGGAGCCATAAGGCTTAACGAAAGCATCACAGGAGAGTTTGAAAATATTGGTAACAGACAAAGACTTGCCGTAACTGAAAAATCGGCTATTGTATTTGATGATATAAGTTTTACATATACCGAGGATACCCCAAATGTATTACATAATATATCCTTTGAAATACCTCATGGCAAAAAAGTAGCTATTATTGGTGGCTCTGGTTCTGGAAAGTCAACAATACTTAAGTTAATACTTGGGCTTTATGAGCCAAAAGGTGGAAACATAAGAGTTTTTGAAACAGATACTACTACAGTCGGTAAATATACACTTCGTGATACTTTTGCATATGTCCCACAAGACTCCTTCTTATTCCCTGTATCTATTTGCGAAAATATTACTGGTAAAAAAGAAATTTCTAAAGAAGAACAAATAAATCTTGAAAAGGTTTGTGTAGATGCCGGAATATTAGATTTTATTAATAGTTTGCCTAATAAATTTGATGATGTTCTTTCAGAATCTGCCGAAAATATTTCAGGAGGGCAGCGCCAACGTATCGCACTGGCAAGAGCCTTTTATAAAGATGCTCCTATAATTTTATTTGACGAAGCAACGTCTGCTCTAGACCCAACAACAGAGGCAGAAATTCTAAAAACACTTGAAGAGGGTGCAAAAGGAAAAACAGTAATAATGATAGCTCACCGCACAGCAGCTAAGGCTTTTTGTGATATGGTTATTACGCTAGAAGGAGGCAAAATTGTATGATTTATTTTAAAAAAATGTTCAAATTTATGCGTCCTTACATTGCATCATATAGTATAGGTATATTTTTATATAATTCTCAAGGCTTTGCTTCTAATCTTGCAATTGGGCTAATTGGTAGAAATATTCTTGCAGGCATTATGTCAGGAAGTACAAACGATATTATAACAGGTGCTTTATTTGCATTAATTACTTTTATTGTGCTATTTTCCCTTGTTGGCCTTGGAATTTACCTTGGTAATCGAGCACTTTTGTATGCTATAATGGACTTAAAGCAAAAACTATTTCGTTGTTTTATGAAAACCGACTTGGAAACAAGCCAATCGAGCCACAGTGGCGAGGGAATAGCAGCAATAAACACAGAAGCAAACACAGCAGCAAATCTTTATTGGAATGCTGCTTCATCACTTCTAAACCCCATAATTACTGCTACTTTTTCTGCGGCAACTCTTTTTATTATTGACTTTAGAATGGGATTTGCAGCTGTGGGCTTAGGTATTTTTACTTATTTTACACAGAGTCGATTCATTAAGCCTTTAGCTAAAATTGGCAAAGAAAGGCTTGATGTAAATGCTAATACCGTAAAGGATGCAAGTGATATTTTTCAGGGAGCAGTATCTATCAGGGCGTTTAATATGCAAGATACAGTTCTAGAAAATTCAACTAATAGCATAAACAGGCTTAAAATTTTAGATTTTCGCCAAGCTTTTATTTCAATGTGGCAAACCTTATTTACTACTGTACAGGGTTGGTTAGCTTTAGCAGTAACTTTTGGCTTTGGTGGTTGGCTTGTTGCAACGGGTAGATTAGATTTTCCTGCACTTTTACTTGTTTTGCCTTTAATTCAAGGTGTTTCTAGTGACATGGGTAATATTGGCCAAGCAATAGCTGGATTGCAACCTCCTCTTGAGGCAGCTAAAAGAGTTTTTGCTATAATGGACAATGTGCCTGCTTCTAAAGACAACGGAATTAAAGAATTTAACAGCTTTGACATAAAAATTGATGGACTAAATTTTAAATATAAAAATGCTGAGCAGAACACCCTTAACAATATTAATTTAGATATTGCTCAAGGTGAGATGGTTGCCTTTGTCGGTCCTTCGGGGTCGGGTAAATCTACTTTGCTTCGTGTAATGGTTGGCTTTTATGAGCGTGATGATCTGAGTATGATTTTAGGTGGAACATCGTCAAATAATGCAAATTTCGCTTCATGGCGTAACAATTTTGCCTATGTTGACCAAAGTTGTAAACTATTTGACATGAGCATAAAAGAAAATATTTCTATGGGCTGTAAAGGTAAAGTTGATAATTCAGAAATTATCGAAGCTTCTAAGCGTGCTTTTGCTCATGGTTTTATAGAGCAGTTAGAAGAAAAGTATGATTCTTCGTGTGGTGAAAAAGGTGCTTCTTTATCAGGTGGTCAAAAACAACGCATAGCAATTGCTCGTGCCTTGGTTAAAGGCTCTAAAATTTTAGTGTTTGACGAGGCAACATCTGCTCTTGATGCTGATAGCGAAAGATATGTTATGGAAACTATAGAGTCATTGCGAAACGACCATACAATTTTAATAACAACCCATAATTTATCTAATATTATAACAGCTGACAAGATTGTTGTGATGGATAATGGTATAATTATAGAAGTTGGTAAGCATGATGACCTTCTAGCTCAAAAAGGCTTATATCACGAGTTATTCACTAAGAACTTAAATAAAATGGAGTAAATTTTATGAGAGAAATTCGTTACTATTTTGGATGGTTCAATTCCATTATTCCAGAAAAAGTTGCACAGGCATTAAAAATGGGTTTGAACTTTCTATTGAAGTATTAGGTGATGTTTATTTAATTTCTAAATCAAAATTGAAAAAAGGATTGCTATAGAGCAGTCCTTCTCCAAGTTCAAATTAACCTCTATGGCTACAAGACATCATCGATATGTTCAAGTATATTTTGAAGTATTTGGGTATGGATCATTGTATCACCTCTTTTCCGTATGGTGATTTTAGTATATCATAGAGGTAGATGAGCTACTTATCCTAAATTGCTCTATTTTTATTATAGATTTATTACTATGTCGCATTGTTCTCGAATTTTAAGATTGTTAAAATAGTTTTCTTCCATTGGGATAAATCTATCCACAAACATCTGAAACATATCTCTATTTCTTACTAATAATCGATTTTTTTGCTCTTCTTTTGAAACATCAACAAAAATTTTCAAATCATAAATTTCTCTAAACTCTGGACGCATAGAGTATGAGCCTTCTATAATCGTAATTGGTAAAATTTTCACTTCTTTTTTTTCTACATAACTCATTTTAGAGCAATCAAAAACATTATATTCAAAATCATTATTATTTTTAATGTTGTTGATAACTTCGTTTAAAAATCTTTCATAATGAATATTTCCGCCAGGCTCTTTAAATCTTTCCTCTGAGCGGAGTTCTAAAGGTAAGAAAAAATCATCCATATGAATTACATTTGTGTCGTAAATAGATGACAATAATTTTGTAAGCGTAGTTTTTCCAGCAGCACAACGCCCATCTATTGTAATACATATGCGTTCTTTTTTTGATATTATTGATTCAATCTTTTCTAATATCGGAATAAATAGCTTGTAGTCACTATAAATAACGCGATAGGCAGGGTTGTAAAGTTTACGATATTCTTCCGAATGGCTAATTGGCGAAAAATTATTTTCTTTCATAAGTTTTTCGAAAAAATCTGTGTCAAGGTTAAAACTTGTTTTTATCATATCTAGCTTTTGTAAAAATCCTTCAGGCGTTCCTGTTTTTTGGTTTGCACTCATAACAAATAAAGAATTTACGATCTCAGGCGTTAATTCAGAATTTTTCATGGCAGAAAAATTTATGCGTTCAAACCTGTCGCCTATATTCTCAAAAAGTGGTGTTTCAAAGCAAGCTGGAGTTTTTTCAAGCTCTTCTTTTACAAATTTGAGGCTATTTACTTTATCGCTTACAAAATGCCCGCATCCAAACTCGCTTTGATATATTAATTTTACTAAATCCTGCATCTGCATTTTAGGGTAATTATTTAAGTGCTTTTCAATTATATCTTTCAACAAAATCATCTCCTTACAAAAAGTATAGCACGGTTTTCAATTTTTTTCAAATACATCTTGACAACAGTGTTTAAGTTATGATAAAATATTCGTCGAGTAAAAAAATAATTTGGAGGAATTTAGCATGAACAATCAAAAATCAGATGTTTTTGAAACAGGTATAAAGGATGCAAGAAGCCTTGGTATGCCTAAAATGTTATTGCTTGGATTACAGCACATGTTTGCAATGTTTGGAGCTACTGTTCTAGTTCCATTATTAACAGGTCTTAGTATTCAAGTTACATTAATTTTTGCCGGTGTTGATACTTTACTATTTCATTTATTTAGTAAGTTCAAAGTACCGGCATTTTTAGGCTCTTCTTTTGCATTTTTAGGGGGATTTGCAGTTATTCAGGGGTTAAACACAGGTGTTTATGCAGGGCTTAGTGATGCCGAAAAATTGCCCTATGCCCTTGGCGGAATTGTTGTTTCAGGTTTCTTGTACTTAATTGTTGCACTTTTGGTAAAAACCGCTGGAGCAAGAAAAGTTATGCGTTTTCTGCCTCCAATTGTAACTGGGCCTATTATTATGTTAATTGGTCTTAATTTAGCACCTGTTGGTGTTGGCATGGCATCTAACAACTGGCTTTTGGCGTTTATTGCATTTGCAGTTATAGTGGTTTGCAATATTTGGGGTAAAGGTATGGTTAAAATATTGCCAATTCTATTAGGTTTAGGTGTTGCTTATTTGGTTGCTATTATAATGCACTTTGCAGGGGCAACAAATCCAGATGGCAGTGCAATACTAGATTTTACTATGGCTCAAGAGTCTGCATGGGTAGGGCTACCTCCATTCATGCTTGCAAGGTTTGAACTTCAAGCAATTTTAATAATGGTTCCGATAGCCATTGCAACGGTTATGGAGCATATTGGCGATATATCTGCAATAGGTGCAACTGTAGGTGAGGATTTTATTGAAGACCCAGGACTTCACAGGACACTTTTAGGTGATGGTTTAGCAACAATAACTTCTTCTATGTTTGGTTCTTCTGCAAACACTACATACGGTGAAAACACGGGCGTTTTGGTTCTTTCTAAAGTTTATGACCCTCGTGTTGTTAGAATTGCTGCATTTTTTGCAATTATACTTTCGCTAACACCTAAGATGGAAGGTATTATTTCAACTGTTCCTGTTGCGATAATTGGTGGTATTTCGTTTGTTCTTTATGGTATGATTGCTGCCGTTGGAGTTAGAAGTATAGTTGAAAATAAAGTAGATTTCACAAAAACTAGAAATGTAATAATTGCGGCTGTTATTCTTGTAAGCGGGTTAGGGTTTAGCGATGGTTTAACATTTAATATAGCTGGTACTTATGTAACACTTACAAGCCTTGCAATTGCTTCTATTGCTGGAATTGTATTAAATGCTGTTTTACCGGGCAATGATTATGTTCATGAAAAAAAGAATAAAGAAAATGCTTAATATATAACTTAAAAAATATAGTTGAAGAGCCTCTCGCAGTGAGAGGCTTTTCAACTTTTTGATATACAGTTACTCTCTTACTTGCAATAGTGCCAGAGGTTCACGCCTTGTGACAATTATTGTGCCTATTAAAGCTCCTGTTAAAACTGCAAGAGTATATAGAATTGCCAAATTAAATACTGCCCCCCAGCCTATAATAATTAAGAGTACTAATGCCAAAATTGCACCAATCAAGCATGAAATTAACTGTTCGATACAAAGCACTACACAAGCTTTCTTTTTAGTTGCTCCAAGAACACGCATTATAGCAACATTTTTTGCAAACTGAAGGCTTAGTAAAATGGCAAGACCTAGAGCAATTAAAACTGAAAGCACTGTAACCACAGGATATAGAAGTAGTAATAATGTAAGAGTTTGATTCATGGCAGCCATAGTATTTCTAAGCTGTTCGTCGTAAATAGCTAATCTTAGAGGTACTCTTCCTGCATGTTCGATTGAAGAAAGATTTAAAGTAAGCGAATCTCTTATATAAGAAAGATGGTCTCTATTATAAATTGGGTCTATAGAAAAATTAAGCGTATGGTAACCTAAAGCACCACCCATTGTCATCTCTAAAATTGAAACGGGCAAGATAACCGATTCTTGAATTCCCATGCCGCCCGCAATATGCTCATTATGAACTCCAACAACAACAGCAGGAATAGAATACCATCTTTGTGGTGCCCAATCTCTAAATACAAAGTAAGCTGTATCACCAAGGCTTAATCCTCGTGCTTCTAATGTGCTTTGCGATACTATTATAGGTAAAATATTAGCATCTATATTACGAACGCCAAATTGAGTGCCCTCAAAAGTAAAAAATCGCTCTTCAAAGATTTCGTCATAATAAGTGAACGAACTTACATCAAACCCTTCTAAAAACTCTATATCTATACTACCCATCATATTATTCACCATAACATAGGTATTCTTTTGTATAAAACCATATAATGGGCCAATTCCTATCGCATTATCTAAAGCGGGAGTATTTGTTGCAACATTCCAATCAGTATTAAAGCCAATTATTTCTGTCCAGTTTTCGGGGAAAGTGCCATCGTCACTAGGGGCAATAACAAATGCAGCCGCCCAGTTTGCTTGGTAATTAACGTCCATAGTAAATTCAGAATCTCTAATAAAGTTTACAGTTCTTCTACGTATAATATCACCAATTCCGCCTATAGGTGGCCCTCCTGCTTCATCTCTAATAATTTCACCATATATAACTACACTTTCATAAATATTTTCAATCTCAGTTTCTGTACGATGTATAGATTCACTCAGCCAACCAAGAGTAAATATAAAACTAAATGCAATTAAAACACCTAAAGCCGACCTCACAGGTGAACGAGTAACATGCCTAAAGATAAATCTCCAAATATTTTTAAGTTTTGAGTTTTTTATATTTGGTTCTATATAATTTGATAATTTATTTAGATTTAAGCAATAAATTTCATCTTCTATAACTTCAGTTTTTAATTTCTTTTGCCTTGGTTTGAAAAATACGCCTTGAAGCATCTCTAAAACAGGACGTTTAACTATATAACCCATACCTAAGAAAATAAAACTCAATAAGATTATAAAAACTATAGCAACTAATACTGCGATTATATATAACGATATTTCTGCATTGGCCTCAAAACCAGAAACCATATCTTCAAGCGAACTTAAGGTGTTAGCCGACTGGCTTATTACAAAATTGCGTGCAATAAGTGCACCAATTACCATAGGTATTGCTCCCAAAAATACGACTGAAGTGAATATCTTTCTATAAATATTAGGAATACTAAGCCCTAAAGCTCTAAGTATAGCAAAATCTCTTCGTCTTTGCTGCAAATATAAAAATGCAACTAATGCAAGTACAAACACTAAAACAACAGAAACAATAACTGTATTAAAAGTTACCATTAACATTATAGATTCGGCATAAGCCCAAAAATCACCTATACCAGACCATAACATAACTAACTCAAGCCCCAATTCATCAAGTATTTCTCTATAGTTTAAGAAAAATTCTTGCTCATACCTTGTATCTTCAAGAACAAAACTATAGTGGCGAGAGAAAAGGTAGTTTTCATCAATACCCATAGCAATTGCATTTTCAGAAGCTGTGAGTGAAATATCTAGAGGCAAAACCGAATCTGGTATATAAACAAACGATGGAGAAATTGGGTATACCCCATTAAGCCTATGAAAAAGTATCCCTACAATTTCAAGTTCTAATGTGTGTACATTTTCGTCGCTTGCTTTACTCCTTATAAGAAAATCAGAATAATTACCCATACCAGTATTTACCGTATATACGCCCTCTAGGATCTGGTTTTTTGAAACTGTTACCGTAAGTGTATCGCCTACGTTAAGCCCTCTTATTCTTGCAAAATATCGGTCTATAACAGCAACAGGATTTGCATTTATGTAGTCGTATTCATTAATTAAACGTCCAGCCATAACGCCATTATCAGCGTTGTTAAATGGGTCGTAATCAGAAGTTGCAAAATTTGGGTTCATATTAAGGCTAAACATGTGGTGAAATTCCATATCTACCACTGTTTTTAGCGTGAAGGCACTTTGATTATGCTTTAAAAACTCTATTTCATCTAAAAGATGAACAAGCTCTGGCGAATTAAAGTCTACTTCTTCGCCCTCAGCTAGTGGAACAACCCATAAATTTTCTTCCTCATTAATTGGCATTATAATCATACCATTATGTCGCTGACCACTTGGAAATGAGGTTCCACCAAGCTCAGCTGGAATATATGGATAAAAAGCTTTTACAAAATATCGCTTACCGATTTCAAACACATCTCCAACATCGTTAAGATTAATTTGCATCCATGTTCCAGAACTTATATTTGGTGAATTATGTTCAGGAAATCCAATAAAGTCCTCTTCTAAATCATAAATCATCCAAGTCCACGGATTTAGTGGGTCAAAAGGTTCAAATATTTGTAACGGTACAATTGTAAACATTGAAATACTTTGGCGACTCTGTTGCTCAAATGGAACCCCCATCTGCATACCCGCTATATCGCCACTAAGAACGCCTTGCATAACGCCTTCTACCATTCTTCTTCTTTGACTGAGCCTCACATGTGAACTAGAATTAATAATTTCAGCACCTGCCGAAACATCAGCAAATGGGCTTGCTCCTTGCACAAACCCAATTGCGTGGTGAGAGTTTGCAATTTCTTCAAGTTGGTTTCTAACAAATATGTATTCAGATACTCTAAGCACAAAGGCAAATGCAACAAAAGCAATTATTGCCATGAGTAAAATGCTTCTAATAATTTGCCTGTACATAGATTTTATAAATATATTTTTTCTCATGCTTACACCCAATATGTAAAATTAGATTTTATTTTATCATGAATGCAAATAAAACGCAAGTTATAATATAAACCGCTTGATTATTTGACTAATTATGGTATACTATGATTGGAGGGATTTAATTGTTTGAATTTATTGTAATTCTATCAAGATATGCGTTTATGGCCTACATATCCATTTTTCTACTTCAAGGAGTTAATTATATCTTAGCCGAACGTGGTATTAGAAAAATAAATAAATTTGGTGCTGTTATAAAACAAAGAATAGCACTATTCTTTATGCACCTTACTGCCATGATGATACTTAGTTATAATCCTTTAGAGCAAAGCTTTAATATTCATGCTTTACTTGTGCTTGGAGCAGGATTTATATTCTTTCTTGGTATAAGCTTTTTAGTTGATAAAATATATAAAAACAGTTGTCCGCTTATAAGCAATGGTGTGTTCTTTTTGATGGATGTTTCTTTAATAATGCTTTTTAGGCTTAACCCAAGCCTTGCAGAAAGGCAGTTAATTTGGTTTTTTGTAGGGTTTATGGCTATGTTTTTTGTAAGGTTCGCTTTAAAAATTATCCCTAAATTTGAAAAATTAGAAATTGTTTATTATATAGTTGGGCTTGGGCTCTTGGTTGCAACATCTATACTAGGCACAGAAGAATTTGGTGCACAACGCTGGATTTCCATAGGTTTTATGACTTTTCAACCATCAGAGCTTGTAAAGTTTTTGTTTGTGTTTTATCTAGCTTCGGTGTTTAGAAAGAAATTATCGGTTAAGCAGCTTATTGTGCCATCTGTGCTATCTGCCATTTATGTGCTAGTGTTGACTTACCAAACAGATTTAGGTTCGGCACTAATATTTTTTATGACATTTGCCATTATGATGTATGTTGCCACAGGGCGAGAAATATTATTTTTCGGCAGTTTAGGAGCTTTAAGCATTGGTTCTATTATCGCCCACAGAATTTTTAACCATGTTAGGATAAGAGTTGATATTTGGCGTAATCCATGGGCAGACCCTTTTAATACAGGGCACCAAATTATACAGTCACTTTTCGCCATTGGCACATGGGGCTTTTTTGGTGCGGGGCTCGCAAGGGGAATTCCTGGAACTGTTCCAGCAATGGCAAGAGACTCCATCTTTGCAGCTATTTGTGAAGAATTTGGCTGGGGCTTTGGTATGGGTATTATAGGAGTTTATATGATGATTTTTTATAGAGGAGTACATATTTCTCTAAGGGCTAAGAGGAGATATTATAGCCTTTTGGCTGTTGGATTTACAGCACTTTTAGCATTTCAAACATTTTTAATCATTGGTGGCACTATAAAGCTTATTCCGCTAACTGGTGTAACTTTGCCATTTATAAGCTATGGAGGTACTTCGGTTTTAGCAAGTACTTTGATGATTGGCATAGTTCAATGGGTTTTTATATACTATAGCGGGGAGGTTGAAGGTTAGCTATGAACGATATTAAAAAAAATATAAGACGGATTTTTTGGCTATTTTTTGCACTATTTTTAGGCCTAGTTTTATATCTTGGACATTTTGTTATATTTGAAAGCAGTACCACTGCTAATACTGTATTAAATCCAAGAATAAATATAGCTCGTGATAATGTAAGACGAGGTAACATTTACGATAGAAATGGCGAAATACTTGCCGAGAGTATTAACCAAAATGGTGTTTATAGACGAAATTACCCTCATGGTTTGCTTTTTTCCCATATAATCGGTTCCAACGATATTTCAAAATCTGGGATAGAAGAGCAGTTCAATTTTGACCTTTTAAGCCTTGAATTCGAAGTTATACAAAGATTCAATAATTTGGTTAATGATAGAAACTTAGAGGCAAATTCAGTTCACCTTACTCTTGATTTAGAACTTCAACAAGTAGCGGCAAGGGCTTTGGGAAATACACGAGGGTCTGTTGTTGCAATAGAGCCATCTACAGGGCGTATTTTGGCAATATATTCAAACCCAAGTTTTGATCCACATCTAACGCTTGAAAACTGGGATATATTGCGTACAGATTATGAGAGCAACCCACTTTTAAATAGGGCAACTCAGGGGCTTTATCCTCCAGGTTCGGTATTTAAGCTTGTTACAGCTAAAGCTATAATGGAGAATATTGAAGATTATGAAAATTTCTATCACGAATGTACAGGCGAGTTTATTTACGGCGAATATAGACTTAGATGTCATAATTTATCGGGTTGTGGAGTTGTAAATCTCTATAGTGCAATGAAATACTCATGTAATACTTATTTTGCAAGCACAAGCTTAATTTTGGGGCAAGATATTCTTATAGATGTTGCTGAAAGGCTACACTTTAATCAAAACCTTGGTTTTGACTTTGCAAGTGTAGATAGTAGATTTTTACTTGATACGAATTCTTCGGTTTCAGAATTAATCGAAACTTCTATAGGGCAGGGGAGAACCACCGCTACACCACTGCATATGGCTATGATTATGTCGGCTATAGCAAACGACGGCGTGTTAAAAACTCCATTCATGTTTGATTATATTACAACAAGCAGAGGAAATATTAGAAATCAAACCACTCCTAGGGTTATGGATATTTTATTTACAGAAGAACAAAGTGCCTCATTAAAAACTATGATGCTTGAAGCGGTCGAGTCGGGCACAGGTATTAATGCTAGGAGTAATTTAGCACAGATTTCTGGAAAAACTGGTACGGCTCAAGTTGATTCTGCAGAATCTCACGGCTGGTTTGCTGCATTTTCTCCATTCGATAATCCTCAAATTGCCGTAGTTGTTATAACAGAGAACACAGGCAACTCTAGACTAGCAACAAATATTGCGAAATCTGTTATTGAAAATTATTTAAATTAATGTTATACTAAATAGATATAGTAAACCCACAAAAGGAGAATTTTTCATGCCAACAAAATATGATTATAATAGTATAGAAAATAAATGGCGTAAAAGATGGGAAGAACAACCTATAAATAAGCCTAATAATAATAAGCCTAAATACTATTGCCTTGATATGTTTCCTTACCCTTCAGGTGATGGGCTTCACGTTGGGCATTGGCGTGGTTATGTTTTGAGTGATGTTATCTCAAGATATAAAATTTTGCAAGGATATAGTGTTTTACATCCTATGGGCTTTGATGCCTTTGGCTTGCCTGCTGAAAATCATGCGATTAACAAGGGTGTTCACCCTGCTTTAGGTGTATCTGAAAATATAGAAACATTTAAACGTCAGCTTAAAGAAATGTCGGCCGTTTATAACTGGGATAAGGAAATTAATACAACAGACCCTAGTTATTATAAATGGACTCAGTGGATTTTTGTTAAAATGTTTAAAGAAGGACTTGCTTATGAAAAAGAGATGCCTTTAAATTGGTGTGCTAATTGTAAGGTTGTTTTGGCTAATGAGGAAGCTGTTGGCGGTGCATGTGAAAGATGCGGAAGTGTTGTTACTAAAAAAATGCTTAGACAGTGGATGCTTAAAATAACTAAATATGCCGAAAGATTACTAAACGATTTAGATGGTCTTGAGTGGCCCGAAAAAGTTATAAAAATGCAGTCTGAATGGATTGGAAAAAGCTATGGTGCAGAGATTGATTTTTCTATAGATGGCAGTGATAAAAAAATTAGAGTCTATACAACAAGACCTGATACACTTTTTGGTGCAACATTTATGGTTTTAGCTCCTGGAAATGCAGCAGTTTCAGAAATTACAAAAGAAGATAAAAAAGCTGAAATGGAGAAGTATATTTTTGATGCTAGTACAAAATCTTCTGTTGACAGAATGACGAGCAAGGAAAAAACAGGCGTATTTACGGGTTCGTATGCAATTAACCCCCTAAATGGTGAAAAAACTCCTATTTGGGTTTCTGATTATGTTTTAGAAGACTATGGCACAGGTGCGATTATGTGCGTTCCTGCACATGATGAACGTGATAAAGAATTTGCAATTAAGTTCAACATACCAATAATAGAAGTTATAACAGAAGATGGTATTATGATTAACTCAGCAGGATTTAACGGAACATTAGCTATAGACGCTAAAGAAGCAATTTCTGATTATTTAGAAGAAAAAAATATCGGTAAAAAAACAGTTAATTATAAGCTTAGAGATTGGGTTTTTTCGAGGCAACGTTATTGGGGCGAGCCTATTCCTATTATTCATTGTCTAAAGTGTGGAGCGGTTCCTGTGCCTGAAGCTGATTTGCCTGTGGTTCTTCCAAATGTTGAATCTTACCAACCAACAGAAACGGGCGAATCTCCACTTGCTTCAATTGAAGAGTGGGTTAATGTGCCTTGTCCAACTTGTGGCATTTTAGCTAAAAGAGAAACTAACACAATGCCGCAGTGGGCTGGCTCTTCTTGGTATTTTTTAAGATATCCAGATGCCCATAACGACAATGTACTCGCAAGCGACGATATTTTAAAAAAGTGGCTTCCAGTTGATTTATATGTTGGAGGGATAGAACACGCTGTTTTACATCTTCTTTATGCGAGATTCTATACAAAGTTTCTTTACGATATAGGCATTGTTGATTTTGTAGAGCCTTTTACAAAGTTATTTAACCAAGGTATGATTAACCGTGGTGGCGTTAAAATGGCTAAATCTAAAGGTAATGGCGTTTCGCCTGATGGCATCATAGAAAAATACGGCTGCGATTCTTTACGTATGTATGAATTGTTTATAGGGCGGCCTGAACTTGATTCTGAATGGGACGATTCGGGGATTGATGGCGTATTTAGATTTTTAAACAAAGCATGGAAGTTTTTTGACGAATATAAAAATAAACCAGTAGAGCCTAGTAAAGACATGGATTTTGTACACCATAAAATGATTTATGAAATAACAAACCGTTTAAATAACTTCTCACTTAACACTGTGGTTAGTGGGTTTATGGAGTATACAAACAAGCTTGTTGATTTAGCAAAAAAATATAACGGCATTCCTTTAAATACACTTAAAGATTATGCAGTTTTACTTGCTCCATTTGCTCCTCATATTGCCGAGGAAATGTGGGAAAGTTTAGGCCAAAAATCCTCTGTATTTGCAGAAAGATGGCCTATTGCAGATGAAACTAAGCTTAAAGAGGACACTATTGAAATTGGCATACAAATTAACGGAAAACTAAGAGATGTTATCGAAATTTCTGTAGATGAAGATAAAGAAAGTGTTCTTTTTAGAGCAAAAGAAAAAATTGCAGAAAAAATTAGTGGGCAAGAAATGGTGAAAGAAATTTATGTGCCTGGTAAAATTATTAATATCGTGGTGAAATAAGGTGTTAGGAGATGTAGTGCATGGTTTATTTGAAAGAAACTACTTCTATCACTCAAAGAATAAAGGAAAAGGGATTGGTGCGATTTATTATCCCTAAGGCGGTCAAAATTTTTTCAAACATGTTACGTGGACTGTTACGCCTCGGACCACGCCTAATTTTTAGATCAGGTCTTAATCTGTTAAAAGCCAACCCAATAACACGCTTTTTTAGCGTAATTTCGCTTGTTATTTTGGATATTTGGCTATTAATAAAGAAAAAGATCTCAAAGAATCAATTTGTGATTAATGTAGTGTTTTCTTTTTCCATGTTTGTTGGCGGTGCAATAGGCTGGAGTGCTGGGGAAAATGTTGCTCGTATTTTTATGGCAAATACAGTATTGGCTTTTTTAATTGCATTGGTTGGAACAATTATTGGTACAAAAATTTTTGATGTAATAAGCAAAAAAATCGTGACAAAATTTGCGATTTCTGATGTACATGCGGGCTTGGCTATTTTCAATGCTTGTGCGGATGCAACAAAAGATTATTACATAACTAGGGAAGAGTGCTTGGAAGCATTTCGCTTGAACTCTCCCCGCAGAGAAGATTATGCCAGAGCCCGATTGAAGTCTTATGAAAGTAAACTTATGTCAAATGACAAAAATTGTAAAACTTGAAATATCCATAGTAAAATAATAAAAAGGAGTGGTTTAAATGGAAAATAGAGTAGTAAAACCAATGAAATCAAAAATAATTGCGGGAATTATAGCAATTTTTGTGGTGATAATGTTATTTTCGTCAATAAGAACTGTACCAGTTGGACACACTGGCATACAAATTCGTTTTGGGCGAGTTATGGACGGAACTCTCGTAGAAGGTGTAAATTTTGTAATCCCGTTTGTTGATAGGGTTGTTTCTGTAGATAACAGAATGCAGCGCGTGGATTTATATACTGAAGTTTTTTCTCGAGATTTACAAGAAATTATTGCAAACATAACAATAAATTATCAGATAGACCAAGCAAGAGCATATAATTTATTTAGATATACAGGTGTTGATTATTCGCATATTCTTATAGAGCCTGCTGCCCACGAGGCGTTGCAGTCGGCAATTGCAAATTACACAGCAGAAGAGCTTTTTTCTCGCCGTGCAGAAGTTTCAAGGGATATTGAGGATAAACTTTTAGAGCGTTTATACGCAACAGATATCACTATCCGCTACATAAATGTTATGGATTTTAATTTCTCGCAACAATTTATTAGAGCCGTTGAAGAAAAACAAATTGCAGACCAAAGAATGCAACAAGCTCAAATAGAAAACCAAATGTTAATTGAAAGAGCAGAAGCAGATGCACAGCAAGCTGTAATCCAAGCTAATGCAGAGGCAGAGCGTTTATTAATTGAAGCAAAAGCTATGGCTGAAAGCTTTAGATTACAAAATGAAGCCTTAACAGAAATGAACTTACAACTCGAATGGCTTCAAAGATGGGATGGTAGACTCCCACAAGTTAGCTTAAATGAAAGTAATGGAATGATTTTTGACATTAGTAGTGTTGTATCTGACTAGGCAAAAGGGGTTTTAAATTAAATGTACATATCTGATCAGTTGCAAGAAGCCGAATGATTGATAAAATTATTAATGATTATACAAAGGTGTTAAAATGTACTTAAAAAGAATAGAAATGATTGGATTTAAATCATTTCCAGAAAAAATAAAACTCGAATTTAATAAAGGTATCACAGCAGTTGTTGGGCCTAATGGTAGTGGCAAAAGTAATATTTCTGATGCTATTAGATGGGTTTTAGGCGAGCAAAGTGTAAAAAGCCTTAGGGGATCTAAGATGGAAGATGTTATCTTTGCAGGCACTTCCAACAGAAAACCCTTGGGCTTTGCTGAGGTTTCACTTGTTTTAGACAATGCCGACAAAACTATGAAAATAGATTTTTCAGAGGTTATAGTTACAAGGCGTCTTTATCGCTCGGGAGAAAGTGAATACAAACTAAACGGTGTAAGCTGTAGGCTTAAAGATGTTCATGAGCTTTTTATGGATACAGGAATTGGGCGTGAAGGGTATTCGATAATAGGGCAGGGTAGAATTGAAGAAATTCTTGCATCTAAAGGTGAAGAACGCAGGCACATTTTTGAAGAAGCTGCTGGAATTGTAAAGTTTAAAACACGCAGGCATGAGGCCATAAATAAACTAGAAAAAGAAAAACAAAATATTATAAGACTTAATGACATTATAGACGAAATTGAAAATAATTTATCACCTTTAGAAATACAAGCAGAAAAAGCTAAAGAATATTTGGCCTTTTTTGAGAATTTAAAGCTTACTCAAATTAACATTTTTTTAAATTTAGCAGATTCTATTTCTGAAAGGATAGAAAAAATTGACCTAAACTTAAATCATGTAAGCAGCCAAATTATTGAGTATGATGATGCTAAAACTCAAACCGATGCTAAAATTTTAGAGATGAAAAGTTTTATTGAAAATACGGAACAAGAAATTAAAGTAATTACTAATTGTTTAACTGAAAATACTACAGAAATTGAAACCATTAAAAATAATATAAAACTTAAACAAGCCGAAAAAGAACATTTTTACTCAGATATTAGTTTTTACGAAAAAGAGCTTGAAATTAAAAAAAGTGCTGTTGAAGAATATTCAAAAAATTTAGATTTGCATCAAGAAAATATCAAAAGATTCAGTTTAGAGTTTAGTAAAAAAAATGATGAGCTTAATAAAGCTAGCCAAGAGTTTGAAGAATTTCAAATAGAAACTTCTGAATATGAAGTAAAGCTTGAAGAGCATAACGCAGAAATTTTAAAGCAAGTTACAACTCTGTCAGATATTAAAAATAGCTATAATAATACCGAAAACTTATATAATCAAACAGAAGAAAAGAAAGAACTTTCAGATGAAGAAGTAGACCAATTAGAAAGCTCTTTAAATATAAAAAATCATCTTTTTTCTGATTATTCTAATAAGCTTGTAGAAATTAATAAAAATAAAACTAGTATAGCAAATAATATTTCTACACTTGCATCTGAAAATAGAGAACTTACAGATAGAGAGGCTAGCTTAACAAATGAACTAAACCATACATTAAAAGAAAAAAATGAAAATTCTTCTAGGCTAAAACTTTTAAAAGAGCTTGAGGAAAAATTTGATGGCTATAATAAATCTGTTAAAAGCTTATTGCAACATTTGGCAACAAAAAACTTAAAAGGAATTATTGCCCCAGTTGGCGAAATTATTTCTGTAGAAAAAAAGTATGAATTAGCCATAGAAATCGCTTTGGGTAATGCTCTTCAAAATATCGTTACAGAAACTGAAGAAGATGCAAAAAAAGGTATCGAAATATTAAAATCAAATAAATGGGGTAGGGCAACTTTTTTGCCTATAAGTTTGATTAAAGAACGTCCTATTGGTAAAGATAGGAGTGACATTCTTAAAGAATACGGGGTTTTAGGTATTGCTGATGAACTAATAGAGTTTTTGCCAAAATATAAAAATATTATTTCTAACATTTTAGGTAGAACAATTATAATTGACAATATAGATAATGCCGTATTATTATCAAAAAAACATGAAAATCAATATAAAATAGTTACCTTAAATGGTGATATTATTAATGCTGGCGGCTCTATAACTGGTGGAAGCCTTTCTGCAAAATCAACCAACATTTTTGGCAGAGTAAGAGAGATTGAAGAGCTTTCAAAAAAAATAGATGATATTTCTAAAAGTGAAGCTAAATTAAGAGAAAATATTCTTTCAGTACAAAAGCAGCTTGAAATAATACGAGTACAAGAGAATGGCGAAAAAGATGAACTTCACAATATTGAGATAGAAGAAGTTAAGCTTAACCAAAACTCTTCGCAATTGGAAAATGAAATGACCAGCATTAAAGACAAAATTTTTGTATTAAATACACAAAATCAAGCTTTAATGCAGGAAATAATAAATATTAATAATGACCTTAGACAAAAGCGAGAAGAAGAGGCTAAGACTGAAAAACTCATCCAAGAGCTTAAAGAAAATTTAAATAAATTGGGAGATAAAATATCAGATTATAAAATTGAAAAGGACGAAAAAAGCACAAAAATTACAAACTTAAAGATTGAACTAAGCGTAACTCAAGAAAAGCTTAACCATGAGGAAAGCGATGTTTTAAGGCTTGAAAAAGAAATAGCTGAAAACAATTTATCTTTGTCAAAATATACAAATGATATTGCTTCTAAACGTAAAAAAATTGAAAATAATGAAGTTGAAATAACAAAGCTTGAAACCACGATTATAGAACTCACAGAAAAAGGTGACAGCTTAAAAAAAGAAATTAATGAGATTTCTGAAAACAATTTAGCCTATAATACAAATTTAGCTGAGAAGGAAGAAACCTCAAAGAATTTGTTTATAGAAATTTCTAATCTGACAAATGAAAAAAATAGATTAGAAATAACAAAAGAAAACATGGATATAGAGGTTAGAAAGCTCTATGACCAAATGTGGGATGAATATGAAATAACCTACCAAGAAGCTAAAAATTACCCTAAAATAGATAAATCTTTGAATATACTACAAAGTGAAGAGCGTAGCCTTAAAAATAAAATTAGAAACCTTGGAAATGTAAATGTTAATGCCATAGAAGAATATAAACTTCTTAAAGAACGTTACGAGTTTTTATTTTCTCAACGAGAAGATATTATACTCGCCGAAGAAAAGCTAAAAGAAATTATACTAAAACTTACAGAGCTTATGTCATCACAGTTTTATGAGAATTTTAATATAATTTCTGAAAACTTTTCAAAAGTTTTTGCAGAAATGTTTGGTGGTGGTAAGGCATATCTAAAATTATCTGATAAAGATAATATATTAGAGTCTGGCATTGAAATTATCGCACAGCCACCAGGTAAAGTATTGCAGAATATGAGCCTTTTATCGGGTGGAGAGCGTGCACTTACTGCAACAGCATTGCTTTTTGCAATTTTGAAAATGAAGCCATCGCCGTTTTGTATTTTAGACGAGGTCGAAGCTGCACTCGACGATGCAAACGTCGTGCGATACGCAAATTATCTGAAAAATTTTGCAGATAATACGCAGTTTATTTTAATAACTCATAGAAAAGGTGTGATGGAAGCGGCAGATATATTGTACGGTATAACAATGCAAGAACAAGGAGTTTCTAAGCTTGTAAGTATTAAATTTGAATAGGTGTAAAACAATTTAATAAAATAAAAATTTGAATAGAGGGTAGTAAATATGAGTTTTTTTAAAAAAATACTTAATAAAAATGAAAAAGCAGAAAAAGAGGAAATTATAGAAGTAGAAGTTAAAGATGAACAAAATAAAGAAGAATCTAAAGAAGGTCTATTCAAAAAAATGTTTTCGGGCCTTGAAAAAACAAGGAAAAATATTTTAAGCAACGTAGAAAATGTACTTAAAAGCTTTGCAAAAATAGATGATGATATGTTTGAAGAGCTTGAAGAAGTCTTAATAATGGCTGATATTGGTGTAGAAACTTCTACAACTATAATAGAAGCTGTTAAAGATAGAGTTAGAAAAAATAAAATTGATGAAGTTGAAGCTATTAAAAATCTTATTTCCTTGGAAATAACAGAAATGCTTAAAAGTGATAACGAAGAATTTGAAATTAAGTCGCCAGCAGTCATTCTTGTAATTGGCGTAAATGGTGTAGGCAAAACTACTTCAATTGGCAAGCTTGCATATAACTTTAAATCAGAGGGTAAAAAAGTTATCTTAGCCGCTGCCGATACTTTTAGAGCTGCTGCAATAGACCAATTGGAAATTTGGGCCAGCAGAAATGAAATTGATATAATTAAACATCAAGAAAATTCTGACCCTGGTGCAGTTGTATTTGATGCAATAAAAGCGGCAAAGGCAAGGCACGCAGATATTTTGATTTGTGATACTGCTGGAAGGCTCCATAACAAGAAAAATTTGATGGACGAACTTTCAAAGATTTATAAAATAATTAATAGAGAATATACAGAAGCACAGCTAGAAGTTTTTCTTGTTCTAGATGCAACAACAGGACAAAATGCACTACAGCAAGCAAGATTATTTAAAGAAGCTGCTGACTTAACAGGTTTGATATTAACAAAGCTTGATGGAACAGCCAAAGGCGGAGTTATTATTGCTATAAAGAATGAGCTTGATGTGCCAGTTAGATATATTGGTGTTGGTGAAAAAATTAATGATTTAGAAGTGTTTAATGCAGAAGAATTTGCAAAAGCTCTATTTGGTAATAGTGCAGAAGAAACAGATATTTAGTAAAGTATCTGTTTCTTCTGCACTATTAT
>Ga0123352_10004492_pt1 | contig 20568 bp, 18 predicted proteins | sample TergutLab28metaG_FD_89700 | JGI IMG/M metagenome (GOLD analysis project Ga0123352, IMG submission 89700) | Labiotermes labralis P1 segment gut microbial communities from Petit-Saut dam, French Guiana - Lab288 P1 | ecosystem: Host-associated > Arthropoda: Insects > Digestive system > Gut ...
CCAGTGATTGATAACTAATTTAAATGTAATTTTATATTTGTCAACATGCCACACCATATACATAAGTGTACTAATACTCTTTATGATTATGCCATAATTAATTATTAATACTTATGTTGGTTTAATGTATGAACTTAAAAAAAAATTGAAAGGCATTTACAAGTAAATTTGTTGGTACCGGGCCCTCGTCTTATGAAAAAAGAATTTACTGGGCTGCTGTCTCACAAAGGTTGAGAAACACTGCTCTGTGTAATGATAGTGTGTGATCTGACAGGTAGGTACCAACATTTTGAGGTAGGAATGAAGACTGTATGTTCATTCAAAACACCAGTATTACCCAGCATTCCATGCTGTGTTATAACTTGGGAGACTGTGACATGAACATTCACCATTATGAAAACTTCAGTCCTAAAAACATTTCTCTTGTGATCAAGTCTGACTCGGTATTGTTCAGGCAGTGTAACGATTCTGATAATTTAAACACTTTTTGAAGCCCCTGTGTTTTGTAATAAAGAGGACACATAGGGTTAGTAAATCTGCATTTTATAATGACAGAATAAATTATGGTATATTTTGCATTGACTGTCCCATGAGGCTGGTGCATAATTAATTAAACAAGAGTTAAGTTGAGTTTATGAGACTGCCAGAGACAAAGGAATATGAGTTGTAGCAGTGGAATATTTGTATATTGAATTATAATTCTGCCAAATATCAAGGAGAATTTTGAGGGGTGAGCGTATGTGTGGATTCGTAATTGATAAAGATCAAAATAAACTTTGGGTTTTCTGTGTGCTTAATAAACTTTTAATGGACAAACAAGACAGCATATTCGCAGAGTACAACCAGCAAGATGCGATGTTTCTCAGTTTATTTATTTCTGTAAGACACTCTACATGTTTCAGGCGGTTTTTCAATCCATCATCAGGAGCTCAAAACTGCACATACAGTGTTGGTATTTGTCAGAGCTATACTGCTACCTGTTGCTAGCTCGGACAGGCTAGCAACAGGCAACAGTATTGCTCTGACAAATACCAACACTGTATGTGCAGTTTTGAGCTCCTGATTATGAATGGAAAAACCGTCTGAAACATGTAGAGTGTCTTACAGAAATAAATAAATAGCGAAACGTTGCTTCTGGTTGGTTGTACACTGCGAATATATTAGCGATGCACGGACTTATGAATGTTAAATTTAAAGAACTGGAAAATATTGTCTCATTAAATTTACAACCTTTTTGTCCAAAAGGGAAAACACTGTCGTGCAATGAACATTTAAATTTAATAGCAGTTCATCCAGCAGCAGAAACCTGTCGTTTAACAGGTCGTATGCTGAAGGTTAAGCAGGAACTCTTGTAACAAAAATGAGGTATGAATATTTAATGTGAGAGTTTGAAGTGTGTCAAAGATTTCTGGGCTCATTTCAGGCTCCAAACGGACATATCTTCTTGGAATCATTTTCTCCTGTGTACAGGCATGCACATGACTTCCTGATAGCAATATCTGAACCTGTTTGTCGCCCAGAGCATATTCATGAGGTGAGAACTCATCTAATTTTATCATTATCATTTCCTTGAGATGTGAGGTGGTTGTGGTAGTGACCGAAGATTACTGGCTTCTTTTGTGTGATGTCATGTAATCTGGTATCATGATGGAGGCAGCAGGATCCTCTGAAATCTCTACCTTTCAGCCAGACTTTATGGTGTCACATCCTAAAAGATATTTTCATTACCCTTTACAATATTGGTTACAACTGGCCCATTATAGATAATACAGAACAGAATATTTCTGTTCTACTAGAGTTCTTCCTGATTATCTGTCTCATCTTGGCTGGTATTTTGAAATTTTCCAGGTGTCGTATGATACATGTTCTTTGTATAGTCTGTCAAAATTAATGATGTAGCAAGTCATTGGGTGTCTTAATTAGTGACATACAGGACCTATCACAGTATACATAGGCAGCACGTGTTGATATCCTGAACTAGTATGCACTAATAGAAACAGGTTTCCAGCACGTAATCAGTAAGCTCACTGTCTGACAGATCGCAACACAGGAAACCTGAAAACTGAATATACCTATATGCAAATATGTAAAGACTAGTAATAGGAAAAATTAATAATGAGGATATAAAGACCAAAACCTAGTACAATTTACCACCAGTTGTGCCTATGAAAACTTTGTCATGAACCATAGTCACTACACATCACAAAATAAACTTCATCACCAGTCTACTGAATACTGTGAGCTGATTGCTATATATATGAGAAGACATCTACTCTGAGCTATTTACAATATACATGAGAAGGAACCAACACAGTATTTTGTACTCGACCATTTTTAATTGTCGTGTATCTCAATATTAATCCATTTTTTAGGAATAATAATTTTAATGTGATCATTGTATTTAAAATTAGTAAAGGGGAGGCTTCATTCTGAAACTGGTTTGTCTTTTATGTACACTATACTACTACCTGTTGGTGGACAATTAAACAGGCTGGAACGTGTTATTGAAATATAGAGAATTTACTACATTCTTAACAGTTGTGTTTTTTCTGGATATAAAAAAATTAAATCTAGTTACATAACACAATGAGCTGATAATACAGAAAATATAATCAATTACTGTATGGTTTAATTTGTCTTTAAAATTGTTGCAGATGGTTTTGTCCTTAAAAATTAGGCTAATTTTATCTCATCTGATTTTTTTTTCCTGTCACACAGAATTTAATCTCAGGATGAAGTTTTCCATAGATGGCTGTATTATGGAACTATCTGTGGAGTACTACTGCTAAACTTACTCTCGGTCTTGAATCAAATTTTGAAGCAAATGTAAAAATACACACCCCAAAATGAAGTTCCAAGGTTCTGTCCAGGACCAAAACCTTGTGCTTTGTTTCAAAACATGTTATGTTTCTATGGTGGGGAGTTGTTAGTGCCTCACCAAACCCCCAAGCTAGAGGACCGCCCATTCTTAGCTGTCAAGAACTGCTTTTTCAATATCTTTGCAGCTACCCTCTGTATCTGGAGGTTGTCTCCTCTGTCTGCAACCTGAAGGTGTGCCTTGTCATGTTGACAGGGACTCTCTTATAATGGCTACAGAATAAAGTATTGTATAAAACTGGGTAGGTTTACACTATTGCAGTGACCTTGTCTGCGGTGTGTTAGTCTAGTTCATTAGGTGTTAATGATGCTGTGACTCACTCGGGTAGTTTGTATCTGGTCTTAAATGAAAGTAAAATTAATGACATGTTTAAAACTTTTTGTTGCAGTACAAGCTCACTGCTTATTCCCTGTATGCTGCAGTCAGTGTTGGTCTCCAGACTCATGACATCATCGAGTATCTCAAGAGACTGAGCAAAACAAGTATTCCAGATGGCATCATAGAATTTATTAAACTGTGTACGCTGTCATATGGGAAGGTATGTGTTGTAACTAGAATATTGGTGTTTGTTAGTATGGGACATTGAATTACCACTTTGCACCAGCATACTTTTAATTTACCTTCCTTTTCTAAGGAAAAAGTAATATTAGAAGACCATAATTCTGTCTGTGCGTGTTCATTTACACCTGCTTGTTTTATGCCACTTTATTTGAAGCATACAATAATTTGAGGAATTTCATGTAACTTGATATGCATTTTATGCCATAGGAGTACAGTCCATTTTTGTAATTTATAATTTCCTACAATTGGTAATAACAAGATGTCTGACATGTGAACGTGTGGGATGGAAGTACAAGTGCTTCTTAATTTGTGATCCTCCAGTGACATATGATAATAGAGCTTTGAAAAATATACAACTTTTATTAGGTGTTTATTATTATTATTATTATTATTATTATTATTATTAAGAATGTAAAACAATAATGTGGCAGTTTTGGAGACGTTGAATTTGGCTGTTGTTTTGATGTGACTAAAGTACCATTTTAGCCTTGCATGTAGAATTTAGTGTGGAGATTGATTGTGGACATGTGCTGTACATCCATCACACCTGCAATATTATTTTTAAATCAGTGATTTAAAACATGGGGGCACTGCAGAACTTTGAGGTCATATTATGCACCTTTAATGTGGATGGACTGAGTACTTGAGTTGTAGACTCCCCACAAAAATAAAATAAAGAAGATAACGTTAATTGTACTAATAGTTCTTTAGGACTAAAAAGCTCTCTATTAAGACAGTAGAATTTATGATTTCCACTTATTAATTCCTTGTTAAATATATTCCAATACATATTCAGTAGCTTAGAAGGCCATGCTATAGGTCCGGCAGTTACTGACGCCTCACTTTAGTGGCCTAGGATCATTCTTAACCTTTGACACGTGAATGGGACAGTATTGTACCATTAAATGCACATCCTTTTCATCTGAAAAGTAAAAAACTGCCCCACAGTGGGCATTTAAATTGATTAGTGCTCCGGCTGTGGCAGAAAACTGGCATTTAAAAGGTCGCATGCTAAAAGTTAAGGCAGTGCATGTAGTATTTTTGGTGAACAAACTGTACTGCGTTTTCTTTTTTTAAGTTGTTACACCATGCCTTTTATCATCCACCAATGCTCTCTTACTCATACATCATCAGTGACTGATGAAACAGGCCACTGTGTGAAGGGACTCAGTCTCATTCTTGGTCTGTTACTGACTAAGAAAGCAGAAAAAGAATTGTAATAACTGACTAACCAACTAACTAACAGAAAATTTGAAATCAACTGTTTAATTATGTTACTATATAGTAAATTTCACATAATGAAGTATCCCAACCTGATTAATGGACAAAATCAGTAAATCACTCAAGATATTTACACAATCCATTGTTGGACATGGCTGTATGGTAAATCTGTCAAGTTCATGTCCCCAAAATCAGTGCCACTGAGAATGTGTATACTAATGTTCTTTCAGGTCCATATTTTTATAAGCTGCTACTTCCCACAAGGTTTTCCCCACCACTATTCTGCTTGAATTTCTTATTTATCCTGTTTTAGTTATGTTCTATTCTATATAAGTATGAGTGTTAACTTTAGTTTGATCCCACAGGTGAAACTGGTGTTGAAGCATAACCAGTACTTTGTTGAGTCGCCTCACCCTGAAGTACTCCAGAAGATGCTAAAAGACCCTGTGGTACAGGAATGTCGATTACGAAGAAATGTTGATGCTGCAGATTGCTCTGCAGAAAACGAAGATGGCTTCATTACTCAGGTTCAGGATAAAAAAGGCGTTCCTCAGGTGAGTTACTGCAGAGGAATGCATGGTAGGATTTGAACAGAACAGGTTTACCTGAATCATAGTGCTCCTTTATCATCTTTAGAAGACACTTGGTGTCAGTTTAAACCAGGGAATGTCTATTCTGGTTGAAATATTTTGTGATTTTTGTCAGTCCAATATATTTCCACTTTGATTTTCAGGGAAATCACAATGGTTTTCATTTAAATTAATGAACACATTTGATCAGCTCACTGATATGTGTAATTCTAGTGTGAGACTTTTTCTCATAAGTATATTCATATTCCATATAGATCATGTCACTGGCACTTTCAACAATTTTTACAGTAGCAACATTTTTGGATTTTCTTCCTGCAATCATTACTCTAGCAATTATGGTTACCCCTTTTTTTCTACAGTTTTAGACCCAATACTAAATTTTCAGACATCCAGAATGACTGTAAATATGTGTGTATATATAACTGGTATGTGTTTATAATTGCTGCTTTTTCTTCAAAATCTTACATAATTCCTCTCTGAAATTGCTGCCTTATTTGAAATTTTTCCCTCTGCCTCATGTTGGAAGTGTTTCACAAAACAGTGAGCATCCTTTGTTTTTCATTGTTTCACACTTGAAACTCAAACAGATCAGCAGTGATTTCTTGGTGTGCTGATCTGAAGAAATCTTTCATTTGTGATGCCTATTAGTAAATTCAATAAAGTCTGAGTTACATTTTGTACATTTTTTAGTTTAGTTCCAAACCAGGAAGTACTAGTTCTGCTCCACCAAAAGACCAGGGAAATGGCACATCAGGTGACCAAACTGGCAGTAAGCCTGCGGACACCACTGTGCCAGAAGATATTACTAACTTCTATGACAAGATGGACAAAGAGGATGAGGATGATGATGAAGAAGCAGTTCTCAAGACTGTCTCATTTGAAGTGAATCAGGTTAGTTGCTGTACCATTGTTTTTTGTCTGCTGTGCGTACTACTGCTTGTGAACCTTACTGTACATTGTCCTACACTGCCACTTTAACCTTTCAAAACATGTGGTTTAATTTAATAAATTCTCAGTAATATGATATGCACCAACCAGGAAACTCTGTATATATGATATAAAGATCAGTTTGGTTAACTACATCTGTCAAAGAAATTATGTGATATTGTGTTCTTGTGGGTTGTGACACCAAGTACTCTTATACTTCTTACCTGAAGAAAGTAGCAGTGTGTTCCTCTGAAACACTGGTATTCACCCATCAGAATGCATCAAGAACTGGGCTGGTAACATGTTGTGAAGGTTTAATTGTATCTCATATCTCCATTATGATTAGAAGCCAAATGAAAATTATCTTACAAATTTTATTTTGTGTGTGTTCAGGAGAAGATTGAGATACTCCAGAAGCGGTGTATTGAGCTGGAGCACCCTCTGCTGGCAGAGTATGACTTCAGGAATGACACTGTGAACCCTGATATTAAGTAAGTCAAACTATGTAACTGTATAAAAAGCAAAATGGTGGTAATATGTAGCTCCATAAATTGCTATTTTCCTAACAGCTTACACTTACACTTAGATTTCTGTTTTCCTTTAGCATTGATCTGAAACCATCTGCCATATTGCGTCCATACCAAGAAAAGAGCTTGCGGAAAATGTTTGGAAATGGCCGAGCAAGATCTGGAGTTATTGTTCTTCCTTGTGGTATGTGTCAATGTGTTCTGTAGCTACATTTGTCAGAAGAATGTTGATGTTTAATATTAATGTTGATCTTGTTCAGTGCAGTGTTCAGTGATATGTCTTGATGCTGTGTGCAGGTGCTGGGAAGAGTTTGGTTGGTGTTACTGCCTGCTGTACCGTACGCAAGCGAGCTTTAGTACTTTGCAACTCTGGTGTATCTGTTGAGCAGTGGAAACAGCAGTTCAAGATGTGGTCCACAGGTATTGCCAGCTTCAGTTTGTTACACAGATCAGTTTCCTTCATTTGCCTATTTGCCGGAGTTCCGTGAATATGTGTTTGAGTAAAGGAAAGAAGGGATGTAAATTGTGTTGTTGGATATTTAAAACTTACTGTTTATTTTCAGCGGATGACAGCATGATCTGTAGGTTTACTTCTGATGCTAAAGACAAACCGATGGGGTGTGGAATTTTGGTCACAACATATTCAATGATCACTCATACTCAGAAGCGATCATGGGAAGCAGAACAGACAATGAATTGGTTGAAGGATCAGGAGTGGGGAATTATGGTGCTTGATGGTGAGTGCTTTGCTTTAGGAATATTTTGTACTAGGTAAAGGATTGGCATTACAGCCCACTGTGATCCTTGCTCATTTTGTGGACACACACAGCTCTAGTCACTCTTGAAACTTAAGCATTAGATGGATGTGAGGGTTCAGCATTACACCCTGTCACTTAGTCCTCCACCCTTATTCCCCTCCAGTACCCACTGGATGGGAAGCTGGGTAGGCTGCACTGTCCATGTTGGTGGACAGTGTGCTCTTGAAACAAATTGAACACCAAATGTTTGGTTTTCCGGCCTGTAGCGTGGTAGGATATTTAGTGAACTACACCGCTCTCAGAATATCCTGTACCTTGCAAATATTAGCCTCAATTTTATCTGTGTGCAACATATTTTGTAATTTATTTAGAATCAGTCAACAAGTTGTAAGATTTGCCTCTTGAACTCCATCCATATTAGTGGTATAGTTGTTACATTGATGGTAGAAGAAATGTCGGTAAGTAATTGCTGGTATGGTGATGTTGTATCTGTAGTGGAATATGTGCTAATTGGGATAAGGTGTTTTAAAGTAATTCTCAAGTTTGAATTCATTTTGAGTATCATTTATTTCTAGGATGGCTAGCATAGCATGTTTGTGATTTCGGAATTGTCTTTAGAGGGTCCTTGCATGGTGCTGCATCCTCTAGCACTTCTCTGACTCAGAAATTGTGTGAATGCTACTCTAATAGTGCATAACAATACTAAAGGGTAGCAACAATAACGTTTTATGTTCACATTTTCAAACAGGCATGGAAATGAATCAACTCGAAACACAATAACAGATCTGCCATCATTCACAATCAGTCTACCTTTCAACACCATATGACTTTTACAATTGATGAGTGTTATGTAATAAATTGTGCATTTGTTTGTGTTGGTTGAGTCATTAATCACACTGTACCTATGGTGTTGCAGAAGTGCATACAATTCCTGCCAAAATGTTCAGGCGTGTATTGACGATTGTACAGTCGCACTGTAAATTGGGTCTCACTGCCACTCTCCTTCGAGAGGATGATAAGATTGCTGACCTCAACTTTCTTATTGGACCAAAGTTATATGAAGCCAACTGGTTGGAGCTGCAGAAGCGTGGGTTCATCGCAAGAGTTCAGTGTGCAGAGGTTTGGTGTCCCATGACACCAGAATTCTACAGAGAATATCTCATGTGCAAGACAAGCAAGAAATTGGTATACATACATGAACAATTTCATATCACTGATACCGATGTGTCATTGTATTGCAGCCTGTCTGTTTCAATACAGTAGTATCCCTGCATTATATTTTCAGATGACTCACACTGAGTCTGGATTTGTCAGTCAGTAGAATGACTCATATCGTAATTATGTCACCATTATCTAGAAAGCTACAAGAATAAGCAGGCTGAAATAATAACATTATTTTCATTATTGTCTGTCCTGTCGCATATACACTGGATTGGAACATTTTCCAGACTGTGTGGTTTTGTACACAAGTTTACTGATTTGTGTAAATGTGACAGTGTTACATACTTATAAATTTTGCAGACAATTGAAGACTCCATCAACATGCAAAACAGTTTGTGAAATGACAAGTGGCAGGGGCCAGATAAACTAAGGACCCTGTATAAAACAATTGAAACCCTCCACCCTATTTTATTGTGGTAAAGGACATATTCATTAGTGAGGCAGTTCACTTCTGTTCATGTCAAGAATATGCAAATAAATTCTAGCAATTAGTTGCCAGTTATGACACTTTTTTGTTTGTCTACTTTCTCTTGATCATGTGGCTTATTGTACTGAACATATAATTGTGTCTTCCAGCTGTTGTATGTGATGAACCCCAGCAAGTTCCGTAGCACACAGTATTTGATACGATACCATGAGAGACGAGGGGACAAAACCATTGTTTTCTCTGACAATGTTTTTGCTCTGAAACATTATGCAATTAAGATGAACAAGCCATACATCTATGGTCCCACATCGCAGGTACGTTACTTTGGCAGAGTTTGTGTCTATATTGAGACCACAGAATGCAGTGCCGTGGATAGTGGGTATGATAGTGCTCAAGGTTTCCCCATTCTCCTCTCGCTGATGTATTCCCTTCAACCCCCCCTCTTGCCAGCCAGAATTTTTTTATGTGGTTATCACTACAGATGTTTGGTTGAACAGACTATTGTGAAGTATGTGTGGAGGAGGAAGCATAACAGTTCAAGGGATATGTGGAGGGGATTGGTCCAGGGGTCTACATTCTGTGGTCTTTGTATCGTATCTTGTTGTACAGTTTTGTTGTAAGACTTAACAGATGTGACAGTGAACTAAAAGGTGTAACCTGTGGAGTGGAAGTCCGAAGGTTGAAAGATAGAAAGTTTCTGTACTTGTGCATTATGTTCTATGTTTGTATGTTTATGTTAATTTCAGAATGAAAGGATTCAGATTCTACAGAACTTCAAGTTGAACCCAAAAGTGAACACCATCTTTGTCAGTAAAGTTGCTGACACATCATTTGACTTACCAGAAGCCAATGTTCTCATTCAGATCTCTTCCCATGGTGGCTCACGAAGACAAGAAGCTCAGCGACTGGGTCGAATTCTGCGTGCAAAGAAAGGTGTCACTGCACTTATATTTTGCAATATCTTGGTCGAAATACTTTGTGAAACATGGATGATATAGAGGGGAGGGTATATTAAAAGTGGATTAAAGCTGATAAGTTATCCAGATATGAAGAACTGTTATGTGACCATTTCAGAATAAGATCTATTGGTAGGCATTATGGTCATTGTTAGTAAGATATGAGTTATACAGAAACCAGGAAGTGTTCAAGAGTGCCATTATACCTTTGACTACTTGTTTCTTAGTAATGTCATGGTCTGTTGGGCCCAGCTGTGTTGGTCATATTATTTTAACCTAAAAATGGGGACTGTTACTGTCCTTGACATCTTTTTATTTACTAATTACCTTTCTTTCTTTGTAATTTTCATTATGTTTATTAAGTCTGAAACATCAGATGATGGGCAAAGTCCAAAAAGCAAATAATTTTTCATTGATTTAAGTACAAAGTTTGAGATTTTGGCAGCAGGAAAGATTAATGCTTTGGCATTCTGGGTTAAGAAATCTCCTTGTCTGGTACATTTTGGAGAACTAGACTTTCTCCACCTTCAGGTTAGAAGTGTAGATGGAGGCAGTATGTATTGCACAGCACTGACATCTATCTACCATCCTACAAAATGTTGTGTGTTGCAATGCATAGGAGCAATCGCTGAGGAATACAATGCATTCTTCTACACTCTCGTGTCTCAGGACACGCTGGAGATGAGTTACTCGCGCAAGAGACAGAGGTTCCTTGTCAATCAGGGGTACAGCTACAAGGTGATCACCAAGCTGGCAGGAATGGATGAGGTACAGTGTGTTAATGATGTTCATACCATGCAGTGTGATACATTTCCTGCTGTAAAACCAAGAACTTGCACATCCAGATATGGATATTTATAATGTTAACCCACTGATACACATTGTGGCAGTAGACTTTTATCATCAGGGAACCATACCAGTTGTTAAAACCCAGTGAATTATGATACAGTTTGTGATGTTAAAATGCAAGTATATTAAGTCACGTTAAAATATATAGGTATATGGTATACATAAAGTATATACATACATAGCTATATGGTATGTATCATATTAATATGGTATATGTGTCATGTGGCAGCCTTGTTAAAATATATAGATACACAATACAAAGAGTTATGGTATACATAATATTGATATAAAATATGTTCCATTTTACCCCATTAGCAGTTTTCTTAATTCTAATGTATTAGCATGTTTTTAATAATGGTATATTGCAGTGTGTTATATCCAAGAACATTTTTTATGATGCTGTTGTGTAATTTAATGGCATATGTGTACTGTAAATTCCAACTGTGTGATGAATTGTTACATTATGTTTAATGATACGAACGTCTATGTTACACAATCCAGTATGGATTTAGTACCTATGTTGTGCTTAGTATTTAGGTACAATAATGGAGCTGATTGACTAGTAAGTTACTGGGTAATACAATATACATGTTCATGTCATTAAACAGAATGTAGCAGTTCATCAAATGGTCAGAATTTATGGTACACATGTGCCATACTGCTACGTAACAGCATCATACAACCTGACCATTGATATAGCATGCTGCAACATAGGTGTACTTGTTATACAAACATGCTACTTACTTACTTACTTACTTACTCCATGGTGCAGAGTCCTTCTTGAGAAGCTAACTGGTTTGCAGCTAGTCAAGAAATTCCCTGCATATCACAGAACCCGAAGGTTCATTACTGCACTCACAAGCGTCTGCCACCTGTCTCTATCCTGGGCCAGCCCAATCCAGTCCATATACCCACATCCCACCTCCTGGAGATCCATCCTATTATTATCCACCCATCTATGCCTAGGTCTTCCCAGTGGTCTCTTTCCCTCTGGTTTCCCCACCAAGACCCTATACACCCTCCTCTCCTCACCCATATGTGCCATATGCCCAGCCCATCTCATTCTTCTCGATTTTATCACCTGTGCAATATTGGGTGAGGAGTACAAATCATTTAGCTCCTCGTTATGCAGTCTCCATTGCCCCGTTAACCTCGTCATACAAACATGCTAGTAGGTTAGAATTCGGAAACCTGCTAATGCAGCAACATGAAACATATTTTGCATTCATATTATGATACTAGTATTTCACCAGCACAGACTGTGACATATTTGGGTTTTAATTATTGATGTGGCTCCCTAGGGATGTCAGTCAACCACCAAGGCATGTAGGAGTGGGTAAATATTATATGCATTTGGATGTACAAGTTGTTGGTTGTATAAAATGAGCTACAGTGTATTCCTTTGTGTATGATAGTTTATAAATTGCTGAGCTTATGATTCTCTGAAGGTATGTGACAGTGGTTGGTATATTATGTGCATGTGATGATGGACTTTGCTAAGTACATGAAATACACAATATTTCCAGTGGTGTATTTACTCCTTGGTTTATGTGATTCTTATTATACTGCCAGTTTTTTCTTTATTATTTTGACATCAGTGGCAATGGTTGAGATTGGACCAGCACGTTATTAGGTTAGTATTTTGACTGATATGGTATACCACTGGGGTGGCCCAGGAATGGTTATAGTGAGTACCCAGATGAATAATGTAAGTAGAGTTATTAAAAGAACCATTTTGTATTTTATTTTGCTCACATTCACATTCAGCAAGCGGCCATGATATAGCTCAGGTAGTGAGGTGTTGGTTTCTCATTGTGCAGCCTTGGTTTTACCCAGTGATTGAGACTCGCTTTATGTAGGTAGCCCAGCAGAGTTGAAACCTTAATGTTTGTTGGTGGGTGTGGATTGAGTTTCCAAAATGTTGTGTTCGAAAAATCTCAGGATGATGGTCAATGTCCAAACTAATAGTCACATTTAGTATGAGTTCAGTGTGTGTGGCCGTGTCACTGCCATGTGGAATAGTGTATTTGCAGCATTTTTTCCTTCGTATCCTATTGTGAGCTTTTAACAAAACAGGCAGTGAATGTAAATGTAACATTGAGGTGTGTTTGTGCAACCATTGTTACAGTGGAAAAGCAATGAGTGTTGAAAGTTCTGAGTTTGTATTTGTAGCCTTGGGTATCCACTATGCAATGCGTGTGCGTGCCATATTGTCACCTGTGGCCTGCCCGACTGTACTATATTTTTCCACATTATCTCATAAATTGCATGATTTTTGAAAAAAGTTATTGAACATAAAAATTTTCTCTACAATTTATCAGAAACATTTCTCATTGTAAAAAGAATTGAGAAAGGTATGATCAAAACTGTATTTTGGTCTTCATGTAGAGTACCCATTATTCATGTCAGAAATCAGTTTTCTTGGCAGCTTTTAAAAAATTACTCAAATATCAAATTTCATGAAAATTGTCCAGTGGGAGCTGAATTGTTCTATGTGGACAGACAGGCATGACGAAGCTAATAGTCGCTTTTCGCAATTTTGTGAATGTGTCTAAAAGACGGTGTAGTTGCTGCATAAGCTGTAGTACTAGGCTTGGTAGTGAGTGTGGTAACTAACATTTGTCTAAATACATTGCCAATGTAAGGACTGAAGTTATGGTGGCAGTAGAGGTGAATTGCTTCTGCTTTGTTTGCTTCAGGAACCTGATTTGTTATACAAGACAAGGGAGGAACAGAGTCAGTTGTTGCAGCAAGTGCTTGCAGCTAGTGACATGGATGCGGATGAGGAGAGAATTCCAGGAGAAGGACCTCGTATAGGACCAAATGTAAGTGTACCTGAACATAGTTATTGCTTACAATGTGGGTTCTGTAAATGTTGTTTGAGTATACTAGCAATCAAAACTTTAAACTTGGCAGTCATTTCTCCCCATAGAAAATGTGCGTATTCATGCCCATTGCACCAGTCTAATTGCCACAATTTAGCACACAAAGTATAAGTGTCTGGTGTATTATATAACAGGTATACAAGGTATTATTTAATGTTCAGATGTACTGCGTGTGACAAGTGTATCTTTAAAGTGACTTGACTTTCCTACAGTGTTTTGACCTCTAGATCTTGCCTAGTGCTGGCATGATTTCTTAATGTAGGTGATGGCCCAGTGTACTTGTGATTCTGATCTCAGTAGATTGGGTACAGTTCCTGGCTTGCCCCCCGTTGTCAGAGTTATGTAGGAGGCTTGTAAAATCATCCTGTAAGAGTTTATTTTCTAGTAAGTTTTTTTTCTGAATAGTTTCTCTGTGATTCTAGGTTCAGCGCCGGCTTGGCAACATCAGTTCTCTATCAGGAGCTGATGATACTGTTTATTTGGAGTACAAGAAAACCTCATCTTCCATTATTAAGCATCCTCTGTTCAAAAAGTTCAGGACATGACTGAAAGATATAATTAAAAATGTGGCCATATCTACATATTTAGAGTACTGTAGATACCATACGTAATGTCGTGATAACACAAATCCAAGACATTTATATAATGAAAAGTTACATTTACAACAGAGTGTATAAGTTGTCTGCTCAGACTGAATCCCTGTGCACATAGATGTCCACTGATGGTGACTGATGAGTCAAGGAGAGAAGTCCCATGGATTCATCCCTTCACATCTTGCTTGAACTGTTATGTTTCCTCCACCAGCATATTTCCCTATAACTAAACCAACATATGATCAGTCAACATAACTGTATTTTATCGGCACCACACTACATGTTTCGGAACACTTGATTCATCATCAGGTGTAAACAGACTTGAAATTTATAGGCAAAAGCAGCTGTTATTATAATGTTTGAGTCTCAGTACTTGTGGGATCCCATGTTATAAAATGAATTTAACTTTCATAGGTCCATGCATCGCTAATATATTCTCAGAGTACAACCAACAAGATGCGACGTTTCTCAATTTATTTATTTCTGTAAGACGCACTACATGTTTCAGACGGTTTTTCCGTCCGTCATCATCAGACCATTACTGCTACCTGCTGCTAGCAGCAGGTAGCAGTAATGGTCTGACAAATACCAACGCTGTATGTGCAGTTTTGAGCTCCTGATGATGGACGGAAAAACCGTCTGAAACATGTAGCGCGTCTTACAGAAATAAATAAATTGAGAAACGTCGCATCTTGTTGGTTGTACTCTGAGAATATAAAATGTATGTTACAATAAAATTATAATATGTAAATAAGCCAACAGTATAATGAATGAGACAAAGTTAGAATTTAAAAAGTCTGTTAAAATTTTAAAAAAAATTATATTAAACTTAAGTTCAAGTAGGCCAAGAAGTTAACAATGGAGGCTGTAAGTTCTGCAGGAGTTGAATATGTGTATGTCTTTTACTTTTTCTCTATGCAGAGGAAGTGTAAACCAATTTTCTGTAACATAATTATTATAATTATAAGGTAACAGAGGATGAAAAGGTTTATGTATTTAATATAATGCCAATAAAATAACTTCTATAAACATATTTTAAATTATAAGAATATAGCATGACCTATTCGACATTTAACAGAAGATTTTAATTCTATTATTTTCTCTTTAATTTGCTGTTGGCTTTTTCACTTACTATAATTTTATTGTAACATTTATTTTATAATGTGGGATGCCACAAGTGTTGAGATTGAAATGCAATAGTAAGAGTAGCATTTGCCTATCACTTTCAAGATGGTATACTCCTCATCCACAATGTGGTGTGATTCCGATAAAGTACAGTTGTGCTGACTGATCATTTATTGGTTTAGATATTTCTGGGACACAACAGGATGAGCTCTCTTAACGTAATAATAGCCATCCTCTTCATTAATGGGTTACTAATGATAAACTTTGCTTGAATCAAGCTCTTTGGGCCAGTTAACACCAGAGACTGTGGTGGAAAGGAATGTAAGTAGGCCAAAATAGGAAAATCCTTCAGTGTAATTAGCCCTGTGATCCTTGGGAGTTCTTTACGTAGCCTCAGGATAATATAAACAGTAATGCATCTCAAATCAGTTTGCTGTGGTATGATTCCCACCAGTTTTGCATTCAAATCTCAACATTTAGGGAAATGAGATAACATACTGGTCAGTGAAAAGCCTGAAAATCTGTAACACCTAAAAGATTGCCCTTGAAAACTAGTAAATTGTGATTGATTACCTTGGATTTGTGCAGTGTATATTAAACAGGTAAATGAATGTTTATATATTTTGACAATAAATGGAAGAAGTATTTGAAATATTTAGTTTTTCTTTCAAAATGTATCCCTTGTATATTTGCCCATTTCCAGTTTCAAGGTTATCAGTCCTGTAATTATTTTGCTACTGCTGCTGTTCTGTGTCCACCCCTCCTCCACCCCCCACCCCCCCCAATGCTTTGTCATATCAGTGACTATGATTTAATTATCTTTATTTTGTACCATGTGTTTTATACCAGTATCTTTTGTGTTTGTGCATTAGTCAGTTTACATGAAATTACAAGACAGTCGTAAGTGTGTGGACGACACCCCATTTTTTTTTAAATTTTAAATACCCACAACTGATCATACCACCACAATCACTTTCCATTATATGTTTATCACAAGCAGAAATTGTTACTGGTAAGAAGAAAATAAGTTTCATGTATAAATTTTGCACTTTATACTGCAGTGTCTGTGTCCATGACATGAAATTTATTGGATGATCTAAGCAACGGCCACCATCATTGATGTCTGCAATTGTAATTTTGGTTTTTGTGTGTTTAAACAGCCTGAGGTTGGCCAGGTAATGGCTGATAAAATGTAGCCACATATCTATATAATATAATAAAATTGGTTGTATTGACACAAATTAATAACTAGTTTGTAATTTGTGCAACACAATGGGATGTCCAAGATAAAAATGAAAAAAAAAAGGCCACCTGTCGAATTGGTGCCTGTCATGCTTTGCATGTGGCAGCAACATTTGCTCTTTGATATATGTTTTTGAATTTCTATGTTTTTGGAAAACAAGTTGGCTGCTCCAGAAGTGTTACAATGCAGACAACATGAAGTTTGAGATTTGTATGATGGTGATTTTGACTATGGAGATCTCTGGTCTTGTGGACTGTGGTGTGTGTAGTCTGATAGAAATTCACTGATGGTTTAAGAGGAACAAATCATGCTATTTGGCTTAAAAATATGAAATGTATTCAACAACTAAGGTTCCCTAGGTCATAGAAATTAAATGAGGAATTATTGAAATGTTACATGAAGCGCATTTATTCTGCTGAAATATCTTGTTTCATCTCAATTCTCGAGCATATGAATGCATTCATTCCATCTTGGCAGGAGTTTAAAAATTCAGGCATTATTGATTGATATTTTATGTTTTTTGAACCATGCATTGTGATATACCTATGTAATAACCAAAAAAATGCACACTTTTTACATTACAGTTTTAATTTAATTATATTGTCTTTGACATGTTTCAAACATCCAAGTGTTCTTCCTCAGGAAGACTTGTACATGTAGTTTGATGGTATTTCTTTTGTGCATCCATGTAAGCAGTCTGGTCACTGGCAGAATGTGCTTGATGCTGTGCATCCTGCCAGCAACCAGACTGCTTGGATGTATGCATGAAAGAAATACCATAAAAACTGCACGTACAGTCTTCCTGAGGATGAACACTTGGATGTTCGAAACATGTCAAAGACACTATATTTAAATTAAAACAGAAATGTAAAAAGTGTGCATTTTGTTGGTTCTTATTACATTGATTGATATGTTACATAAATTTCTTGCTCTTTTTTTTCTGGCGGGGAGGGAAACATTTTGTTTACTGGCAAATTCTCAAAAGTCGCATAACTGCCAGTGCTTTGTTCTTTTGAAATGTATTTCAGTAGGATACTGGCAAAGATATTTTTATGCAACAAGTATGCTGGTCATGTCAGGTTGACAGGAATTCATGTCTTGTATGATGTTATTTTGTGTTTTTGGACTAATAGTTTCCGACGTTTCGAAGGATGCAATGCCTTTATCTTCGGGGTCCAGCAACCCAAGATGTCAACCATTTACAGACTGTATGTATGTATGTATATAAAGCACGCATCCCAGAGACTCCAATATTTGACACACCGCTGTGGAAACATCAAATCTCGCACACAAGGATTTTGTCTGAATGAGCAAGCATGCTGTATTTTGTACGATGCAGTGCCCATTTTAAGTTTTATTTCCACCATTTCTTTTGCAATGTGTGTCACGAAGCAACGTTAACGACGCTTCCTGCCATTGAATTTCCCGCATGCTGTGCACATCTTTTTTGTTATGATGATCCTGCCATCTGTGGAGTATTATTTGTAATACGCAGTACTCATCCATCTTCGGGCGGTGCAAGACGGGGGAGTGGCAAAAGATGTTAATATCTTTTTTACATTTATTATTATTTATGTTGTGTTACATAATGTTTTGTGGGACTACAGCGTTTGTAGTTGTGTACATAGTTCCGCTTTGTGTGACTAAACATTTTTAGAATTTATTTTCATTCGTACGTTAGGGTCCGGTGTCTTCCATTTGGGTGTGTGGTACGATCAAAGTGCTGGGTGCATGCTTTGCATTGAGTGACTAGTGGGTATTTTAGCATTCGCAGGTGGCCTGTGAATCTAAATGTGAACTGTGATATCAAAATACGTTTAAGTATTTGACCTACGCTGTGTAGAGGGCTATCATTCGTTAGGTATAATTACGATAAAATACTAAAGCTCTAGAGTATTTGTAAACAGGGACGCATTGGCGACAAAAGTCACTTAACAGGCACGTACACGCTTCTTTGTTGTGTTAGTCTTGATACAGTTGGCATCGTTTTAGGTATTGATAAGGGGCAGAAGGTAGTGCGTCCAAATGTGTTGCAAGCCTCTAAAAATTATGTTTCATTCAAATATATTATCAGCTCTGTACACAAGTGGCTAAGGGGCGTGTAAGGGAGTCATCATTTGCCCCTATGTAATGCAATGAATGGTGCGAGGAACTTAATTTTTTTAACAAGTTTAGTTCAAATTGAAAGACGGGGCGAAAATTTCTGTGGAAAAAGTCATGTCCATTACAATCATTATTCACAGCGTGATGGAGCAGATTATAATAGAATTAGTAACATGCATGGGTTATTTCTGGGAGCATCGGGTTTGTAACTGGACTGGTACAGTGACCATCCAAATTGTGGTCCTTCCAGTTCCCTTTAACCCTGTCAGTGTAGTATACCAAACCATTTTCTTGCAGATTACCGTATTGTGTTGTTTAGATGCTGTGTTGGGTGGTTTGTGATCATTTTCTTACCTCATATGATGCAAATTAACTTTATCAGAGGACAGCATCATTAAATGATATATAAATCATCCATCAACCTATAAGGTCACATGAACTTACTTAATCCCTTGCCACACATGGTTTGCATGTATCTCTTGGGTGGTTGCATGAGCTGGTGGCACTGAATACAAATCTGATAGAGTTCAGTTGTCAGTCAAGGCTGTTTAGCATAATGTAACCACTTCAGCAGGCAATTCCTGTTTAATGGATGATTTGTTTTGGTGTGGAAAGTATGTCTCTGTCTATTTTATGGGTACTATTCAGGAGGACTGTAAATATACATACAATATACACATGCAAACAATAATGAGTATTCTAGGGCCATGATAGAGGTGCAGATGGTGTCTCTGCCCAGTAGCTTTTTGTACAGTATGTGATTATACAACAACAGAGTTTGCAGTGGCTGATTTTTTTGTACTATTGCTCGTGATAATTGTTTTCTGTTATTATTTATGTGTATTGAGTACATTGTGGAAAGTTCTGTTATTCATGTGCGTAGTGCTTTTGTATATTGGTGCCAAACCCTTTACATATTTTTTAGCTTTCTTTTTTTCCTAATAAGGAAGAAAGTAGTCTCACCGATAACCATGTTGCCTCTTTCTGCCATTTAAACCTTGGAATCAGGTGTCATGAAATGTGGTGTGAATAATATGCAGTTTGAGGACATCCCACCTGAGGATTTAACTGGCACCTGATAGGTCCAGTGAGGGGTGTAATCCATTGACCAACAAGAGAAGCCTTGACCTAATTAACAGTCAATTTCTCAAGATTCTTTGGAATACATGTAGTTTGTGAGCTTCGTAGTTCTTATGGTAATGACTTTGAAAACAGTTTTTTATATACATGGGTCTATGCATCATGAATCGAATTTAATAATTGTCCAACAAGATGCGACTTATTCAGTTTATTTCATTTCTGTAGGCAGCTCTACATGTTTCGGGTGTTGACACCCATCATCAGGAGCTCTTGTAACTGTAATTACAGCTTCCGGTATTGATTAACTGCAGTGAATAAAATGCGCTGCTATTAATACAAATGTAGAATTTAAAATTCTAGATTGGGTATATTGAATGTTACTAGCCTTGAAGAATATGATATATAAAATAATGGTGATTTTGTTATTTATTGTCCGTCGTACACAACACTGTGGTGCAAAGTTAAGTTATGCACCAATTAACAAAGCAACATGTTTCAACCCCTTGGGGTCATCTTCAGGCTTATAAAATATGGTATCATACAAGGTACGTCTGTTGTTGCTACCTACAGGATCCCGTGGTTTACAGTACGCTAGTTATAAAATATGTTATATAAAAATGTTGA
>Ga0123352_10004493_pt1 | contig 20566 bp, 13 predicted proteins | sample TergutLab28metaG_FD_89700 | JGI IMG/M metagenome (GOLD analysis project Ga0123352, IMG submission 89700) | Labiotermes labralis P1 segment gut microbial communities from Petit-Saut dam, French Guiana - Lab288 P1 | ecosystem: Host-associated > Arthropoda: Insects > Digestive system > Gut ...
CCAGCAGTATAACTTAATACTGAAGGACTTACTAGTGCAACACCCAGCAGTAGAACTCAGTACTGATGGACTTACTAATGCCATACCCAGCAGTATAACTTAATACTGAAGGACTTACTAGTGCAACACCCAGCAGTAGAACTCAGTACTGATGGACTTACTAATGCCACACCCAGCAGTATAACTTAATACTGAAGGACTTATTAGTGCAACACCCAGCAGTATAACTCAGTACTGATGGAATTACTAATGCCACACCCAGCAGTATAACTCATTACTGATGGACTTACTAGTGTAACACCCAGCAGTATAACTCAGTACTGATTGACTTACTAATGTCACACCCAGCAGTTTAACTCATTACTAATGGACCTACTAGTGCAACACCCAGCAGTCGAACTCAGTACTAATGGAATAACTAATGCCACACCCAGCAGTATAACTCATTACTGATGGACTTACTAGTGCAACACCCAGCAGTTTAACTCATTACTGATGGACTTACTAATGCAACACCCAGCAGTATAACTCAGTACTGATGGATTTACTAGTGCCACACCCAGCATTATAACTCAATACTGTTGGACTTAATGCAGCACTCAGCAGTATAACTCAATACTGATGGATTTACATCCCGCAGCACCCGGCAGTGTAGCTCAGTACCGCAGTACGATTCAAGCAATATCCTGCAGCGTAACTCAATACTACGCGATTTATTATTTCGAGATCACGTTACACCCGTTTTTACGTAGTAAAACTGTTTTATGCTCGACAGATGCTAGGCAGCTCCACACGTGAACGGGAGACCACCTTGTCTGTTGTGACTGCCATTCATTACTCATCTTCTCCCTTGAATATGCTGGGTAACCAAAACATTTTACACGGCTCTTTCTTGCATGTTTTTCCCAATTTAGCACTTTTCATCGTGCAATTCGTACTCACTGTCACAAAACCAGTAAAACTGTCTACGATTCTTAAATCATCATCATCATCATCATCGTCATCATCATCATATCTGTCATGGAGTTTGGCCACTTGTTGACCTGTTCCGGTCTCACGTATCCAGAATTCTCTTCGAAGGTCTGCCATAAATCCTTCTGCCCGTTGGGCAGTAGTGTTTCATTACCCTTGGTAATCTATTTCGAGGCCTTCTATATACATGTTGTATCTAGCTTCTCTTGTATTCCAGTAATTTGTCCAAAATTGGTGTCATTTTTAACTCCTTTCCAATTTGTCCATTTATTTTGTAATGTGTTCAAGTGTATCCTGCTGTTCTTCTCATGTATTTCATCTTTGTTGCTGTTATTCTTCTGGCGTTACTTGCTTTAATAGTCCAAGTTTCGCTGCCATATAACAAAACAGGAGGGACTAGTGTATTGTATTGTTTTATTCTTGTTTTCTTAAGATTTTTTTGTGGTCTAAACACATTATTTAAAATAGCTGTAATTTTTTTTAAAAAAATATTTAATTTGTTATCAATGCCCAATTCTCCTTCATAAGATATCAAATTTCCTAAACAGTTAAACAAATTTACTTGTTCTATAATTTTATTATCTATTACAATTTTAGTTCCCACTGGATCTCGCCCTTTAAATGCCAACGATTTTGTTTTCTGTGCGGATATAGTTAAACTATATTCTGTTATTGTTTGATTTAATTTATGCGCAGCTTTCTGTAAGTTACCTTCTGTGTCTGCTGTTATACCTTGTTTGTCTGCAAACAATAGCTTTGACCTTTGCTGGTTTTTTGAAAGTTTGGTTCCGGTTATGTCTTGATTTTGCCATTTAGTTATTATTTCGTCTAAATATATATTAAACAGTGTAGGTGAAAGAGGGCAACTTTGATGTATTCCTTTATTAATTTCTACCAGTTTTGATAGTTTGTTGTTAAGTTTTATCAATATTTTGTTTTGTGTGTAAATATCCACTATTGTCTTTAGCAATGTATCGGGGAACTGTCCGGATTTCAAATGTTAAATAAAATCTGTCTTTGTATGTTATTAAATGCTTTCTTATAATCTATAAACAGAAAGTGTGTTTCTAAGTTAAATTCCCTTATTTTTTCAATTAATAATTTTAAGCAAAATGTTGGGTCCGTGCATGACCGTCCCTTTCGGAATCCATTTTGTGTTTCTGTCAGAAATACTTATGAGTACTTCTGCAGTTCGCTATTAAGAATTTTGGAGTATATCTTATAGAAGGTGTTGTAAAATAAACCAAGACAAAAATTATTCTGTGTTAGTTATCAATAAGTTTTCACCTTGTTTACCTTCAGTGGAAATCAGATTTCCAGGAACAAACGCGCTGAAGAGGAAACAAAGAAGTGAAGTCCACAAGACACAGACGTAGCTTGGAAAGGATCGAATGGGCCGTCTTTATAGGACAACTCAAGGCGAGAACAACTCATTAAGAGCGGGCGTCATACCAGCGGGAGACGGTTCATTAATTTATCTCCCAGCTCTCTGGACATCCCACCGGAAATTAAACACCTAGATGAAGGGAACGAGTTGCATGAAGGACAACCAGAAAGGAGCTAAGGAAGGAATGAAAAGCAAAAAGTGAAAAGAATTAAGGACTGTCGCTTTATTCTTGAAGAATGTTCAATAAAAACACGAAGCCTCTTGACACAATACCAGCAAAATTACGCGGTCCTTCTACAGTAATGCATCAGCCACTCATCTGAGATTTTAGGTGCACTTCAGTGACAGTGAAGACTGTTTCCTTCTGAAACGTTCAGGCTGCGCAGCTTCTCTTTTAAGTACCAACGATTAGCAGAATTGAGTTTTCTCAAGCTACTGAATACACAAGACAGACAGCACGATCCTCCTAAGTGGCAAACTATCACAATCGTAAGCAATCTTCAAATATTTACTCAGCATAGTTTTACACAGCAGTGTTCAAGTGCGACCCGGACTGAACTAAGTCTGCACAGGGTTACAAAGACAGGAAGTGAAGGTGTGGCCTGGACTGAACTAAACAAAGTGTTACACAGACAGTGTGTGAAGGTGTGGTCTGGACTGAACTAAGCACAGTGTTACACACACAGTGCGTGAAGGCGTGGTCTGGACTGAACTAAGCACAGTGTTACACAGACAGTGTGTGAAGGCGTGGTCTGGACTGAACTAAGCACAGTGTTACACAGACAGTGCGTGAAGTTGTGGTCTGCACTGAACTAAGCACCGTGTTACACAGACAGTGTGTGTGAAGGTATGGTCTGCACTGAACCTAGCACAGTGTTACACACAAACTTTGTGAAGGTGAGGTTTCGACTGAACTACGACAGTACAGGGTTGCACAGAGAAGCCGTAAAACGGAGATAAATTTTTTAAAGCAAATTAGCTGGCATTCCAAAAATTATTGGCAGTGTACATTCTACCTGTACACACTGTTGCTGCATATTCGAGACCCATTGTGTCACTATGAAGCAGCTTATGCATTGTCACAGCTAATGGTCCTGAGTGCTGGAAAGTGCTGTATATGGGTTCAGATATATGGTGACAGGTTGTATTCTGTCGCAGCGGAAGGGACTGCGAAGACGCCTCCATATCCTCCCAGAAGCTTCGTCCCAGTTGGTTCTGTCACCCAGACATTGGAAATAAATCCCTCCACGTCGTATCCGAACTTAAGAGTGGTAATGGCAAGGACATGAGTGGAAAAAAGAGAAAGGGACAGAAAAATAAAATAAAAGATTGAAGGAGGAAGTAGAATATGAGAAAGGAAAGGGATGGGAAGTATTTTATCGAGCGCCTTTACCCCGCCCTCCATAAAATCCCACGTATTAAAGCCTCCATCTACCCCCTCCCGCCCCAATTCCCCACCTTCTAACAAGATCAATGGGATGAATTAGAGAACAATGCGGAGTGACAGTAGTGATGAAGACACATCGCCAGTTTCCGTATAATCCTATAGGCAGGCAATCCCTCCTTCGGATACGCGCAACTCCCCCACCATTCAGTCACTCTCGTGCATAGACGAGAAACACACAGCGTAATCATGTGATAGCATTTCATGTGACGTCAACAAATATCCCACAAAATTATAGAAATTTGGTGTTATTATGATGGAAAATTTACCGCACAGTAACACGGCCCAACAATGGGCTTGTCTTGCGGATCCTCGTCCTATTTACGTCGATTCTACAAATAAGGAACTTCAAATTACTAGACCCTCCTTTAATATCTCAAATCACGGAGACATTGTGGGAATGTATGTGTTCCTTCTCGAGCTAAACTTTGTTCACGTTTTAGGGAGAAACTAATTGGTTCAAATTCCACTAATGATAATTTCATTTAATATTACGCCTATATGTGGGCCGGGTAGCTCAGTCGGTATAGTGACTGACTACGGGCTGGACGTTCCGATATCGAATCCCGGTGAGGACGAGATTTTCCGCCCGTCCACACCGGCCCTGGGGCCCACCTAGCCTCCTGTAAAATCGTTACCGGGTCTTTCCCAGGGGTAAAGTGCGGCCGGGGTGTGATGCTGACCACTCACCCCCTTCTAGTACTGCGGTCATGGAACAGTAGAGCTATACCTCTACCCACCCTCTGGGTCACACCGGGCCTGTAACGGGATCACTTTACCATTTTACCTTCATTACGTCTGTACACTCACTACTTTATTAGTGTAGGTTTTTATTCTAGAATAACTGTAATAAGAAACAGCAGTAATTTCTGAAGTTCTGTTCTCAAAACATGAACTTAGAAAAACATCAAATAACTTCACACAATCGTTTGGGTCTCAGTCACGCTATTTCATAAAACAGAAATGCTTTCCTTCACAGGCTTCTATATCGAAACGACTCTTTCAACAAATATTGACTATACAAAGCGTCCATTGGCAAGATTATATAAGAAAACTAAGTTGGGAAACGTGTGACGACTCCTACCTTAGGGCAGGGGTAAAAAATCCCGGGTGCCTCGTCGCCCGGGCGACAATTTTCTACGGTGGTGCCTCAAGTGTGGGTCCTCAGTACCAAAATTGGTTTATGTCACTCTTTCGGCGCCTATAACTGTGAAGGGGCTCCTGGAGGTACTGTTCCGGCAATTGCAAAACAACGAAATGTCCAGTCAGGATAGTTGATGTTCCAGCGATATTCAAACCAGGCAGCTCCACAATACAAGTCGGAAGCTTCATTACATATTAGCAGTCTATTTCTCACACGTCCAGCGAATTAAAGTCCCCCTCAAAGGACAGGAAACGGAGATGTTCAGTTGTTAATTTATCTAGTATTTGCAGATAAGCCTCCTGTGACAGTGCCTGCTAGTCTCCAGTTCCAGACAGACACCTTGATGTCACACGTGACAAAAAAGAGAAAATTACCAAAACGCAGGGTCATAGCCTGAATAACCATCCTTTCACATACGACGGATCGGTTGATCTGACAGTGTCATTGTGATACAGAACTGTAGAAGGCACATTAACTGAAATTCATTGTAACAAAAACTGTGGCTAGTTTCACTACACAAACGTCGTCACTCGCAAGATGAGAAGAACAAACGCGACGCTAAATTCAAATTTGGAGTTTAAAGGACTGTTTGGAAGATCCAAATATTTGTTTCTGTATCGAGCGGTAAGCGAAAGCCTGCCTTCACATACGCACGTAAGGGGCAAGTGGCGTATCTCCTTATCACATTTGTGGCCGAAAACAATATTCTTTTAAAACAAGTTACCCCCTTCCTTACATTTGAAACTATTAAATTAGTGAGTCAAAATCTATTAACATATTCGACATTAACTAAAAATTTCAAGCCATATATTTACATGCATTCATTTACATCAAAGCGTGTCATTTTTGTGGAGCTGATCAGAGAATGTTCTAGGCCTCTGATATCGCGAAAACACAACAGTCCTCTTTCAAAATAACGTACCCGTTATACATCTGACATAAAACTGGCAGTTACATGATGTACGCCCATTTTCCCACACGTACCGCCATATAGGTAAAGAGCGTCTCGTTAAAACACACACAGCATCTAATACTTCATACATTTCTTTATCAAAGGTAAAGTATGACACTTCGGAGTGGCGCAGGTAACAAAGTGTTAAGGGCCCCACACACTCTAAGTTAAACCGTGCAGTTTAACTGCGTAAAAATTGCATTGAAAAGTTAACTGAATGTTCTCTGGCACAGCACAGGTTTCCCATCAGTTTTGTCAGTTTTTTGTCGGTTCTGTTTGTCTTCTTGTGCGTGTGACTAGGGTGGATAACAACGAGGCTGTCGTTTGCTGTTTGCTAGCCACATCGGCCATAATGTTATCCGAAAAGAAGAAAATAAAGTGTAAAATGTGGAGTAAGAAGTGATATTTGAAAAGAAATATATCATGCGATGTTCATCTGCTGAATGAATTTGCTAGAAACGGATGTGACTTGAGATAATGCCATCGTGGTGTCGGCAGGTAAACTGAGGACACTGTGGAATTCCTTGAGTGAACTGAGCAGTTCTCTGTGTGAAAGACGACTGGAAAGGACAGTTCTGAAGCATGCGCTATTGTCTGTCAAAACTGCGCAGTTTGCTCAGTTTTTCCGTCAGGTACGACTTCACACATTAAAATCGCTCAGTTTAACTGAGAGTATATAGGGCGCTTTAAGTGCAGTTCCATAACATTAGTCTGAAATTTTGGCAATCTTGTTTTACCAGTCATATTACCTGCATTGCTGTGATTCTTGAATTAATTTCTGAAACATTTCAATAAGATTGAAGCTTAAAAATATGGAACTAAACCGTTCCGCCGTAAGCAGCCCTTTAACGAATCACAAGTATCATCCTTTCCATCCTTCCTACCATTCAACCTGAAGCACGTGATATCTACATTAAGACCTCACATCAAACACTCAGACATTTCCTACGGGCCAATATCGCAAGAATGTGATTGGCTAGCTAGCCACAAAGAAACACATCTAAGGGCCTAATCATATTACCAATATCATCATTGTCACGCCAGAATACTGAAGTTTACTGAATACTTTAACAGATTCAGCATCTGTCGCGTTAAGTCCAGTGTTCTCGAGGAAAATATTTTTGAGATGATGTGACGCTGCGTCACGGTGCTGAATATCGAAGCAAATTTCAGCTCTGCGGGAAGATAGACGAAGAAGATTTAATCGAATTTGTGCACAAGCACAAATATTTGCACAATATGACGGAAAATACAGCGACGATGTGCACAAATAAATCTGTGGAAAACACAGCAAAGATGTTAAATAAGGCAGGAAAATAATCAAATTACGTAATTAAGTAAAATTTACGATACTGAAACAGTACTGTATTGAACAATGACGTCATCTTAGACAAAGCTTATACCAAGTGGAAAATAATACTAAAGTAAAATATGACGTAATGTCATTTCATGCTGGTCGTCGGTAATTAAAAGTGCTACAAATGGTGAACCACATGTTGCAATACACAGAATTTAACAAGGCGTTCTTTACGTTCGAAATGTCGTACGGTTTTACGGTACACGCGTAAATATAATTTAATTTACCCCCGTAAGAAAAACGTAGCCTTCCTTCCACTGTTTTTCACATCACGTATACATTTAAACAACGCTTGCTTATATCTCACACATCAGGTTTCACCCCAATTAGACAAAGAATGTGGGAAGCAGAGGAATAAATTGACGTCCTTAAGTAGAGACGGGTTTTCACGGCCCTTATTTTCACGAACGTCACAATTACAAAATACTTATTTATTAAACATATTCCGTGACGATTCCCACCCTCTCCCCCCACCTCCCCACCCCCAAAAAATAGGAAGGAAATTTAGAATATACGATCCCAGTTTATTTCACTCCAATTCATTACAGTATGACACTATGTGTGCCGAATTTCACAAAATTCATAAACGCTCCACAGAACTAAGTCCAGAGTTCAAATACCAAATTTCACTCAAATCGTTTCAGAAAGACAGAAATCATGGGTAGAAATTTGTTATGCCACTGGTTACAGTATCACAGTCGCTGAGACGACTTTCACAAAACTCGTACTTCCTCAACAACTTTTTGCAAAATACTACCATACCGAGATTCATGAAAACTTGAAAAACGCTCTAGACGCCGACACTAGGTCACAGACGGACAGACGGATGTGACCTCCACACGAGTCTTTTTTTTCACCTCGTAACGAACGCCTAAAACTGTTCGGTTATCATTATATCATTGGGTTACATACTGAGCGTGCAGGATGGCCTTCAAACATACACATTGAAATACAGTTCTACTGCAGGTAAAACATACATGGTCGGACAATAAAGTTCGCGAACTCATCGCGGTAAAATTGCTACACACCTCACTGCTGAATACCACCGTGGTCGCATTCAAAGTACTTCCCTTGGGAAGCTATGCACCTTCAAAACAATTTTGGAACTGGTTTTATGGAATGGCCTTCAGAACTGCCATTATATTACTCCTGATGTCATCAATGTCATCAAAATCCCTTCCTTTCAATATTTCTTTCATCTTCGGGAACAGAAAAAAAGTAATTGGGGGCTAGATCCGGTGAATAGGCAGGGTGTTAGTTTCCACTCTTTCCAAATTTAACAAGAAATTTAATGTTCGTTCGCTGCTCTAATTCAAAGACCGACATTCTCGCGGCGGCACACCAAAACACATGCAGACATTAACAGATACCACTCAGAAAGATACTGCCATAGATCAACAACAACACAGCCGTGAAACGCTGATATGTCAGCATCATCAAACCATACTAAGGCTTTCGTCCAGTGCTGCCACGGCAAGCACACGGTGGCGAGTTCGCGAACTTAATTGTCCGACCACGTACGACCATCACGAACACTGCAGTTAGGACGCCCTCTAACGCCAGTCTCCACCACAACAACTTACCAGCCGACTTCTGACGCTACATTACAACCAACTAAATAGTTGCTACCTAAACTAGTACAAGTAAAGGGCACGCTGGTGTAGCAGAAGATTTAAGTGTCGTATTTGATGAAGCTGTCAACTGCTAAGATTAAATAGCGTCAGGGACAGATGATTTAGAATGGAGTATTGGGTTCTGGTTTGAATATCGCCCAGGACAGCGGCTATCCTGAATAAGTTTTCCCTGATCTTCCTCAGTCCCTCCACGTAAATTCTGGGAGGGTACTTCAATTTCGCTAAGATCGCTTGCTTCGAAATTGTCAGTCATTAAACCGAGGACGATTTATAGCCTCGAATACCTACATAGTCGTAAAATAAGCTGTAACTGAGTACACTTGAGGGGGCTGTTGTTAGCCTGCAGGCAACAGCTGAACTGACGTTCGAGTTCCATCGAGTCTGTTCCCTCCCACTCCACGAATCGAGTCCAGTCAAGTCAAACTCGGTCTGACTTCACAAAACTTTGCTTGTTACGAATCGCTTTGACTCGACTCGACTCGATTCGACTTGACTCGAGTCAGAGAACTCACACAGTGGACGCTATTTAACATAGGATGGCTATAAGATGGCGACAGGATTAGCTTACGATACAACTCCAGCTCCTTGTTCCAAATGGGACATTTCAAACTGAATACGACACGATAACGATATGTCCACGACGCGCCGATACGACATGATGACGACTCAGCATGCCACAGATGGCGGAAATCTCATGGCATTTAAAATTATTCACTATTCTATGCAAGCACGAGTGGAAGCAATTAATAAACTTCTGAAGCTTAATGGGGAAGACACCGTTTTTTATGATTGATTATTAATGAAATGGCAACATTTAAAGCTTTTCTGTGTCGTCGTCTACAAAATGTTCTAATGTCTCCTCCTTCAGTCTTCTTCTCATCCGCCACATTATAAAGATGTCCTTTTCGTCTGATGGTGGGCCGGGTAGCTCAGTCGGTATAATAATAATAATAATTATTATTATTATTATTAACTGCAATTGGGTTGTCACCCGGGTGGCAGTGGTTATTTTAACATGCATACAAAATACAAAAATGGTTACTACTACATTTTAAGTCGGGTGGGCTACATGAGAAGCATGTAGTGGCAACTTGGAATTTTGAGTACCATCTCAGCATTTGCTTTTAGGCACAGGGAATCCAAGAAAAACCTGTGTCGAGAGAAAAACCTGTGCCGAGTATAGCGAATGGCTACGGGCTGGACGGTCCGGGATCGAATCCCGGTGGGGACGAGATTTTCCGCCCGTCCAGACCGGCCCTGGGGGCCACCCGGCCTCCTGTAAAATGGGTATCGGGTCTTTCCCGGGAGTAAAGTGCGGCCGGAGCCTGCTGCTGACCACTCACCCACTTCTAGTGCCGCGGTCATGGAAGAGTAGAGCTATACCTCTACCCACCCTCTGGGCCACACCGGACCTGTAACAGGATCACTTTACCTTTTTTTTTTTAGTCTGATAACATGCTCGTATGGATGCAATGCATGTCGTCTCTGGGGATCGCCTCCAGTATGCGAGGCCCTTATCGTGTCAGTTAGCTATCGTCATCGGATTGCCATAGTACGGTAAGCAGTGTCCTGTATGACGGCAGCCTTATTTGCGCCTTAAGTTCCCGCGTACCCCACAACTACGGTATCCATAATTATTATAGCGCCCACTGCAGCGCACGCGACAGTCGGGGAACTAGTTCTGAAGATTGTTTTAAGAGCACACGCCCATCCTTGAATCACACAACTATTCGTCATTGCACCGTATTCTCTCACCCCTCGTCAAAGTACAATATGGTTATTAATTAGACTTACTGCTGGAAACATCCCGCAGAGAAACACAGCTATATTATATATTACAGCGAGGTTGGGGGTTGCTTCATCAGAAAGAGAGCATTCCAGACATCTGCACGATTCTCACAAGCAGCGTGAGATGAAGGAAACTCATATAGTATCTGAACAGCCTTCAGCAGCCTCACCCCACTTGGAAAAGTACTTCATATATACATACATGTGTATGTTTGTGTATGACAAATGTGGGGCTCCGACATCACACAATCTGCAATACACATTTACCACGTTTCTAAAGAAAAAAAGTCACACTTGTCGAGCATTTCCTTCATGAACAAAAAGTCCTTTGACAATTAGTCAGTAACAAAACAAAAAATACACAACACATTTAATCTCCTACGTCTCGAATACTGGTACCGTGGGTTCGAGTACCTCTAGGGGCATACACTCTTTGTGTGTTGCTGCACAGGTCTATAAGGCAGAATTCTTAAGCCTATAAAATGGGAGGTCCTGAACCTAGATGGCCCCCCAGTGGCATGCTAGAAGCTAAGTTTTGGTCAGTATTTGTCTAGGTGTTCACCTCCAGAAGTCATAGCCTTCACTATTGTTTGATGCTGATATCTGACACCCCGTCTGCTTTACTTGCATTGGCTGTAAATGCTACTTGTCAAGACACTAACATACATGAGTTATAAACACTACCAATAACCACACAATCCGTAATTCCCTCTACAAACTTTGTATAATGTAGAGTTCCTAAAAAAAATCATGATTATATTCTACGTGTACCACATTATGTTTTCGCTTTGTACTTTAATGTTCGGTCCGTGTACCAGTCTTCCATTTGTTTAACATTAAATAAACATGAATTTTCGAGGAGCTAAAATTCCTCATACTTGCATTTGTAATGCGAAACTCGTGCCTTTAAGTCATTTTCTACCGTAATACTTTATTTATAACTAACTTAAAAGCAGCCAAAGACTGAAAGCTTGAGCCGGTCGTTTAGGCCTACACCTGAGTAATAAGTATGCCATATTTTGGTGATTATTACATAAATTTCAATATTAAATACTGGTTTTTAGATGAAATCCACTTCGACGTACCACACATTGTTACACCAATAATCTTAATTTCCTTCACTCCATTCTTCCAATAACAACCTCCACCAGTCCAAGATGGATAAAAAAAAAATTAGTTCAATATAGAAATATTTAAAAATTGTACGAACCTGGCAGTTTGTTTAACGCTAGCAGTACCTGAATATGGGGCACGCGGTTGCGCAGTTGGTTGAGGCACTGCGCTACAAGTCGGAAGGTCGCGGGTTCGATTCCCGATGGTATCATTGGAATTTTTCATTGACATAATCCTTCCGGTCGCACTATGGCCCTGGGGTTGACTCAGCCTCTAACAGAAATGAGTACCAGGAATATTTCCTGGGGGTAAAGGCGGCCGGTGCGTAGGGCCGACAACCTTACCACATTCATGTGCCGAATGTCTTGAAATCTGGGAACCTCAACCTCCTGGAACCCTCTGGGCCTGCCCAGGCCTGCAACGGGATTGCTTTACCTTCACCTAGTACCTGAATATAGTGTCACGGTAGTGACGAAGTTTCGCCATATCGCAACGTTCGTCTGGTTGAGTCAAGAGTTGGAATCATCTGAAAGAACCCGCAACCGAATCGGTCGACAGATTTTAGTAACATCACATATATGAAACTTCACGAAACTACGTCCGATGGGAGAAGCACGGCTACATGCGAACGGACGGATGGACGGACAGGACAAGGCTAATAGCCGCTTCTCGCAACTGCTTTGTTACGCGCCGAAAACTGTGACATTCTGTGCAGGTTACCGGTCGCTGTGCTACAGGAAATCTGAAAATGACGAAGAATTAAGACATTCCTCTAAATAAAATTCAAAATAAACACGCAAGGAAATAAAAACGAGAATGCATAGAAGATTATTTTTTTAATTCCTTGTTTGTTACAATCTGTCCGGAGACATTTAGTAACCGTTGTGTAGATAGCGCTAGAAACATGTAGGAGATACTTCCAGTGAGGTTCTCCCTTCTATTCTCAATCGCAAGGATTGATGTTGTCTCAGGTGAATGTTGCTAAGTCAGTTAACGATTAGTGACGAGGTCAGTAGGATACAGTCTCTTAAGTCTGCGAGCTCCGAATTGCTCTTGAAATAATGTATTTGCTAGATTGTTGGGGTGAGTGTCGAGTCGTTTTCGATATTTTGCACTGAATTTTCTTGCATAGAAGATGAATTTAAAACAGTCAGAGCTTTCACTTTTTAAGAAAGGAGGGATTAGCATGCAAGCTAAGAAGTTTGGCAATGTTGATTCACATTCGGGAAACATCCAGTTCGATTATCGGTCGTGTTCCTGATCCTGACTTTCGTAATTTTCGCGTGTCCCTCTAAGCCAGGCGCTTAATTAATTTATCAGCTATTCAACTGTGAGTAAGCCACACGAAAATGACCGGCAGTTCAGCAACTTCGTCAAGCATAAATTGTAACTGTAAACGCTGAACTTTAACTGGAACTTCGGTAAACACAGAGATAAATTCAACGCCACTTCTCTACTCATTCACAATTCGAGAAGAAGTATGCCACTGAAATCACTCTTAGACTACGTCCAAGCAAAAGTCACAGTAACTGACAGCATGTACGCTTATTCGTATCTCTGGCAATTCTGAAATGTCGAATACCGCCATACAGTAAAGCTACAGGTCTCACCGTACCAAGCCCTATAGTCACGGAGGGTCAGCAGAGGTATAGCTTCACTTATTCCTAACTCGATGCTACCTGGTGGAGGGTAGTCAATGCCACGCCCTGGTACCAATAGCCCAGTAGGATGAGTGGGTCTCAGGGTTCGTCTGGACTGGTGTGAAGGGGAAATTATGTGCCCCCACCCCGTTTCGAACCCCGAATTTACAAGGCCGTAGCGAGTCGCTGTAACGACTGTCAGTGTATTAAACTGTGATTAAAACATGCAATCCTAATTTAACAAGCACTTGGTTTGACTTTCTATATTATTCCAGTATATGGAACAAGAGTTTAGTAGACTAACTTGATAGAAAACAGCCCGTTGTGTTATGGATCAATCAATGCCTACGCAGCTGATTGAGAATAAGAGTTGTGTTAGATTGAAATTTTTTTAATTTTTTGTCAATTCAATAGAGATCCAAGTTCTGTTAGTATCACAGAACCAAATGCAAGTATTACAGTATTTCAATTTCTAACTTATAACACATACCGCACATACTTTAGGAGTGGTAGTATTCTAATGGTATTCAATGAAAGTTGTCAACGAGACAAAACAGATTCTCAATGATAAAAGGGACTGGAAGAGAGAGAGAGAGAGAGAGACGGAGAGAGGGACAGAAGCACGTACACATCTGGACAATGCAAATGGTAATATGTCACATCTAACATTCGGCGGCTTGCTTCGTCCTTTATACGACAAGAAATGGAGAGATTCTGGTGCGGACACCCACCATCAATCTTCACCCACAACCCTCCATTTTAGCTCCCTTTGCTCCCTCACAACCGACCCAAACCCACCCTTCCTCCGGATATCTATCAGAATGTTTAAAAAATTACCGAGTCATCTGTCTTTCCTTTTTCGCAAAACCTATTGAATACCAAAATTACATATTCCGTATTTCACAACATTTGTGGAAAGCTGTGCTGAACGCAGTAGCTTAACCTGATCTAAAAACAAAATAATCTATCATTTCTAGGCTCGTTTCATAAAGAAAAGAAAGCAGCAGTTAGCTCTACAGAGTGGACTCTCTGTGTGCGTGTGCTTGAGAATTTGTTTAAAACGTGAAAAGGAGAAATCCGAAGGCTAATATAATAATAATAAATAATACAAAAATATCAGCCAATTCACTGTAAATCACATGCGGTTGTTAAGGGTACGGGAAAGTGATAAAATCCCTGTCAGCTTAAAAGTAGTTTCTGTGTGACTACCCGCTGCCCACACTTACAGCTTTCAACATTGCGGTACTAGTATTACTCATTTTAAAAGATAATTTTGGTACTACCTGTATTCGACAGAATAGATGATTTTGTGACAAGAAGGTATTTTCCAATAATCAACGTTAACAGCAGCTTGTATAATCATTATACCACTGTTATTACATGCAGTTTAATTTTCACCCCTTCCAGCCTTCACATATCTTCAACTTATTCTGCATTATTATTTCTATTATTATTATTATTATTATTATCATCATCATCATCATCACCATCACCATCATCATCATCATCATCATCACCACGCTACCATCCTATGATCACGAAGACCACCACCACCACCACCACCAACACTGCTGTCATTATCAATAATGAAATCGGAATCATGAACACAATATTAACATCTTATTTTGCTGAAACTCTATTCCGAAGACCTAACACCGCAGTCCTCCTCGCAATGAAGGGCAGCACGAAGGCAAGTACCAAGGATAACTGAAATCTGACGCCCTGTTAACAACTGTTTTGTGTGAAATAAATTTATCGTAGTAATTCCACAGGTCACTGTTTTATGACGACTGTTGAAACCAAACAGAACACAAGAAAGTTAGCGTTCTGTCCAGGCTGTATATTTACTTCTTTCCTACGTTTCTCACGATAACTAAGGAGGACAGTTGTGACTAGTTCGCGAAACCAGTGTTGCCGTGGGAACACAACAATTCGTTCCCTTTCATTGTTGTTGGCGTAGACGTAGGTGTCAACAATAGAAAAATGTTCTGCGTTATTATGGAAATGAAACAATAGGTGACTGTGAGTCCGAAAATGACCCGTTAATTTTGTCATATTTTACACAAACTTTAAATTTCTAGATAGATTTTCGAAAAATTCACAAGTATCAAATGTCATAAAGACTCGTCTATTGCGAGTCGAGTATTTCCCATGCGGACAGAAGAACAGACGGACAGACACCACAAAGCTAACAGTCGCTCTTCACAACTTTGCAAACGCGTCTAAAACGACTATCTGCCCACACAGCGCTCATTAACATTTTTGTAATAGAGAAAAAAATTTGTTTTCTGTGAGATAAGAACAGGCTTTTCAAATTTATTGATAAGTTCATATAAGAGTACAATTTAAAGTTGCAACTGCAGCCATTAAATTATCTGAACGTAAAGTTTCTCCGTTTCGAGATACTTTTAAAAAGATGGGGAAGGCGAAAATGTCAAAAGTTTATATATATATATATATATATATCCGTGCGATTATTATATATTTGTTGTCCAAAAACAGACATATTTACAATAAGATACACCGAACAACTATTTATTAATCAAATAAAGTCCCACAAACTGTGCCAAAGAAGTAGGTAACTTAATAAACACAATAAGTACAAATCTTATAACGTCTACTTAATGGTTTAATCTGCAGGAAGCGTGCCTAAAGCAAGGCACTTCAGACTACACCGACGAAAGAATCCTACGTCAAATTCCGTAGGATGTAGTCACATTTCTGCAGTGTCTAACGGTCTAAACTTGCAGCTGTGTGTTTAGTTTTTATAGTCCTGCTAACACAATTTGAATCTGTTACAAATTCCCGGCCACTGCATGGTATTTGGCCTACACTTCATTGTTACAACTGCCGGTAAAAATTTAAATTTATAACGATACATTACTGTAAATGTGGTATATATGAATCCACAACTGGAGACAAATTACCACTGCGGTCCTGTCGCCAAGCCAATCTTGTCCCTCGCTCTGTCTTCATAAAGATACCATGCATAGCAGGTATCACGAAATATGTAGCTAAAGATTCAATTACAAAGTGAACAAAATAGCATGGCAACGTGACAAGACACAGACAAATGTAGTTCTATTGTCATGGCCCTCTGCAGCCAGCAGAAGCAGAAACGTGGCGCGGGAATTCGTTGTAACTCCGATTCCGACATCCATCAAAATTCCAACCAGCAGAAATTATTAATATCATGATGCGAATTCCAACAAGAGCTATTTTTCATGTCGATCATCTGTGTGAAAGGAAACGCTAACATGGATGTACGAGATAAATACATATATACATAGGCTTACATGCATACGTTAAGAGCAGACATTTCAGGGAGCAGAAGCAATTCATAACCCCGAACAACGGGCTGGCGGCCTTTCATGCAGCTACCGTCTTGAGAGACCACAAACAGACGCTCAAAATTAATAACAAGTTGCTGTATACTGTCCTAAAATAACTGCAAGGTATAGAAGCGCCTGTTTAAAACGCCTTAGATTGCGCCACACACCATAATACGATTTTCCATCCTAAATTTCCACCAGCAAATAATGCGAACTGTCACGAACAACCATGACAACAACGTCAATATGTTGGCCGATTTTATGATGGCTAATTCAACGCGAATAACAGTTCCTTAGCTGCTGAGTTTCAACGTCCACATTCTTTATTCTTAATTATATGGTGGAATATATATGTATGACGTCATGATTTTGCAACTGTTCAAAAGTTTTTTCAGTCCGGGGAAGTTTTAACCAAAGTGCCGACATTTGTAGTTTTCGCTGTGAATACCTCTCCGATGCCATTAAGTCAGAAAATCTCCAAACTTGTAAAAATATGGATTATTTCTGAATATTATAAAAATGAGCAACGCTGGGGTCCTTTATGGAAGATTAGCAAAATGTTATGAGGAAAGCTTGCATTCTCGTACATACAAAATTTATGACTTAATAACAATGGCAGCCTAATAAGGAAGCAAATGTTGTAAAATATCATATTGTCAAATATTGTAACAGATGATTACAGATTTATGAAAGCAGCCACTTTTGTGCCAGTAAATAGGATAATGGCAACATCACTTCCGAAACTCCTGTTTTAGTTTAATGGAATGATCAGATAACATAGCGCAGTGTTAATTTGATGAAATGATGAGATAACATAGTACGGTCTTATTTTGATGGAAAAATCAGAGAGTATCACATAGCGTTATAACAGCTCAGTTTGCCCTACTGCTCCATGCTTTTGTTCCTGAAACCGGGCAGCCGGACTACAGACAGTTTCGGTAAGTGGTAAACTGTAAATGACTACTCTATACCCTGTTATAGGGCCCGTCTGAGCAGTTAAAATATATTAATCCGTGCACAAAATGTCCTGTCGCTAAGAATCTTAAACATTCATTATCATCACAACGGCAGCTGGCCTCTGGACGAGCCATTTTAATCCAATTTCTCCTTTCAATATTTATGCTTCTAAATAGTCACTACTATTCATCCAGTTACAGCTCCACTTGCAAATGACCTTCCATGACAATTCACGGGGGGAGGGGGGGGGATCAAGATGCATGAATTTGTCTTGCCGCCATCCGTAATATTTTCTGCCAGTATCAGCTTCATCACCCCGAAGATGGCTGAAAAGTCTGAATTACGAAGCTAAGTAGTTTTAGTTTTTCTCCTTTCATATTTCGGCTGTGTCTGTCTAAATGTGGTCAGCAAATTGCTACTCACTCAAGGCAAGAACGGGGAACCGCGGTAGCACAGTGGTTAAGGTGCTGTGATACATATCAGAAGGTCGCTAGTTCGATTTCCAGATGGTGTCATTGGAATTTTTTATTGACATAATCCTTCAGATCGCACTATGGCCCTGGGGTCGACTCAGCCTCTAACAGAAATGAGTACCAGGAGTACTTCCTGGGGGTAAAGGCGGCCGGTGCTTAGGGCTGACAACATTACCACCATCCTGTGCCGTTTTCACGAAATCTGGGAACCTTAACTTCCTGGAACCCTCTGGGCCACTCCAGGCCTGTAATGGGACTGCTTTACCTTTACCTTTTATTTTCAAGGGAAGAACGACACAACAAGTAGTATTGTAGCCTCGTTATGCTCATTTTAGCCTTTATATTTGTAACAAAAAAAACAGGCAAAGCAGCAGAACATTCTGAAGTGCAGAATTGAATATGTGGTGAAATTTTGCTTCGGCTCCCTTGGTTAGAGCCGAAACAACACTGCAAAATCATGTCTTACGAAACTATACATTGTCCATGATTAGAGAACTGTACTATGCGTTTCTTGCAGTTTGTCCATGGATGATGATAACTTATTATTTAAATACCTTGTGGCAGTGTGTAAGAACATGACACGATTTTAAGTATTATGTCAGTTTTTAGGTTTTCGCAGCGATGTATCTAAGGTATCCGTCATTCTTGGGTGTGACGCCGCGTCACTGGTTAATTGGTACCAGACGTCTCATGATTTGCCTCGAAACGTCCGGAACAAATTACCCAGTAACACGGCATCGTATCCCACCAGAAGGGATACCTCAAACGTTGCTGAAGTTTGCATCGCTTCAGTTTCATTGACCGCCATTACACAGTGATACCGCGGCTAACGAGTGACCTTGCTAACGAATTTTTCGGCTAACGATGATTTTTTTCGCTGTTTTTCGGACTCGGCTAACGAATATGGATTTGGCTAACAAATGTTTTAGTGCATGCGCGCGCTAACATAAAGCAGCAAACATGAACGGTCGGGCCATTCCAGGAGCTTTTCCGTCTGTATGTGTGTGACAAAGAAATGAGCTGAATAAACTTTGAAAATTTGGAAGAAGAATAGTAAAAACGTAGTGTACATATTTTCAATTTAATAGTATAAAGTGTACAATATATCTTCAGTATAATACAGTAGTGTACAGATCGTCAGTATTTCATTCTACTGTCCATTCTTCTTCATCCAATTCGGTAGCTGTTCATCTCAGCCTTCGGTGAGTTTTTGCTCTTTTATAGTTTGCTTTTTACTATTTTATAAAACTTATGTTTAAATAGTGGGCAGCATCCAGAACGAATTAAACGATTTTCTTTAGAAACGTACGGGAAATCACGTTTCGGCTAACGAATGTGATTCCGGAACGAATTATCTTCGTTAGCCGAGGTATCACAGTATCTCAATTTTTTAAAGAAGATTCGAATGTATTTCACTTAAGAGAACTAGAGACCTTGAAAAGATTCCGTTTTCATTGAAAACAGGTTTTACTGTACTCTAAACCTCAAATTACGAATTCGAACCTGTGCTGTAAAGAAATGTCTATTCCTTACCAATTTCACCTACTCGCCTTCCAATTAATATCTGTAATTGTTTCTAATCAAGACTTAACCCCTTATGAAAAGGGAAATGTCACATATTTAACCCTTTAGAGCTCAGTGGAAATTTCATGTAACGTCTGCCATAACATTATGAAAGTACTCGTTTGCATATTGCCACAGAGTGTGTTTAAGCGCTGCGTATATTTCTCACAATACACAATAAAAATTCCCCTGAACAACTCCTTCTGTTCTTTACATTCAACACGGACTGCGTCCTCTGTGAGCTAGCGGATAAAGGGGACGTTCGGAATACGTTCTACTGCTCTGTATCCGCAGACGTCATTGCATTCTAGCTTTTGACCGTGGTTATGTCGGTAATTAGAGGGGCTGTAATTATTGGAACGTGTGGCATCAGTGTTCACGGCACTCACGTTTGCTGTTGTGAACAACACCTCAGTTCTGCTATGGAGCCATCTGACTGAACATAGCAAATCCGACGCACTAAACATCAAATGAAAATGTGCAGAAACATAACTGGGTAACCCCTCACAGCACTTATACTAACTTTAGGTATGGGCAGAATTAGGGTGCATTCTTGTGGCTACTGCGTCTGCACAAAATACAAGGTAAAAGGCCCATCAATGAACCCAGTATGTAATTAACTAATATCGTAAGAAGTCAAAGGAGACTGACGAATTGTGTGTTAAAGTGCAATACTAAATAAAGAAGAATGGTGGAGTAAATAGTATATAATAGCGTGCTGGCCTTTGGTACCCAAGTTCGCGGGTTCAAACCCGGCCGAAGCCGTCGGATTTTTAGGGCGAAAAAAATCCTCAGCACGCCTTCCTTCGG
>Ga0123352_10004495_pt1 | contig 20556 bp, 11 predicted proteins | sample TergutLab28metaG_FD_89700 | JGI IMG/M metagenome (GOLD analysis project Ga0123352, IMG submission 89700) | Labiotermes labralis P1 segment gut microbial communities from Petit-Saut dam, French Guiana - Lab288 P1 | ecosystem: Host-associated > Arthropoda: Insects > Digestive system > Gut ...
CGGGGGTAAAGTGCGGCCGGGGCGTGCTGCTGACCACTCACCCCCTTCTAGTGCCGCGGTCATGGAAGAGTAGAGCTATACCTCTACCCACCCTCTGGGCCACACCGAGCCTGTAACGGGATCGCTGTACCTTTGCCTTTACTACTGTTGGCCTATCAGATACCTGAGACATGAAGACGATGATCACAGTGGGTATGTTACATGTCACCGTACACACACAAAAATCAAACTCTGGCGATTTATCGGGCACTGTCCTAGCATCAGAGGGGTTCCGCCATAACACCGTTTGATATTTCTTCCCCCCATTCAGTAGTGTTTTGATGCAAACTACTTACTAATGGTTATACGAAATTTAAATACACAGTACGGTAAGGCCATTGTTAGTCCCAACTCATGAATTCGTGCGATGTCCACTGGCTTTGTCGGTGTTGTTGAGCGCATTCATTGCGAGCTACCGAAAATCCCAACTAATAGCAGTGAGCTTATGACTTCTATTGGATTTTGAACGTAAAATTCGCATTTCGAAACGTTAGAAGTTCCTTGATGTATATCGCATGATTTTTTTAAAGCTTGGCTGCAAGGAAGCGTTTGTTGCTACATAGCGTACCCCTTAACATGAGTTTCAGTACGACCCTTTAGACATTAAGTGTTGTCCAGTTCTGTCCGATATGGTGGTTTGCGTGCAAGATGTAGAAATCAACACGCGTATTCTCTCCCTTCGGGCCTGTACATTTCGGCCAACCGACTGTCAGTAATATAAGAAGATTAATGGTCAGTTTTACGCTTCAGCCGTTTTTTACCCGTCTGGATTGCATAAGTAGGAGAACGTATAGACTGGCCCGCCGGTCTTTTATCCCCGAAATTACAGGGAGGATTTTGTTTGAATTTTGATTGGGGGTAAAAAAGGTAGAGTCCGCCCTAGAACAGGCCACGAAGGTCCAGAAGGAGGAGTAGAGGTATAGCTGTACTCTTTCTTTGACCTCGGCGCTAGATGGGGTGGGTGGTCAGCGCCGCGCCTTGGCCGCTTTAGCCCCGGGAATGACCCGGTGTTCATCATATAGTAGGCTTGGTGGGCCATTGTGATTGGGGGGCTGCTTTAAAATTTGTCGAATGGATTTCAGTTGCGTCTGTATCAGTCTAGTAAGACAGCTGCTCCAGTGAAATTCGTTCGGGTATTTATCTGGACGAAGGAGCAGCAGAGACAGGCGCCCCATTGACACGGCAGAGGATAGATCGCTACACGGAATATTCGGACCTCTGATGAAAGGACTGCGTCTTCGGTGCAGCACCGCGAACTTGTTTAATTTGAACAACAAGCATATTTATTTTATTGCACCTGAAACCCCCCAGTAGCATGTATCAAGCACTGATCGTCATAAAGATGAAATTAATGCGTACTATAAAATATTGACGTTGAGGTCTAAGACAGTAATTTGACCCTTTTCAGTGTAATGTGTGGAGAAGATTTGCAGCGATGGATTTTTGTGTGCAGAAGCGAAGACGAACGAGTCAAACGAAGGCGTGGATAGAGAATGACAAAAAAAACCCGTTCTGTGGAGTCTTATGTTTAACATACAGCTATATTCAGTTTTTACATTACGCATTTAATTCAGAAGTACCACGGATGTGGAAGTGGGATTGCTGAACACCAGGTGGGGTGACTTCCTCTCTCCGAGCAGTGACTCGATTCTTGTTGGTTTTACTCTGACGTCACTTCCGTGCGTCACGGGTTGTGAAAACCACAATCACAGCAGCTTGTACAATCCAGCGCTAAATAGGGAGTTTTTATGAACAGACCCTCTTTACTGGGGAAAGTTAGGAAGCTGGAATTTGAACTCAGGTCCTGTTGACGGTTATAACAGTGCCAGGTTTCGTAAAGAGAGGTTCTTTCCGAGGTTGGTATCAGAGGGAGCTCCTGTCATGTCGGGCGACCAAACTGTACAGAATACTCAGCTGTTGGCCATCGGTTTCATAAACAGTATCTGCAAATGTGAATAATTCATAATTTGTTAGCGCTGGTTTGCAGCTGCATTTGTGTATATATTTTTTTTTTCTGTGGCACTGCGGACAAACGCGGACCATGACCTCATTTTGTAGGTTTCTGGATCACATACGACGCACCAAAGTTGGTACGATTCCTCTGGACGAGTGATCAGCTTGTCGCAAAGATCTCTCTGACGACACACAAACATCCACGCTTCCTGCGGGATTCGAAACCACAATCTCAGCAGACGAGCGGCCGCAGATCTACGCCTTAGACCGCGCGTATTAATTTAAGTGAATTGTAATAACGTGGATTTTTATTCAATTTATTCTGGGTTCGAATGTTAGCCGGTACGCCAGACACTTTGACATTTTTGTCTGGCTCTTCATAGTGCCTTCCAGCAAACGCTTGGGGTATTACCCCGGTTGGGCCGTGACCACGTACTTCCTAAAACCCCCAATTTACTCTTGCGTCTTCTTACCACCCAGAATTTACAATTTGATTTGTCCACGACATAGTAAACTAAACCGGAAATTTCTCCATCGTTGGCCTGCGAGGCTCTTTCTTGGAAAGTTTGTGGTTCGTATGGTTAACACAATTTCCTGTTTTGACGAAACCCATTACGGAACTGTCCTGAGCCAGTTGATTCCAGTCCACACTAGCATATCCAAACTACATGTGTTCCATTTGAGTGTTAGTCCTACTTGTGTATGCACCCAGATCTCCCGAATGGGTGGTTCCATTGAATTCTGTCTATACGTGTTACAGGTTATGCACTTATGGTTCCCCTCAAATTCCGCCTTGAATGCAGATGTTATGAAGGTATGGGTAAAGGTAAAGTTAAAGTCCCTCTTCACATTGTGCAGGCATATAGGGGGAGTTGAGGTATTGCTCCACGCATTTTAACTCGGCACTATGTGAGTTCGATTGGTGAACTCCACGCTCCAACCGATTTACCCCCGAAGAAATTCCCCGGTGCCCATTCTGTAGGAAGCTGGGTGAGCCCAAGAGCCGGTTTGGACGTTTCGGAGAAGAGGCAAATATCTGCCGCTTCCGGGAATCTAACCCCGGATCGTTCAGCTCACGCAAGTTACTCCTTGGAGACCATTTTATCATATTTCGCCAAATTTGTTGGTTCTCGGTACAGTTGGTGCGTATGCCACTCTGGGGGTTAGTTGGTACCCAGTTTGTAACTCGGGTAAGTTTGTTTTTAGTAAAAAGTGTGTATAGTCCGGGACTCAGGTCTGCGATGGCAGAAGGCTTGGAAGTGTAGGGTAAGTGTGAGTTGGAAAGGCCTGGCTGTCTGTCGTTAGAGAGCCGCAAGTGGGGTCCCGAACAGTGCTGAATGAGGCAACTCGTTCAAAAGATGGCACGTCTGAATGTTGCTCTTACTTAACGTAGGTATGATGGCTACACGTTGTATTGCGCACCTGGTATGATATGTTAAAGGTAACTGAACTGATTGTCGTGCCTCATGTTTAGCTCATTGCAGAGGTTTTGTAGGTGGTGGTGAGCAAGCTATTACTTGGCGCCAGCGCGGACCTATTTTTAGCGTAGTGTTCTTATTTTGACAGTTTTGGGAAACACGTAGTCTCTTCCGATCGGTCTCGTTGACCAAACAAAGTCGTCGAGGATTATAGTTTGTACTGAAGTAATGGCACTGATTACTTGCTACGACATTCTTAATAGGTCTCTTCCCAGTGAACGATGTTCTGTTTTTTACTGCCCTGGCGATACAGACTTATCTCTTGATGTGACTAATGCGTGGAATCGAACTTGGGACAGTTACAAAATGGTTTACAAAACGAAGTTAAATCGTATCAGTGTTTTTGAAGCAAATTTCATGAAACACAGGCTGTATAATATAATTCTATTTGTCAAGTAGCTGAAAGAATAAACGAGTGCAAAATTTAGCCTTTCGGGCTCCTTGGAATCGATCCACAGGCGCTTTGCTTTTATTTTAAGAGATTTACATGGCGGCAAAGCGTTGGATGCCTTCGATTTGAAACTGTCCATGCCTATAAATGGCTTGTTTGAATTCTCTTGAAGCTTGTAACTTTCTCGCACGGGAGTTGGCATTGCTGCAGATTACTAATTCTGAAAAAGTGGTTATTTGGTATAAAGAAGCTCATGCTACCGATTTTCATCCACATGTAGGTTTTGTGTTACGTTAGTAAACCCAAAGTCTGTAGCAGATCGAAAATGGCAATGCGTCGTGCATAAATCCTTTTGAGATTAGACAGGAAAAGCAACATTTTCTGCTAGTGTTTGGATTCTAAGTCATGCCACTCGGGAAACATCGTGTTACAGCTCCATTGGATGTTATACCTTAAACAAGACAGGAAGTGTACGTATAACGTAACTTTGAGGCACATTCGTGCAACCATTGTTGTAATGGAAAAGCAGTAAGTATTGCATATGTTGAGTGTGTGTTTATAGCCTTAGATATTCACCATGCATTGCGCATACGCCATATTGGCATTTGTGGCCTGTCCGGCTGTACAGTATTTTTCCACGTTATCTCATAAAGGACACGATTTTCGAAGAAAAAAAATTTACTGAACATAAAATGTGTTTTGATTTTCTTAAGAACTTTAGCTGAAACATTTCGCATTGTAAGAAGAAATGAGCGAGATATGATCAAAAATATATATTGGTCGTCATTTAAAGTACCCGTTATTCATGTACGACTTCAATGAAACTTGAATTTTCTCAACAGATTTTCGAAAAATACTCAGTTTCATGAAAATCCGTTTACTAGGAGCCGTGTTTTTCCGTACGAGCGGACGGGCGGTCATGACGAAGCTGATAGTCGCTTCTCGCAATCCTGCGAACGCGCCCAACAAATAATGCCATTTCTCTGAAATCGAAATATTTTACGAGATGTCAGTAGATAAACAGACATAAAATGGTGGTCATTGTCCAAAACACTAGTCAAGCCTAATTTTGTACTGTTTAAGGATCTCAACGACTTGTGCTCTGAAAACGTTCTTTGAAGTCACATAATTTGTAGGGCTCTCCCACTCATATGGTTCCGTGATTTTTTTGATTGGTTTATTTAATGGCGCCTTCTCATATGCAGATCTTGGTCCGCATGTGTTGTCAGAATGAGAAGTCATGAATTGAAAAGAGAGTGGGCTGAAATTCTTCTCGCCCATTTTACGATATGTGTTGCCATAGCGCTTGTTCCAGGGTGACTGAAGAAACTACGAGCTTTGAACTCGTAGTCGAATGGTAGTGCGTGGCGAGGAGCTGCGAGCTTCGGATTCTTCGTCCAATCCCCTGGTGGCTTATTTGACGTACTTTTGCGAAGTAGGGAAATGAATAAATGCGTGACTGTGGTTTTCAGCAGCCGTTGAAGTTGTGGCATGGAAGAATGAACATCGTAACGAAATTCATTGAGTACTTTAAATGGCCATTTCATCTGATAGTGGTGTAGCTTGGAGCTGCGAGTTACCGATGGTTTGCCATTGGCGAAAGTACACGGTCGAGGCTCGGGTATTGTACACCGATTTCACGTTGTGCAAGTTTGGTCACTACATTAATTTTGGGGGGCGGTGTGGGGGGGGGAGAGGTGTTGGAGAGAAGGGAGAAACCGAAGCAGTGATGAAAAAGAAAGCTTGCCCACGTGCGTTTGCTTCAGCCGTTTCGTGTTGTCAGGTGGAAATATATTTTCTCCCGTGTCTTAAGACTCCAACTTACTTCATTCAGTTCAGTTGATCTGTATTGCATTGAACATATTACTTCCCTCTTGGAACGGTACATTAGAGCGTTTGAATTACACAGTTGACATGCATGGTGTAAATGTTCGAATATGAGCACGGTTCGTATTGAACTTCAGGCGCGTTCACATAGTCGCAAACAGCGCTTATTAGCTTCGTCATTTCCGTCTGTCTGCATGTATCAGCGCGGCTCCTGCTGGACGGATTTCCGTGAAATTCAATACTAGGGACGTTTATGAAAATCTGTCGGTAAAGTCCAAATTTAGTTAAAATCGATTAAAAGTATCGGCCAGTCTGCAAGCCCACGCACCAACCTGGTGTATAATCTAGCATTTGCGGCATCACGTGTTTCAGAGTGTTGATTAATTGAGCGTGTCTCAGCAACAACAAGTTCCGTTTCCTTTTTAAACGTGCCATTTTTTAAAAATTGCCCCTTAGGTTCGCAAACAGACGTTGGTTAGCGTGAAACATACCATTTGAATAATAATTAGCCTTTCTTGTCGAAGAACGTACCTAAAAGCGTTAGGATGAACAGTCACTACGCATTGTTAGCAGTTTTATGCTACAGGGCTTTGTTCTATAATTGCGTACGACCAAGCACCGAAGTAATCTAGGTTCGCTGTTTTTTACAGGCACGTTCGCAGCGTCGTTATTTGAGAACCCCGTAGTGTGAGGATGGTGTTAGCGACCTTGTCACTAGTTGAAATAATTCCTGCGCATTGTACCCCATCGTAGTACTTCTAACCAAATATTTACAGTAGAGCAATACATTTCACTGCAGCTGGCTCGGCGTGGCATTGGAAGCCACGAAGGCTTCTCAGAGTAGCAGACCTTTGGAATTCGAACCGTGGTTCCCAGCAGGCAACATGAACGCCACGAAATTTTCTTCCTTTGCTGTCAATGAATATTATTTGCTGTCCCTTACATCGATATTAATCCCGCAGTCGCCTGGAATCGGGGTGGTGCAGACTGACACCATGTCACCTTTCATACGTATTAAAAAACTTCAACATCGCGATTAGAGCACAGGGTGTTGTTTCCATTCTAAGAATTAATTGTAAAACGATGAATCGTTACTTAATTAAGGGTCCTATAAAACTGGTCTGTTCAACAAGTGCCCTGCTTTTGTGAAACCAACTGACCAACTGACCGAGCACGCTGGCTGCAGCGGTAGCGGCCGACTGTTATTGTGGATGTGCCCGATTCGAATGTCGAACGGGATGGATGTTATAGTGACAGGTCCGTCGAGGGGTTTCTCAGTTCATCCAAGCAGATGCTAGTTGATTGGACCCAACGGTACATTACATTACACTGTGTTGCGTTATACCTGCCTTGCTCAATTTTGTTCATTACGCTTGTTACGGTCTCGCCCATTTTGTCCTTGATGTAATCATTGGCACAATGGTAGGTGAAGTGTTGAAGTATGGCGTTCCTCGTTATGCAGTTTTGTGCGTATGTTACTTCCTAGGTGTTCTTCATGATTGTTCAGGCACCCATACTGTGCATGACTAATTTCAGTGTGTGTGTGTGTGTTTGTGTGGGTGGGAATAGATGTGCATATGGGGTTCATACAAGCCTGGGACACGCGGATGCACTTGTCTCCATCCATTCCCTCAATTACGTTTCTTTGAAGTACACGTGTGAGCAGCCTCATGTTTTAGATTGCAGTAATAACACCAATACGAACCAGCTGTCTTCAGAAATCCTGAGGTAATACAGTAGTGTAGAATAATTTGTGTTGTGCTGGATGGTGTTGCACAGATTGGTGAATGGTTAGACGCTTTGGGAACTGCTCACTGTATGTCTTCATTGAGAAGTAAAGGAAAGGAAATGTCCAGCTTAAGACGGAACCCGATCATGGAATCTGCGTTAACAATCTGTGTTAAAGCAGGCATTGGACGTGACTTCCATCACCTGTCGGACATGCTGGACACATGTGAACTTCGAAGTCTTATCGAACACATTTTCCAAGTTATTGTCAAAGAAACTGCCCATACTGAGCGCCTGGTGGTATCTTTAATTTCGCCATCTGTTTGTTGATTGTTTTTACGTGAGTTGCCTTCTAAACTTTCCCACGTATAATTGCCGCACGTGTCATCAGGGCAACGAGCAGGCTACAAAGAACGACTTAATATTCGGACCTAAAAAATATTACCTACAGGGCCGTTGAATTATTGGCTGTGTGTTAGGTTGCTCCATTTTGTTGGACGAACCAGCCTTCCTTCGCATTATTTAGAGTGCAGGAATCCATCCATTATGCCTTTCTGAATTTATTGTGTCCGAGAAGAAAAAGGGTCCGATTATTCTTGTCGCACTGACAGCACACCACACTCCAACTTTTATGACATTAATGGCACCTCGTTTTTCTGGCATTATATGCCGACCAAGATCTGTTATTCTGAGTATTTACGTGATTGTTTAAGTAAAATTACGCCTTATCTGTAGCGCATGTTAAAAACCGTACTGAAGCAGCGCGGTCAGGTATATGTGACTACGTCATCAGATGATGCTGTGTAAGGGACGGCTGTCGGTTCAGAGGACCGGGAATGAGTTATACACGGCACGATAACAGCGGACAACGCGAATTCCGCTTTCAGATGGACGCACGGCATTATTTAGGCCGTTGTGGCAGTATATAACCTAATTGTAAGCGGAGGTAATTCTTTATTTTCCAGTGAGTTATATATATTTCTATGTTTAATGTGGAATGTAGTAGCATTCTTTCTTTGTTGTATGTTTTGTTAGAGTTTAAATATTGACTTAAATATTTACTTACTGCTACGGAGTGCTAGTTTGCATTCCTGGTATCATTTTCATTTGTATAAAGCTTGTTATTTCGGCTTAAGGCCCTTTATTATTGTGGAAATTGTTCGTTGTTGGATTGTATGATAGGGAATCCTTTGGAACCATTACGTGCACGACGTCGGCGGCGAGGGCTTTCAGTGCTGTACTTCGTGACGTGTGGCTTATGCTTTTACATACGCACAGAAATCTAAACTGAACACCGTAAAGGTTGAGCGGAACACTGTTTACCCTTCAGCACACAGTGGAGTTTAGGGAATATATGGCCATCTCTAACAGTTAAATCTGTGAAAGAATTTGTACGTGTGTTCTGAAAGTGACATTTGTCACTTTTTTCCACGAACTTCTTGAATAAAAAGCTATTCCCTTTGCAGAAGGTAATAGTTAAGTTGTTTCTCTTCAGCCACGGTGCGCCGACAAACGCACCCACACACACACGTCAGTAACTCTAAGGGGGTGGTTGTCAACTGAAGTACGACGAAATAGGATGACTTCCGCTCAGGCAGATTAGTTACCCAGGGCAACTCACCGCTTGCGTAGCGTTCTAAAGAAAGTTTTCTTTACTTGCCCTCCGTGGAATGCGAAGGTACAGCACCGGCAATGTCTGTCTTGATCCACTGCAGGCCGGTTCATACGTGCATGCCCTAGTTCTGTAACATCCATGTCTGCATTGGTCACTCAGGTACGTAGCCTGAGGCTTCCCAACCAAACATTTGTATTCACTACTTGTTTTTCGTGTGTACGAATTCTGCATTCTCCTCCCGTCTTCCTGGAATCACCATGACAGTATTATATGGAGGGTACAAATTTGAATACGAACCGTGTAGTCTGGCAAGTTATCACAGCGTTTCGGAAGTTAATGTTGCCTCCATTTTTGGTGTATGAATCTCAAATCTCCAAGCCACCCTATCATATCTATCGTCGCTTTGTAATGGTTTACACTCCTTCGTTTACAGGATATGCCTGGTCCAAATCTTGGCCAGGAGATCAGGATGGTTTTCATTATTACCCTCATTTCCTGGAGGAAAATACTGATGTAGTGTAAGGTAAATCGGTCCCATTACAGGCCCGAGGTGCCCAGAGGGTTCCAGGAAATTAAGGTTTCCAGATTACAAGACATTGACCCAGAATGGTGGTAAGGTTGGTCAGCCTTACCCACCTGCCGGTTTTTTACCCCCACTAAATACTCCTGGTACTCATTTCTGTTAGAGGCTGAGTCGACCCCAGGGCCATAGTGCGATCGGAAGGATTATGTCAATGAAAAATTCCAGTGGCACCATCTGGAATAGAACCAGCGACCTTCCTATTTGTAGCACAGCGCCTTAACCACTTCTTAATTCATCATTCACGAATTTCTCATTCACCATTATGTTGAAAGCTGTAATTTGCGTAAGAACCGCGATATGTATGTGTGTAGGAGTCGCAGAGGAATATATATACAGTTGAACCCGGTTATAACATCAGCTTATGCGACACCTCGTCTGTTGCGTCAGATATTCCGTGGTACTAATTAATCGCTCACTGTTGACCATAACACTACATTCCTCAGTTAGAAAAACACTCGTTTATGACAAAATATTCGGTTCTTTACATGACGTTGTAACAGTTCGACTGTATTTTGTAGTCCTCCAAAAGAGGTGGAGGTAAGTGGTAGTTACGCAGTTTGGGTAATTATTGTTACCAGTTGTGTAGGCGAATCCCGGTGGGGGCGAGAATTTCCGCACCCGTCCACACCGGCCGTGGGGCCCATCCAGCCTCCTATTCAATGGGTACCGTGTCTTTCCCGGGGGTAAAGAGGCCGGGGCGTGGCGTTGACCACCCACCCCCATCTAGCGCCGAGATTAAAGAAAGAATAGAACTATACCTCTACTCCTCCTATGAATCTTCGTGGCCTGTTCTAGGATGAACTTTACCCTTACCTTTGCCAGTTGTGTTGGTAGTTGCACACGCTTATGAGAAGCAAAGTTCCACCCGTATACCGCCATCCATCTCTTTATCACGACTCACAGCCCTTACAAAAGAATGATCCGAGATTTGTCCCTTAGAAGGCTTTTACAATTTGATGACTTTTTGGGCAGCCCCATATATCAGTTTATATTTTATGCATACTAAAGAAATATGATGACATACTGTTATGTTAAACCATGAACTGACCTTTGTTTGTTGTTGTTGTTGTTGTTGCTGCTTATCTGCAATCTATTTTTCTTCTTACGTTGTTTTTATTTTGTTGCAGGTGAACGATTTCCTTTCTGGGAAGGCACCCCTGAACCTCACTATGCGACTGGGTGACCATATGATGCTGATACAGCTGCAGCTCTCAACTGTCACGCCTAGTTCGTCACGTCGATTAACTAACACTAATTCCAACACTAACACCAGCACCGCCTCCACCAATTGTTCATCGATCCATTCACATCTTCCTGTCCTACCTGCAACGACTTCTGCGCTGCCCATGGCAGGTTCTAACAATTCGACGTTTTGTAATACACCCGGTACCTCACAAGCGATTATGGTTCAGCCTACCGTAGATAGCAGATGTAGTAATAGTAACAATGCTAGTGATACTGCAGCACCACAACGCCACAGTTCGTCTTCAACTATGCAGACGTGTTCTAAATCTAATACCTCATTGTCACAGAGCAACGTTTCTGCTGCCTCACCTAGTCCATTATTAGTGTCATCAAGAAATTCAGTTATGACAGCGTCTCAGTTGTCAGTTATGTCGAGTGGTAAAAATGCGTCTCATTCCACTTCAACCGATAGCCAACGCCTTCACAGTCAGCAGAAGGCATCGCATCAAAATTCTAGCGCGGTTCCTGTGGCAAGCGAATCTGCTAAGTTATCGGTGTCACCTAGTTCGACGACAGGCTTGAAATCCTCGTCGCCTGCGTCTGTACCAACACGGCCTTTTACATCGTTGTACACTAAGTCTTCGACGTCAAATTCTGACACCTCGGAAGTGGCTAAATCTTCCAGTATATCAGAATCTTCCCACCGTACAGTTCAACACTTAATGCAGTCGCCTTTGAAATCCCTTGAAAATGCCACAAATAATGTAAGTGTGTATACTGGTACCAACTCATCAAATGTAAAACTTCCCGTATCACAGACTGCACCGTATAACACTGTTACGACATCCTCAAATCAAGGTCCATTTACGTCGACTTCAGTGCATGCATGTACATCAGGGTCACCATCTTCATCATCCAGCTCAACAGTGTCGACTCCTGCATTATGTAAATGCGAACCTACAACAGCTGCGAAACCGACTCTAGACACTCGCGCCCTCGCCGAGGCTTCCCGGAACCTCACACAGACGCTGAAGCAACTCTCTTCGGAAGTGCTAACATCCCGTTCCGATCCAGCTGAGGTAAGTAGTTTTGAGCAACCAAAATAAAATAACTTTCTAGCAGTAGAAATGGAAGGTTCGCCGCAAACACTGAGACCCGCCATTGCACACGATCCTGAACCAGTATCAAGCATTTCACGCACTCGGTCTATTTCCTTAAGTTGCTTCTAGATTTTTCACCCACATCGTCTGTCGATCCTACAAAACGATCGCTAGACAACACATGTCGCCACCACAAGCCTGTATGTAGAATTATCCTCTATATAGAATATGTTTTAACCTCCTAGATTTCACTATTTTTGAGAGTACTAGGTGACGCCGAGACGGCGAGTAGGCTGCGGGCGAATCCCGGAAGAGGTACGAGATATTTCTTTCCCACTTCGGCTCTGGGGCCCACTCAGCCTCTTATGCAGTGTGTACAGGATTCTTTCCCGGGAGTAAAGCTGTGGGGGCGTGACAGTGGCGTATCCAGGTATTTTGTTGCGGGGGGGGGGGGTTCAACATTCAGTTGAGGGCAGAACGGGGATCTGGGGGCGGTAGCCCCCTACTCCCTAGTCAAGGGTTCTGGAGGCAGCTGTAATTTGGTACAAGAAATTTCATTTCATATGGTAAAAGTTTCTTAATTTTTGGTACTTTAAGACTGTTTATGATGACAACCAATTTACTTGTCATTGTTAATGTAAAACAATTGCGAACTTAGGTAGTTTTAGAATTTTACTGCCTTTTTTTCCGAACATCTTGGAGTGTTGGCGCCCTAAATTCAGCAGTTTTTAAGTTTTCACAATCGTGTTGAGTTTGGCACGATTTCGGAGAGGCTTCGGAATTTCGGGGGGGGGGGGTTGAACACCCCAAACCACCCCCTCGGTACGCCACTGGGGTGTGAAGTTCACCACTCCCTCCATCTAGCATCGAAGTTCTTTCATGATGTGGGCAGTTTGTCTCGTTAGATCTCAAAGTTCAGGCACTCGGTACCAGTTGATTTTCTGGAAGCAGCACGTTATTTAGGTTGTGCGTATCTTTCTCTGTGCCTTTCTGGTGATTGGCATGAAAAAAAATCATTTTAAGATACCGGCCATATCGGCTACGGCCTTAAAGGGTGGGGTGTAATTTTGTAATTCTATCCGCGTCCTGCGACCCATCCCACGGTCCATTGTAACATGGCGAACCACGCCCTGGATTTCTCCCCTTCCACAGACCGCCCTAGAAGTCCTCACCCCGCCCCCATACGTCGAGTAATTGGTCTCAAGGGGTAAGGGGAGCGGAGGCCAACGCCCGTCAAGCTCGGCGGCCGGGAATCGAATGTGGATTGAGTAACTTCGGGTGGTAACGACAGTACTGCAAGTTGGGTGTTGTTTGGGCCAGAACTGGATTTGTCTAGCCGTGCTTGCGAGTTCGTCTGGTTACTAAACGACCAAATGCCGCAGTGGTTACCACTTGTTCTCATTCATGCTCTTTCGAGCCCGAATTTTCGGCTGATAGTGGCTGCCCTCTTGCTGCAGTTCTTTTTTTAGAAGGTTTTTAATATCCAATCCTGGCAGTAGTGCCTTAAAACTTGTCTCCATTCACGTCTTTCCGAATTGTACGCCACAAAAGTTGGGCCAAACATTAGGTCATTCGCCTAATGGTTTATGGGTGAAATGCCTTCACCGAAATTCAGGTTTAAGATTTAAGTCTCCTGGAATGTTACCTTATCTCGTTAGGTCTACAGTTCCCGGCGTTACGAAGATCGTAGTGCCTTCATCGTTAGGTCAAGTAAGCCAAGATGAAGTGACTACCTTCGGGACTACTTGGCCCTGAAGATGAATTCGCAACGATATTTCGAATTGTCGGAAGCTGTAACCCCAGAGGCACTGCGTAACAACCCAGAAGACAAGTTTTCAGCAGTACCAATGTGAGAACTGCAAACTCTAGGTTGTTTCCCCCCTTTTCTTTCCCGTAAATACTGAAGGCTTCTGACGAATGACTTGTTTTCTGGACTTGCCCATCATCTCATATTAAAAAAAAAAAGGAACACGTGATTTCGGACACTGGATCTGTTCTCGTCCTCTGGTGAAGTGGCGGGGAGAGGGGAAGGGGCATCTGCCGAGCTATTCTTAATCACCGGCATCCATTATCTGTTAAGTGCTTCTGTATGTGCACCTGGGATTATGTTTTGTTAGCGATAGATGGTAGAAAGTATGAATTAAGAATGACATATCTCAGGAATAATTATGTAAAAATGACAGAGCATTGTCCCTGTACACGCAGTGAAGGCGTATAAGGACGTGGGGATGTAGCTTCGCTCATTCTTAACCCCAGCATTAGATGGAAGTAAGTGGCCAGCTTCACGCTCCGGCTGCTTTGCCGCTGACGAAATAGTCTCCGTTACGCATTGCATGGGGGGCTGTGTGGGCGGAATGGATATCCCAGTATTATCAAAACCAGTGACCATAACACATCGATTCGGAAGGAAGTGGGCGGGGGGGGGCCCTCCAAGAGAAATTTTAAACATATTCTAAGCATTATAAACCTACCGGGCCCTATTGACCTTCGTTGTTACTTGCTGACTTCGTTTTGATTAGCGAAAACCTTATGGGCGACATTTACAAACTAGGTTAACTGATTTGGTTTGTTAAATAGGTCATGTGCCCCGATTACGTGTATTTCCCTTGCCTGTTGTTTGAATTTACAAAATTCCTTCTTCTTTCCAACCTTTCCTATGGCCTTCTTCAGACGAGCTTTGGGCCAGTTTAGAATTTTCTGTCTCCCCTTTGTATTTCCAGATACCTGCGGCTACCGGTCTGTCAGATTTACCAGCGTTTAGGTCTACTGGGGATTCATTCCCCGGGAGTAAAGCATTTATAAATTATGCAGTTCACCCTCGAGAAACAAGTCCGCTCGGTGGACACCAGAGCTCGACTGAACATGGTTTCGATTTTTAAAAAATCTTCGCCCATACCGGGCATTGAACCAGGATTAATGTGTCGAGCCCGTAGTGTAATTGTACCGACTGCGCTGCCCGGGGCACTTTATTCTTTAATTAAGTTACAATCCGTGTTGTTGATTATTCATTTGGCCATGGCGGGGATACGTTCCTTCCACCGTTCTGCAACTGCAGAATGCCAGTAGCCGAATTTTAAGCGAGATATGAAGTACTTGGCACCGAAATGGGGATGCCAGTTTTGTTTCATTTCTTTAATGTGTTTTGACACTCATGTAACCATCGTGTTTGTGTCGATTTATAATCGACCGTCTATATTTTACGCAGTTGATACGGCATCGTTCAGTAATACAGAACTTAAGAATTATTAGGTATACCATTATACGAGTTACACATGTCATGCAGCGTCAAACGAAAGGGAATGTGGCAATGGTGAATACAGGATTTAGGGGGAAGTCTTGCCTAATTGCTTCGACGGCATTTGCTTAACGGGACTGAGGAATACCGCGGAAAATTTTTAAGTCCAGCCACAGACTTGGCGAGAATCAAACCGAATATCGCCTGAATCCCAGATTTATAACGTTGGAGCTGCACTAACCGAGTCAGATTTTTAGTGCTGTGTTCATAATTAGCGTATTGTTCCAACTGCGTCAGCATTGTGTCTACATCGAGAGGGTGACAGGAGTAATAAAACGCAGTGATGACGTATCCGTAGGTGTTGTGTGTATATTTAGCCCAGGGACCCGCGTAGGTCCAATCCCAACGTGCGCGGGAATCTTTCTGTACGGGGGTAGGTCGTCGGGGGGCGTGAAGCAGTCGACTCCATCTAATGGCGAGTTCGAGGATGCGTGGAGCTCTACGCCGATTGCCTCATACGCCTTCATGATGTGATTTTTATTAAACACGAGCTCGTGTTTATGCAAGTACTGTTAAACACCATGACAACTGTACGTTGTACTGTTAATTTTTGTGTTCAACGGATATGACTCAGGAAAATCCCAGGTTACCCTATACAGAGTGGCATTCGAAGTAAAAGTAATCGATAATATCAGCAGGGCCGGTTGAAGACGTTCTGGGCCCTGTGCAAAAAAATTAGTCTGGGGGCCGTACCTACGTGTAGTCCTGAACTGAAAGTGCGGATGTGGCAGTGTACGTAAGAATTAAAATGTACAACATGTTGTGGAATATAACCAGCCTTTGAGGTCTCTACCCTCTATCCCACGCCACCCAAGCGGTGGGAACCCATGCATCCGCGTAGACTGCGATTGCCCTATACTGGCACTGAACTTCAGCAAGTTCGATAACAATTTCATTTGTGCTGCAGTTATGAAGTACTGGCCAGTATCGTTATTTTGTGGATAAATGCCTAGGCATGCGTGATTACTACTTACTCCATACGCCTCACGAAAACTAACTGGGCTGTGTACTGTCGCGCGTTCAGTTGGTTCCGTGCAGCATTTTTCATACAGCTGCTAACGAATGTTTTGTGTGTGCTGTTTAACGACGCTGTCATTGTTTTAAGATTATACAGCAACGGTGACATTAGAATCAGTATGGAGCATTGGTGGAATGATACTGAAAGAGGAAGCCCCACGACTCGGAGGGGGGGGGGGGATGTCCATCACAAATCTTACGTGGACTGGCCTGGGACCGAACATGGGGTTGCGCGTTGAGAGGCCAGCAACCAAACGACTGATCCACCGAATGTGTCGTTTGTTCAGAAAGTTTAGTTTTCGTTCGTGGCACTCAAAACAGTTGAGTGAAAGATTTTGAAGATATGTGTAATAAACCGATAAATGGCTAAGGGACATTAAATTCGCGCAAATACACTAATTATTTCTGTAGCATTGCGTAAGCCACGGTTTTCGTGCGCATGCTGCATGTAGCGAATGGAGGTTTATAGCCTGCAAAACGTAAAAGAAACTTTTCCGTTGTCCTTTTATAATCGTTTAAAAGCTATGGTGATATTTCTGGACAGAGCAGCGAACTTTCACGTTGTGGGGGCCCGAGTTGACGGGGGAGGGTGTGTGTGGAAATTTACTTTTCCGCAGGAACCCGCACTAGCACAAAAAAAAATACAGTACTAATACTGCATACTGTGTACACGAACTACATAACGAATTTTCTTTTGTTTGTCCCAACGTATGGCAACAAAATTTTGAATGTTTTCAGGGTTGTATTATAATTTCCTTTCATTCAGCCGAATCCCGGTTTTTTGTGAATAGATTCTTTCCGGTAGCAGAGTCCCGTACCTGGAAATTACATTGCTAATCTGCGTACACAGTGGTCGGGTTATTCCTTTAGTATCTGGTAAATGGTCCTGTTCTTCATACGCTGCTTGGATCCATCAGTCAAATGTGACTCCTTCACCAAAACCCATCTGCAATAACCAGTTCGTCCCGAGTTATATCTCTGCGAAACGTTTATTTCGCCCCTGTGCGCATCTCGCCATGAAGGTCTATGGGGAGGAGATGTGTAAGTTGATGCATACTTACTGCCGGCTGTGGAGTGGTCAGTCGATGTGCTGTCTTCGTTCAGCAAAGATTAATTTCTTTTTGTGACATTTCGGTAGTAATTTATAAAATTTAAACAGCAGAAACATAAAAGTTGTTACTAGAAGTGACCAGGCACAGTAGGACATGTTTTCAAATGATGTAAAACATTTTTATGTTTGTTTCACGCGTTCCGCGGTGTTGTTTATATGAATGAGTAAACAAGAATCAAATATTTACAGCTCTTAAGTGCATATTTACAATGTTAGGCTTTCTTTATTAACGGATATAAATTGTGAATACATGTTTCGGCTACAATTGGCCATTATGAAGTCAGTTTCAGACATTTTTCTAGTTCCAAATGTGCAGCATTTATAATATCAAGTCCACCTCATAACGTCTTGTGAGTCAACATGTGTCTGCACACCGTGATTGTTTCTGCTTCCGAACTCCGTTATTATATGCCTCACGAAGGTGTGTGTTCACAACATAATTCCATTAATGTTATGTGAAACGAATATATCATGTAACTTTTTTTATATCGGTAATTAACCAACTTGATGCACAAAATTTTTGTTTTACAATAAGTTTATTTCATGCCTCTACATGTTTCGAGCACATGTGCTCGAAACACGTAGAGACATGAAATAAACTTATTGTAAAACAAAAATTTTGTGCATCAAGTTGGTTAATTACTAAGATAAATATACTGAGATGCACGGTCAGCAAAACGTCAAAACATCATTTAACGTAAATGATAAAATGATTTAACCAGGCGTAAGATTAAATCAAATTAAATCCGTTATGGTCAGTACATACTAATGTTATCAAAGTTTCATTTATTCACCAACTGATGCACTAGTGAGTTGTCTTAAAAAACAATATTAAAATTTACATTAAAACAGCTGTTTTAATGTAAATTTTAATATTGTTTTTAAGACAACTCACTAGTGCATCACTTGGTGAATAAGTAAAATTTTGATAATATCAAGATGCACGGTACGAATGCAAAAAAAAATTCTAATGTGTCATGTATTGACTGTAAGAACAAGATTTAGTGCTAGTGCTAATTTCGATTTAATTCAGTCCAGTTCCTAGTTTAATCGCTGTACTAGATCAAGACTTGCTTCCAGGCTGTTACTCTTTCCTTCCCATCTATGGCGATGATAGAAGCCCGAGTTCTGCCAGCAGAGCTGACAATTGAAACTGTCATAATTCTTGGTCTAGGCACTCGAGAATCATGCTGTACTCGTTGGTGGCAGGCATGCTGGCAGTGTGACTGGTGAAGTAGGCCATGCACCGCCTGCCGGTGTTTGTTACCCGACGTAGCGGGCCGCCACGGTAAAAGATTCAGTTAACAGGATCTTCCTCTTGCCCAAGTGGGCCATTTTATATAAAGAACCAACTACTAGAGTCCGAACTGGGCCACGCGACACCTACTCTGTAGAGAATGTGTGAAGTCCGTATTTTATGATCTTCCCACATTATCTCGACCTTGTGCCAGTAATGCGAGAAAAAGTGTCACCTTGCACACTTTATTGCTTTGTTTGGAATTAGAGTGCCCTGTTAGGACTGCGACCGAAGGCTGGTTTCCGTAAATGTTGCTCACGTGTCCTTCCTTCCATATTGTAATTGGTTCAGATAAAAGGCGGAGTATTTACAGGACAAACGCTGATGGGTTTTTTTGGCAAAAAATGGACACATGTTGGGCAGGGGTGCACAAATCCCGGGGGACTAAAATATTATGGTGGCGTGCCAAATGTTTGTAGGTCCTCGGCCTGGAACTTGCTTGATGTCATTCTTCTGGCGCCCGGAAATTTTCAGGTGGCTTCTAGATTGTTAGAAAAATTGTGCACTCGTGATGGAGGGGCAGCTGTGTGTGTCCGCGTAAATTATGCCCTATTTTACTGGAAGGATGCGGTTGAAGTATATTATTGTGCCTACGCCAAAGACGACGGGAGGATTTAAGTTAATTTCGGTTCATGTTGGTCTGATTTAACCACAACTTTTTTTTGAAGAGCAAGTACGAAATTTTAAGTTTCTTGAAAGGTTTCCTGCCCGCCGTACAGCCTTGCGGAACACGACATAATCTGCAGTTTTTAAGATTTTTTTTTTTAGTATGGTAAATATTTAACGTAGCACACGGCACTGCGCTGTGGTATCTGTAGTGTTCCTTCAGTCTCATGATTTGTACCTGTATAAATTATCGGAGTGGGGACCGCGGTAGCACAGTGGTTAAGGTGCTGTGCTGCAAATCGGAAGGTCGCTGGTTCGATCCCAGCTGGTGTCATTGGAATTTTTCATTGACATAAAATCCTTCCGATCGCACTATGGCCCTGGAGTCGACTCAGCCTCTAACAGAAATGCGTACCAGGAGCATTTCCTGGGGATAAAGGCGGCCGGTGCGTAGGGCTGATAAACTTACCACCATCCTGTGCTGTTGTCATGTAATCTAGGAGCCTTAACTTCCTGGAACCCTCTGGACCACTCCCGGCCTGTAATGGGATTGCTTTACTTTTTTTTATATATAAAATATCAGAATATACAGTATGTGTTAATGCAGAATTTCCAATGGCTCCTTTTTTTGTAATCTAATTCCTTTGGATTAAGGTATAGTTACTGGGCACTGGGCTGGACGATCTGGTGTTCGATGCCCGATACGCGAGAAATTCAGAACTCTGAAGCCAACCCAGCCTCGTATTAAATGGGAACCTGGGATTTTTTCCCCAGGGGTAAAGCGGCCAGGGACGTGAAATTGACCGCACTTCTCCAATTTGTGCCGAAGTTAGGAATGTGTGGAGCTGTACTTCTGCTCCGGCTGTATGCCTTCGTGGCTTGTTAATGAAAACCTTTACCCATTCACGTGTCCAGCGTTTCTAAGGAATGCGATGCCTTCTTGTCAAGGTTCAAGAAGTCTTTGATGAATGCCATTTTTCACGGACCATTTGACCCCTGAAGATGACGGCATTGCTTTCGTTCTAAACGTGGGGAACCTTGAAACTAACGACGCAGCGTCACATCCCGGAAGACCGGAATCCTGACGTTAATAGTAGTAGTAGTAATAGTAGTAGTAGTAAATTTAGTTGTTCATATTGTAATGGAATTTTGTTGTCGCGGAACGCCCGCGCTGAACACCGTTTGGGAAACATTGCCCTCCACGTGTCTGTAATCATATCGAGGTTAGAAAGTGGTTCTTAGGTATTAAAATTGCTTTGTTATTTTGTCGCAAATTGTGTTGGGAGGGGGGGGGGGGAGAGAACACTGAGTCGAAAAAAATTTACAAAACA